>JGI1358J11329_10000623_pt1 | contig 31456 bp, 27 predicted proteins | sample Subgroupgradi54m_FD_11329 | JGI IMG/M metagenome (IMG submission 11329)
AGACGGCGACCGCCCTGCCGGAGACCGGCTGGCGGAATTTGCCGGACATTCTCCGTTTGCTGGGGAATCCACCTGCTGTGCAGGTCAATGACCGCATTTTATCGCTGATCCGCGTCCATTCGGACGATGTCCTCACTCCGGACCAGCAGCGGACAGCTGCTCGCATCGCAGACCGGATCTCGGACGAGATCGTCCGGCACATCGCGGCGCTGATCACGGATACCGGTTTGCCGCTGGAAAACTTCCAATCGGTCCACGTGGCTTTCCCCGGACCGGTGGACCCGGCGACCGGCCGGGTGGGCGTCCCGTACGCGGCGTCCAATGTTCCAGGGTTTGAGAACTATTCGCTGGCGGACAAAATCCGGAAGGATTTACGCGCCCGGTTGGGTGTGAACATCCGCGTGGACGTGGAGAACGATTCCCCGTCCGGACTCAAGGGAGAGAGGAGTCCCAGCGGCACCGCGGCGGGCCTCAAGAACGTGGTGACCTTCATCTGGGGCACCGGCATGAACGCTGATTCCGACGCGGTTTCCATGTATGAAGTCGGCCACGGGCTGGTGGGCAAGATCGGCGCGGATGGCTTGACCCATTATGAGCTGCGGGACACGCGGCAGAGCCGGCCGGAGCTGGCTCCTGGCGAGTTCGAGCTGGAACAGCGTTTGGGCGGGGAAGCGCTCAAGGCCGGTTTCTTCCAGCCGGCTGGTTTCAAGGATGGGGCGGAGGTCACCGCCCAAGCCGCAGCCGGAAATGCAAAAGCGCTGGTGCTCATCGACCGGGTAGGGGCCGATTTCGGCCGGGCGCTGGCGGCCCTGCTGGCGCACTACTACAAGCAGGATAAGTTTGTTCCGGAAAAGGTGGTCCTGATCTCGGGTGTGTCCGAGCAGTTTGGTCTTGGAGTGAAGAACGCTCAGGGAAAGGACGCGCTGATCGACGCGGTACAGCAAGAAGCCTTCGATGCGCTCACCCAGGATTTCGGCGTGGATCCGGAAACAGCCCAAAAAATGGCCTCTGTGGTCGTTCGCACGAAGATGGACGCCCGGCGCGAGTTCGCCGCCGCAGCGGAGGGTTTGAAAACCGCCGGTGCGGAGGAAAGCCGCCTGGAAAGTTACGCGGAGTTTGAAAAGTGGCATAAGGCGGTCCTCCGGGTGGCGGAGGGGGCGGAGAGTGCCAAGCCGCCTGCGGGTCCCTTCCTAGCCACCGCATTGTGGGACCGCCGCAGGGCGCTCGAAGAGACCTTGTACCTCTTCAAGTCCGCGAAAAAGCTGGAGTGGTTCGGGAAATCCCAGCAAAACGTGCGAGCGCTCCTGCAGGGCAACGTGGATAAGATCGCCGAGGATTACCGGCTCCACTACACGGCGCTGACCGGCCGCGAGGTGCTGGTGTGGAAAGCCGAGCAGGACATGGTTTCTCTGCTGGAGCGTTCCGGCGCCGATGCGGTCTGGCTGGACATCGTGGGGAAAACCCTTTCCGCGGAGAAGGTCAAGCCGCTCGTCTCCGTGGTGCCAGGGTCTTCGGTGGTGGCCGCCATTTTAGAGGTGCCGCAGCTCCGCGTGCGGATCCTCGTTTACAAGCCGGACAAATTGGCCCGCGGCCTGGTTCTTCTGCCCTCCCTGCATGAGTTCGCGGACCACCTATATCAGATCGGAATGAAGGCCCATCCGAAGACCGCGGCCTTCAGCGCGATCGCCAACGCCAAGTCGCGCGCCGAGATGGAGAAATTGAGAAAGGAAAAGAAAGAGGGGTCTTCCGCCCAGCATCGGGCCCTCTCCGTTCCGGCCGGGGCCGCGGATACTCCTCCCGGGGGATTGCTCACGCCGCAGCTGTTCAAGGAGCTGGGCGATGAGCTTTTGTACATGGTCTACTCCGAAGATCCCTTGTCGATCATCCGGCACCGGTGGGCGGTCCACCCCAACCGGGACCAGTGGCCTCAGGATTTGGCGGCGAAATTCATCGCCGAGCGCCTGCGCCGGCCGGAAGAGCAGATTGCGCCCGCCTTGGCGCTGGGCAGGGAAAAGATCAAGCCGGGGCATCCGTTTGCCGAGGAACCAGACGCCGCCGCCCTCCTGAAAGAGGTCAAGGCCCTTCTCCCGAGGAGAGCCAGGGAGATTCAAGGCTTGGATTCCAAAGACGCCGCCGCCAAGATCCTTCCTCTCCTTGACAAGAATGAGAAGCCGGAGGGGGATTTAGCGTTAGCGGTTGAATTGGCGATCTACCGCATCGGGGAGGCGGACCCCAAAGATACCCCCGCCGCGATCGCCCACGACATGTGGCTCACCTTTGAAGAGGCCGCCGGCGCGGAGGAATTGGGCCGCAGTCACAACGGGAAGTTCCTGGTAACCCGTTGGACCACCGGCACAGACGCGCATCTGCGGTACGCGGATACCCAGCTGATCGCGGCCTCTCTGGCCCGGCACAACCGCCCGGTCACGGCGGCCGCCTTCAGCCCGGACGACACCCTCTTGGCGCTGGGCGACAGCGCCGGGCTGGTTTCCCTTTGGGCCCTCCCAAGCGGCGAGTTGAAAGGCACCCTGCCGCCGAAAACAGAGGGAGCTATCGCCCAGGTTGCTTTCGAGGGACGGCCGGACTTGCTGGCGGTGACCACCTCTCAGGGTGTCACCTCCTACTGGGATATCCCGCGGAGAAAATTGATCTCTCAAGATGAACCGGAAGCTCCCCCCGCCGGCGCCGAGGAATCTTTCACGGACATTGAGCAGGGAACGGTCCTGCGCAAGGGGGACATCCTGGGCCAGAAGGAGGCGCGGGGAGAGAACCGGTACTGGGTGGAGGGCGTGCTGGCCGACGGCTCGGTGTACGCGCGGATCCTGGGCGACGAGGGTCTCCCTGGTCCGATGGTGAGGACTCTCCCCCGCTCGATGTTGGCGAAGAATTACCAGCTTGTTCAGCCGGTGTTTTTTGGGCCGGAGCAGGGGTTGCCCCGGTTGGGGGCTGCCGCTCTGATCACGCAGACGCTCGCGGCGGATCTTTCCTTAAAAGGGGTTTACTTTGAAGGCCGCAAGATGCCGGCCATGGAGCGCGGGGTGGCGATCCTTCGGCCGGATCGCTTCCTGCAGGAGATGCGGGCGGCGGTCGCGGATTTTCGGTACGTGCTGTTCCGCAGCGGTTCCTGGATGGTGGCCCGGGCGGTTGTGGGATCCCAAGAAAAGTCTCTCAAGGCTAAGTTTGGATTGTGGAGTAACCAGCCGGCTCTGAATTTTATTGCCCCGAATGTCCCCATCCCGGAAACAGTGTCCCAAGCGTTTCATCGGCCCGATCTGTGGCTGGATTTCTATGAGGAGGCCAGGAAAAAACCCCTTTATCCAGACACTCAAAATGTTCGGGATGCGGTTGAATTGACTGAAGAGCTTTGGATGAAATTGCTGGCGCCCTTCTATGCCGGCGGCGCCGCCGCGTTTCAGAACGAGTTTGAATTGGATGTAACGCCGCCTTCCGGCGTGCTGGCCAATGTGGCGGTGCAGAGTGCGGTCCTGAAAGCCGGGGATTCGATGATGGGACTGACGCTCCAAGATGGAGGACAGATGACCGAGGGAGCGGCGGGCAGTCTCGCCAGGGAATTCTTCAAGATCTTGCCGATCCCGGTCACTCCGGAGAGGGACATCGACTACGATGCTCTTCGCAAGCAGCTGCTCGAAATGGAACCGGAGAAAAGGCCGCGCCTCCTGCTCGTAGGTGGGACCGCTTTCGTTTACAAGATCCGGTTCCAGCGCTTGCGGGAAATCGTGGACGAGGTGAACCGGGACAGCGCCGCGAAGGGGTCTACGACCCGGCTTTTGTTTGCGGTGGACCTCACGCAAAATTTTCTCCAGATGTTGGGCGGGGCTTATGACCCTCCGGTCGACTGGGCTGATTTTATCACCTGGTCGGTCCGGCATCAGGGAGGGCAGCAGGGCGGCATGGTCCTGACCCGCACAGCAGTCATCCCGGAGATCAACCGGAATAAAGGAGTGACGGATCCCGAACGGCAAAACAGAATACGCCTCAGCCAGCGGGTGCAGAAAACGGTCTTTCCCGGGACGCGGGCCAGTTATTCCGCGCGGGAGATTGTCGCTAAGGCCGCTTTGGCGCATCACTTGCTCACTTCCAAGGAGTTTCGCACCGCCGCGGGACGGATTCCTTCCAATGCCGGGGCGTTGGCACAAGCTCTTCAGTTGGCCGATCCTCGTCTGCGCATCCGCGGGAGTGGCGAGACGCATCAAATTCTGGTGGATGTGCGGGGAGTTAAGGAGGGGATGACCGGACAAGCCGCTTCCCAGGCCTTGGAGTCGGTGGGCATGATGGTCCCCCACAACCCGTTCCGCGATTGGGCGGACGAAAGTTCCGACAAGCCGGTGATTGGGCTGAGGATCAGCGTCAAGCCGTTGACAATCTTAGGATGGGAGGAGGCGCAATTCAGGATGGCCGGCCGGTTGATCGCGGAGACGATCGAACATGCCGACCCCAAGACCGGAGAGTTGGACCCCGCGATTCAGGAAAGGATCCAGAAGGAGGTAACGGCACTGTTGGACCATCGTGGGTCTGTCCCAGCCGGCGCGGAGGAAGGTACTTCCGGCTTGGAGGAGGCAAATGTGGAAGCCTTTGGAGTGGTTGCGGTGGAAGGGGTGGTGGCCGCAGTTCCGGCCTGGGCGAAGGCCAGTGTTTACGGCGTGACCGTGGGTCTTGCGCAGACGAGGGCGGCTGTGGAGTTGGGGACCGTGCCGTCGGCCCAGCTGATTGCCGTCGCCGCCGGAGCGGAAGAAGCGCAGGCCATCGCCGCGCTGGGAGTTCCCGAGGTGCAGATTGTGGAGACGAAGGCAGCCGGTATCCAGTTGGCTCAGGGAATCCTGGAGACGATCGGCGGTTTCAGCCAGGTTCGGATTTTGGATGCGACCGCCGCCACGCTCCGGGAGCTTCGGCTTTGGCTCCAGCAGCTTCCGGCGGCATGGCAGGGCAGTTTGACGGCCGGCCTCGAAGAGCAGGTTTTGCAGCTGGAGGAATTGAGCCAGGTGGGCGTCTAATTCGGGGCTCATTGCTTGACAGTTTTTCGGCGGGGGTGCTAAAATCCAATCACTGCACTCCGTTTTGCACCAAATCACTCACACAGCCATTTTGAAGGAGAACCACTCATGATCGGGCAGGGCAAATCCGGTTGGGTCATTGCGGGTCTTTGCGGGGCGATCGTCCTTACCAGTTTCGGCTATGGCATGGGGCGCCGGGCGGCATTGAAGTCGGTGGCCTCTTCCATGAATGTCGCTCCCGCCGGTTCTCCTTTGCCGGCCATTCAGATCGAGCCGATCCAGCCGCAGGAGGAGCTTGCCGCGATCAACAACAACGCCTCTTCCGCCTCCGGCCAGACGGTGGAAACGGCCTCTTCCGCCTCCGCTGAGAATGCGGCCGCTCCGGCCGCCGCGGCGACAGCCGCTTCGGCCAAGACGGAGACCGCCGCCGCCACCGAGGAATCGGGCCGTGTGCGGGAGATCCAGCTGGCGCTCAAGGCGGCCGGGTTTGATCCCGGTTCCTCCGATGGCCGGCTCGGGGCCAGGACGAAAGCCGCCGTGCGGGATTTCCAGCAGGCGAACGGTCTGAACCCGGACGGGAAGGTGGGTCCCCGCACCTGGGCTAAGCTGGAGCCGTACCTGAAGACAGCCAAGAACACCACGGCTGCCCCGGCCTCTTCGGCCGCGACCCAGACCTCGGCGCAGGGGGATTAAGGTGCGCCGCGCCCTATTCGGATTCGTCGGGTTCTTCATCGCGCTGGGCCTCGCCGGCTGCGGCATCAACTTCTATTCCGGCCGGCCCACCGACGTCCGCAAGATCCACGAGCTGTCCTCCGAGTTGGAGCGGCTCCGCCAGCAGAAAGAGGCGGAAGCCGACCAGCTCCGGGACGCCATGGATGCTCTGCAGAGACAGCTCCGGCAAGAGATCTCCGACAAGGAGGTCAAGCTGGAGATGGCCGAACGGGGCCTGGTGTTGACGTTCGTCTCGGAGGTGCTGTTCGATTCGGGCAAGGCAGAAGTGAAACCGACTGCCCGGGAAACCCTGAGCAAAGTGGCTTCGGTGATCACTCAGAAGGCGCCCGACCGGGACATCGGCATCGAGGGGCACACCGACAACGAGCCGATCAAGCACTCCGGCTGGAAATCCAACTGGGAACTCTCCACCGGCCGCGCGACCGGCGTGCTTCACGTGCTGGAGCAGGAGGGGGTGGACCCGCACCGGATGGTGGCCTCCGGCTACGGCGAGTACCGCCCGGTGGATTCCAACGAGTCGACCGAGGGCCGGCAGAAGAACCGGCGCGTGGAGATCGTCATCATCCCGAAGAAGCTGACGAAGAAAGAGCTGGATCTGATCCGCCAGGCGGAGTCTTCCGGCGAGCCCGAGGTCGTCGAGAAGGCCCGCGCCCTGGAAGTGTACAAATAAGCCCGAGCTTTGGAAGACCGCTACCGGGGAGTCACCACCTCCTTAACGCTGGTTACTATGGCCGCCCTGCTGGTGGCCTTCGGCTCCTCCTCCCGCCGGCACAGCACGGAGGAGGAGCTTCTCCGTTTGGCCCAGCAGAATAAGGCCTTGGAGGAAAAAGTCCGGTGGATGGAAGGTCGGTACTCCACGGTGGTTGCCCTGGGCAGGCGCCTGAACATAGCGCTGGTCCAGGAACAGGCCAAAACCAAAGCCCTTTCCGAGCGCCTCCAGCAGTCCCGCCCTTAGCCCCCTCTCGCTCGGCCGCTTCCGCGGTATAATAAAACGTTTGCGCATGGAGACCGCCCTTTCTGAACAAATGGACGCTTCCGAACTGGACCGAACCCGCTTGCCGCGCCATGTGGCCATCATCATGGACGGCAACGGGCGCTGGGCTAAGGGCCGGGGTCTGCCCCGCTTGATGGGGCACCGGGCCGGCATCAAATCGGTCCGGTCCGCGGTGGAGTTTGCCCGGGAGACGGGAATCGAGGTGCTGACGCTGTATGCCTTCTCCGTGGAGAATTGGAAGCGCCCCGCCGACGAAGTCTCCACGCTGATGAAGCTGCTCAATGAGTACCTGCGGCTGGAGCTGTCCAACCTGATGAGGCACGAGATCCGGCTGAGCGTCATCGGGGACTTCGAGGGCCTGCCGGCCGTCGTCCAGAAGGCCCTTCAGCGCGTGATGAAGGAGACGGAGGGGAACCGCCGCATGGTGCTGAACCTCGCTTTGAATTACGGGGGGCGCTCCGAGATCGTCCACGCGGCGCGGCAGATTGCCGAGCAGGCCAAAGCGGGGAAGCTGCGGCCCAGCAGTTTGAACGAAGAGTTGTTCAGCCGCTTCCTGTACACCAGCGGCCAGCCGGACCCGGACCTGCTGATCCGAACCAGCGGCGAACACCGCATCTCCAATTTCCTTCTCTGGCAGATCTCCTACGCCGAGCTGTACCTGACGCCGAAGCTGTGGCCGGATTTCAGCAAGGTGGATTTCCTGGACGCCTTGAAGGATTACCAGCGCCGCGAGCGGCGCTTCGGCGCGTGAAGCATCTGTCGAATATCCTGCCGCGGCTGGCGACCGGGTTGGCGCTGATCGCGGGGGTGACTTGGACGCTGTTCAAGGCACCCCTTTGGGTTTTCTCGGTGGTCACCACGGCGTTCATCGGTTTGGGGCTCAACGAGTTCTTTTTGCTCGTGGAGCGCAAGGGGATCGTCATCGAGCGGTGGATCGGGCTGGCCGTTGGACTGCTGATCCCGATCTCTATCCTAGCCGGGTTTGAGCCAACCAAGGGGTGGGAGCTTTTTTTCATGGTGGTGGTCTTCCTGGCGCTGTTTCTCACCCAGATGCGGCGGCAGGACAGCTCCCAGGCGATTGTCGGCATCTCGACGGCGCTGTTCGGCATCCTGTATGTTTCCTGGACCCTCAGCTTCCTGATCAAGCTCCGTTTCCTCGAGAGCCCGGTCCTCCCCAACGGTGCCTGGCTCGTGGCGCTCGTGCTCGTGATCACCAAGGGAGGAGACATCGGGGCTTATTTCGTCGGCTCGGCGCTGGGCCGCCACACGCTGGTCGGCCGGGTGAGCCCTTCCAAAACCTGGGAAGGGATGATCGGGGGTTTGCTGTTCAGCGTGGGGGGCGCGCTGGCTCTGCGCGGTGTTTTCTCGCAGATCCCAGTGATTCACCTGGTCGTGATGGGACTGCTGTTGGGGGTACTGGGCCAGCTGGGCGACCTGTCGGAATCGGTGGTGAAGAGGGACTGCCAAGTGAAAGACTCCGGTACCCTGCTCCCCGGCATGGGGGGCGTGCTCGATGTGCTGGACAGTTTACTGTTCACCTCTCCGATCTGCTATTTTTACGTGCGCAAATTTTTGGTAGGGGCTTGAAATGAAGCGAGTCGTCATCCTTGGTTCCACCGGCTCGATCGGCGTGAACGCCTTGAAGGTGGTCCAGGAGCATTCCGCCGAGTTCGAGGTGGTGGGCCTGTCGGCCGGCCGGCAGGTGGACCTGCTGGCCGAGCAGGCGCGGGCGTTCCGGCCGAAGGTGGTGGCCATCCAGGACGCGGCTCTGGCGGGGCGCCTCCAGGGTTTGCTTAACGGGGCGCGGCCTCAAATCCTGGCGGGAGAGCAGGGGGTGGAGGAGCTGGCGGCCCTGGAAGGGGTAGATCAGGTGATCGTGGCCATCACTGGCGCCGCGGGTTTGAAGCCCACCCTGGCCGCTATCGAGAAAGGGCGGTCGATTGGCTTGGCGAACAAGGAAACGCTCGTGATGGCCGGCGAGCTGGTGATGGGCAGGGCGCGCGAGCGCGGAGCCGCGATCCTGCCGATCGACAGCGAGCATTCGGCGATCTTCCAATGCCTGCAGGGGCACGCCGGCAGCCAAATCCGGAGGATCCTGCTGACCACCTCCGGGGGTCCGTTGAGGAAGGTCCCACTGGGGGAGTTCGGCCGGCTCACCAAACAGCAGGTGATGGACCATCCCCGCTGGAAGATGGGTCCGAAGATCACGGTGGATTCCGCGACGATGATGAACAAGGCGCTGGAGGTCATCGAGGCCTGCTCCCTGTTCGGCGTCTCGGTGGATCAAGTGGAGGTGGTGGTGCACCCGGAGGCGATCGTCCATTCGATGGTGGAGTTCATCGACGGGTCGGTGATGGCCCAGCTGGCCGTGACCGACATGCGGATCCCGATCCAGTACGCCCTTTCCTATCCGGACCGCCTGGCTTCCTCCCTGCCGGCGTTGGACTTGGTGAGCATCCAACAACTGACTTTCGAGGCCCCCGACCGGGCAAAGTTCCCCTGCCTAGAGCTCGGCTACGTGGCGGCCCGTGCCGGCGGGACCCTGCCTGCGGTGCTCAACGCGGCCAACGAGGTCTGCGTGGCGGCGTTCCTCCGGGACGATCTGCCGTTCACGCGGCTCGCTCCGCTGATCGAACAGGTGGTGCGGCGCCACCGGCCGGTGGCCCATCCGACGCTGGAGCAAATCCTGGAAGCGGACACTTGGGCAAGAGAAGAGACACAGGAGGTGGTCACCGCATGAATTCCTGGCTGGCATTCCTGATCACGCTTTCCCTGATCATCCTGGTCCACGAATGGGGCCACTTCATCCTGGCCCGGATCATCGGCGTCAAGGTGGAGCGGTTTTCCTTCGGGTTCGGTCCCTTGCTCCTGCGCTGGGTCCGGGGCGGAACGGAGTACGCGCTGAGTTTGCTTCCGTTCGGCGGGTACGTCAAGCTGGCCGGGGAATCGGAGGAAGACCGGCCCGCGGCCCCGGCCAAACCCTGGGAATACCGGGGCCGCTCCATCGCTGAGCGGAGCGCCATCGTCCTGGCCGGTCCGCTGATCAATTACGCGCTCGGCTTTACCCTCTTCTTCCTCGTCTTCCTGAGCGGGGAGCAGGTCATCACGCCGAAGATCGGGAACGTGCTGAAGGGCTACCCGGCCGCCGAGGCCGGCCTGCAGCCCGGGGACCGGATCCTGGCGGTCAACGGGAAACCGGTGGACGCCTGGGAGCAGATGACGCTGGCCATTCAGGCGCAGACCGATGCCGCTACGTTGACCGTGCAGAGGGAAGGGAAGGTCTTCCCGCAGGTGGTCCGCCCGAAAGTGATCGAAAGGACGAACCTGTTCGGCAGGAAGACGCGGACCGGCATGGTCGGGATCACCCCGTCCGACGAGACCCGCATCCAACGCTACCCCCCCGTCCAGGCGTTCCTCCGGGCCGCCGGCCGGGTCTGGTTCCTGACCCACGCCACGCTGGAGTCGCTCTGGGCGATCGCCACAGGCGGGCTTTCGCTCAAGGAGTCCTTCACCGGGCCGATCGGCATCTTCTACATCACCTCTTCGGTGGCGGAGCAGGGGATCGCGCCCCTGCTCCAGCTGATCGCCGTGTTGAGCACCAGCATCGGCCTCTTCAACCTCCTGCCGGTCCCCGTGCTCGACGGCGGACACCTGCTGTTCCTGACGCTGGAGAAACTGCGCGGCCGGGCCGTGAGCATGCGGACGCAGGAGGCGATGACCCGCGTGGGGTTGGGGCTGCTGCTGCTCCTGCTGGCGGTGGTCACCTACAACGATTTCCTCCGCTTCAACATCGGCGGCAAGGTGATGGGGCTCTTCGGGGGCAAGGGGTGAAGACCGCCCCCGAAACCTCCTCCCTGCGGCGCAGGAGCTTGGCCGTGCAGGCGGGCCCGCTCCAGATCGGCGGGGATGCTCCCCTGCGCGTACAGTCCATGACCACCACGAACACGCAGGAGGTACAGCCCACCGCAGCCCAGGTGAAGGCGCTGGCGGAAGCCGGGTGTGACCTGGTGAGGATCACCGCGCAGACGACCACCGAGGCGAAGGCGCTGGCCGAGATCCGGGCGGAACTTTCGCGGCAGGGTGTTTCCGTCCCGTTGGTGGCCGACATCCATTTCAACCCGAAGGCGGCGCTGGAAGCGGCCGAGCACGTCGAGAAGGTCCGGATCAACCCGGGCAACTTCGCCGACTCCAAGCAGTTCGCCCAGCGGGAGTACACGCCGGCCCAATACCAGGAAGAGCTCGGCCGGATCGCCAAGAGCTTCTCGCCGCTCATCGAGAAATGCAAAGCCCTGCGGAGGGCCATCCGGATCGGCACCAATCACGGCTCCCTATCGGACCGGATCATGAACCAGTTCGGCGACACGCCGACCGGCATGGTGGAGTCCGCGCTCGAATATCTTCGCGTGGCGGAGTCGCTTGGGTTTAGGGACGTCGTCTTCTCGATGAAGGCGTCCAACCCGGTCGTGATGCTCCAGGCGAACCGGCTCCTGGTGGGCGCCCTCGACAAACACGGCGCATGCTACCCACTGCACCTGGGTGTCACCGAGGCCGGCGAGGGACAGGACGCGCGGATCAAGTCGGCGCTGGGGATCGGCGTCCTGTTGGCCGAAGGGATCGGCGACACGATCCGGGTTTCACTGACGGAGGACCCAGTGCGGGAGGTCCCGGTCGCGCTGATGCTGGCCCGCTGGGCCGAGAGCCGCTGGGCCGCCGGCCTGCGCGTGGCCCCGCCGGTGCGCCCGTTCCAGTGGGAGCGGCACCCGACCCAGCCAGCCCTGTACGAAACGCGGGCGATCGGCGGGCAGGAGCAGGTGAAGGTGGGCCTCTTCCAGGGAGATTACCCCCATCCCCGCCAGGCCGGCGCTGGAGGAAGCGCCGCCACGCGCCTCAGCGCAGAGGCCGGCGGGAAGGACACCCCCTGCGAGTTCGTCTTGGAGGACAACCCCGCCGTGCGCGGGAAATTCCACATCCTGCAGGCCGAAGAACTGCTGGATGAAGGCCGCAAGCTCGCCCGCCGGCTGGAAAAAGAGGGAGACCGCCGCCCGGTCCTTCTGGTTTGGGACGCCCGCCGGTTCGATCAGGACGACCTGACGTTTCTCATCGAGGCGGCCGTCCAGGTGGGCGGCCTGCTGGTGGACGGCATCGGGGACGCCGTCGTGATCCGCTCCCGGTTCCCCGCGCAGAGGGCCCTCGTCCTTTCTTACGACATCCTGCAGGCGGCCCGGCTCCGCTCGGTCAAGGCGGAATACATCGCTTGCCCCGGCTGTGGGCGGACGCTGTTTGATTTGGAACCGACCACCCAACGCATCAAGTCCAAGACCGTGCACCTCAAAGGGATCAAGATCGCCATCATGGGGTGCATCGTCAACGGTCCCGGCGAGATGGCTGACGCCGACTTCGGCTACGTCGGCGGGTCGCCCGGCACCGTCAACCTCTACATCGGCAAGGAGGTGGTGGAGCGGGGGGTTCCCTCCGCCCAGGCCGACGAGCGGCTGATCTCCCTCATCAAATCCCACGGCAAGTGGGTCGATCCCTAAATCGATGCGCTGGTCGCTGGCTTACATCCCCACGTTAAGGGAAACCCCGGCTGAAGCGGAGGTTGCCAGCCATCGCCTCATGCTGAGGGCCGGCTTGGTCCGCAAGCTCTCGGCCGGGACCTATTCCTATCTTCCGCTCGGGACCCGGGTCTTGCTGAAGGTCATCCGCATTATCCGGGAGGAGATGACCCGCGCCGGCGCTCTGGAGGTCCTGCTTCCCGCTCTTCAGCCGTCCGACCTCTGGAAGAAATCCGGCCGCTATGCCCAAATGGGGCCGGAGATGGTCCGCTTCAAGGACCGGCACGGGAAAGAGATGGTGCTCGGGCCCACGCATGAAGAGGTGATCACCGACCTGGTCGCGGGGGAACTGCGCTCCTACCGGGACTTGCCCAAGACTCTGTTCCAGATCCAGACCAAGTTCCGGGACGAGGCCCGCCCCCGCTTCGGTGTGATCCGCTCCTGCGAGTTCCTGATGAAGGATGCCTACAGCTTCGACCGGGACGAAGCCGGTCTCTCGGTCAACTACGACCGGATGTACGACGCCTACCAGAGGATCTTCTCCCGCTGTGGGCTGGAGGTGGTGCCGGTGGAGGCGGACACCGGCGTGATGGGGGGCGACGACTCGCACGAGTTCATGGTGCTCGCCCAAAACGGGGAAGATACGGTGGTCCGCTGTTCCGGCTGTTCCTATGCCGCTTCAAAAGACCGGGCCGCCAAGGCGCTGACCCCTGCCGGCAGTGCCGAGCCGCGGTTTCCTAAGGAGGGGGATCCTTGTCCCAAGTGCCGCGGTCCGCTCAAGCTCCTTCCGGCCATTGAAGTGGGCCACATCTTCAAGCTGGGGACCAAGTATTCCGCGGTTCTGGGCGCCCATTTTCTGGATGAGGACGGCAAGCAGAAGCCCTTCATCATGGGCTGCTACGGAATCGGGGTCTCCCGCCTCCTCCCCGCCATCATCGAAACCCACCACGACGAGGCCGGGATCCGGTGGCCGATGGGGGTCTCTCCCTACCAAGCCGTCATCCTGCCGCTCCAGACCGACAATCCGGCCATCCAGGAGGCGGCGGAGTGGATCCACCGGGAGGCCTTGGAGGCCGGAGTGGAGATCCTACTGGATGACCGGGAGGTCTCCGGCGGCGTTAAAATGAAAGATGCCGATCTGGTCGGCTTCCCAATTCGTATCCTATTGAGTGATAAGACGTTACAGAAAGAGTCTGTAGAATTCAAACTGCGAACAGAAAGCCAGCCCACCCTGTTGAAAACCTCGGAGGTCGTCTCCCACCTCAAAAAGCTCCTTGACAGTAGATAGCACCTAGCAGGATAATAACTTGTGAGTGTAAGTGGGAACGGACTCCGTCTCCCACTTTTTTGTTCTAGGGGGCTTTTTCATGATGGACCAGACGGTCCTTCTCAACCGGGTGCGGGAGCTCATCCAGCCGCTTTTGGCCAGCCGCGGCGCGGAGTTAGTGGAGTTGACCTGTCATCCTGGTGGAGGCCGCCTGACCCTGCGGTGCCTGGTGGATACGGCCCACGGGATCAAGCTGGAGGAGTTGAGCTCCCTGAACCGCTCCATCGGCGCGCTTTTGGAGGAGCACGAGGTCATCCAGGACCGCTACCTCCTGGAGGTAAGCTCGCCCGGTCTGGATCGCCGACTGAAAGCCGGAAGGGATTTCGAACGGGTGATCGGCCGGCGCGTCCGGATCACGACGGCAGTCCCGGTTGCCTCCGGGCAGGAGCACCGGGGCGAGGTGATCGGCGCCAATGAGGAAGCAGTGGTGCTGCGGCTGGACTCCGGGGAGAAACTGCAGATTCCCCTTTCGCAGATTATCCACGCGGTACAGGAGATTGGGCTGAAATGAACGCGGAGCTGTTGGCGGTTCTGGACCATCTGACCCGGGAGAAGGGGATCGACCGGGAGGTGATCATCGAGGCGGTCGAGGCCGCGCTGGTCAGCGCGGCCCGCAAGGCCATGGTCTCCGCCACGGCCGACGTCACCGTGAAGATCGACCGTAACACCGGCGCCATCAAGATCCTCTCCGATGGGAAAGAGGTCTCCAACTCCGGTTTCGGCCGGATCGCGGCGCAGACGGCCAAGCAGGTGATCTTCCACAAGATCCGGGAAGCCGAGCGCAGCGTCATCTTCACGGAATTTTCGCCTCGGGCCGGCACGCTGATCACCGGGACGATGCACCGCTTCGACCGGGGCGCGGTCATCGTGGACTTAGGAAAAACCGAGGCGCTTTTGCCTAAGCGGGAGCAGTCGACCAAGGAGAGCTTCCGGCCGGGCGACCGCGTCCGTGCCTACTGCATCGAGGTGAACAAGACGGCCAAGGGACCGCAGATCATCCTCTCCCGCTCCAACCCCAACCTGGTGGTCGAGCTGTTCAAGCTGGAGGTGCCGGAGATCGCGCAGGGGATCGTGGAGATCAAATCCATTTCGCGCGAGCCCGGCGACCGCTCCAAGATCGCCGTGACCTCCAAGGACGAGAAGATCGACTGCGTCGGGGCCTGCGTCGGCATGCGCGGCACGCGGGTCAAGGACATCGTGCGGGAACTGCACGGGGAGAAGATCGACATCATCCGCTGGAGCCCGAAGCTGGAGGAGTATGTTTCCGCGGCCCTCTCTCCGGCCAAGACGGCCCAGATCAAGGTGGCTCCCGATAAGCGGCGGGTGGAGGTGTTGGTGGACGACGACCAGCTGTCACTGGCGATCGGAAAAAAAGGCCAGAACGTCCGGCTGGCCTCCCGGCTGACCGGCGTGGAGATCGACGTCCGCACACGCGTGCAGGCGGCTGAGTTGGCGAAGCTCTCCATCGCCGACCTCCCGGGTGTGGGGCCGAAGCTCCAGGAGGCCTTGGAGGAGAGCGGGTACAAGTCGGTGGATGTGCTGGCCCGCTTGAGCGTCGAGCAGCTGACGGCCGTCAAGGGCGTGGGTGAGAAGACGGCCCAAAAGCTGATCGAAGCGGCCCAGGAGGCCGTGGCCAAACTCCAACCGGAGATTCCGGAGACGCCTGAGGAGAAGCCGGGAACGCCGGCCGCCGCTCCCACGGAGGGGACCGATGCCCAGTCCGCGTAAAGCCGTCGCCGTCAAGAAACTCTCCGCGAAGAAACCTGCCGCTCCGAAAAAGATCGCTGTTGCCAAGATTCCGAAGAAGACGGCAGCTATCAAGAAAACAGTCAAAACCAAAATTCCCGTCGAGACCAAACCGGCCCCGGCCCCGGTTGCGGTCAAGCCGCCGCCGGCTGTGCTGAAACCGGAGGTTATCCCTCCGAAACCGGCGGCCCCCGTGGTCCCCCCGCCGGTCATGCGGGTGGTGGCCCCTCCGCCTCCGCAGACGCGGCCCCATATGGCTCCTCCCGTTCCGCCGGCCAAACCCTTTGTTTCTCCTGTTTCTAAACCGGCCGCGCCGGTCTTGAAACCCACGCCCACGCCTGCTCCTGCGCCCGCGCCGGTTCCGGCCAAGCCGGTTCCCTCTCCCGCCGAGCCGGACCGGGTCGCGGCGTCCGTCCAGGCCGCTCCACCTCAACCTATGGCTACGCCGGAGCCGTCTATCCAGCCAGCGCCCGCTGCCCCTCCCAAGCCGTTGGCGCTGAGAGTCCCATTGACCGTCAAGGAGATTGCCGAGAAGCTGTACGTTTCACCGGGAGAATTGATCAAACACCTGCTGGGCATGAAGGTGCTGGCGACCATCAACCAGCTGCTCACCGAGGAACCGGTGGAGAAACTGCTGAAGATCTACGGCTACCAATACGAGCGCTTGCCGACCCTCGAAGAAAAGATTGAGGCGGAGCATGAAGAAGAAGACCCCTCCAAGCTGGTTTTGCCCCCCCGTGGTCACCTTCATGGGCCACGTGGACCACGGCAAGACCTCCCTGCTGGATGCGATCCGGCAGACCCGCGTGGTGGAGGGGGAGGCCGGAGGGATCACCCAGCACATCGGCGCGTACCGCGTGATGCTGCCCAAGGGGACGATCGCGTTCCTGGACACGCCGGGTCACGAGGCCTTCACGGCGATGCGGGCGCGCGGCGCCAACGTCACCGACATCGTGGTGTTGGTGGTCGCGGCCGACGACGGCGTCATGCCGCAGACCGAGGAGGCGCTGGACCACGCCAAGGCGGCGGAGGCCACGATCGTTGTGGCGCTCAACAAGATGGACAAGCCCAGCGCCAACCCGGAGCGGGTGAAGAAACAGCTCATGGAGCGCGGGCTCATGTCGGAGGAATGGGGCGGAAAGACGATTGTCGTCCCGGTCTCGGCGAAGACCGGCGCCGGCATTGACCAACTACTGGAGTCGATCCTGCTGGAAGCCGAGGTCCTGGAATTGAAAGCGGACCCCAAACGGTCCGCCCGGGGCGTCGTGCTGGAGGGCAAGCTGACCAAAGGGGGCGGTCCGGTCGCGCACGTGCTGGTCCAGAACGGGACCCTGCGCGTCGGGGACGCCGTGGTGAGTGGGACCGCGTGGGGCAAGGTGCGGGCCCTGCTGGATGCCCGCGGCCACCGGCTGGACGAGGCCGGCCCTTCGACGCCGGTGGAACTGCTGGGGCTCGGCGGCGTCCCGAAGGCCGGGGATACCTTCCTGACCGCGCCGGATGAAAGACAAGCGCGCGAGATCGCGCTGTCCCGCCAGGAGCTGGCCAGGGAATCGAAGGCGACGTTCCGCCGGGCGGTGACGCTGGAAGAGTTCCACAAGCAGATGGAGGCCGGCAAGCTCAAGAGCTTGAACCTTATCCTGAAGGCGGACGTCCAGGGTTCGGCCGAGGCCCTGCGCGCGTCGTTGGACAAACTGCCGACCGATCAGGCCAGCTTGAAGTTCCTGCACGTGGCGGTCGGCGCCGTGAGCGAATCGGACATCCTGCTGGCGGAGGCCTCGAGCGCCGTGGTGATCGGCTTCAACGTGCAGATGACGCCTGAAGCGGAAGTGCTGGCCAAAGAGGAACAGGTGGACGTCCGGCTGTACCGGATCATCTACGAAGCGGTCAACGACATCACCGCCGCGCTGGAAGGCCTGCTGGAACCGAAGCTGGTGGAGCAGTCGCTGGGACAGGCGAAGGTTCTCCAGGTCTTCCGCGTCACGAAGGTGGGGGCGGTGGCCGGCTGCCAGGTGGTCAAGGGGAAGATCCTCCGGAATGCCCAGGCCCGCGTGTGGCGCGGCCAGGAGAAGCTCCACCAGGGCAAGGTCGAGACCCTTAAGCGGTTCAAGGATGATGTCAAAGAGGTAGCCGCGGGGATCCAGTGCGGTCTCTCGGTCTCCGGTTTCAGCGACTATCAGCCGGACGACATCATCGAGGCGTTTGAAGTCCAGCAAGTCGCCCAGAAGCTCTAACAACTTTAGCTCTTATGCGTCAGCGCGTTCTCTCCGGCATGCGGCCCACGGGCCCTCTCCATCTCGGCCACCTGGTCGGGGCGCTCAAGAATTGGGTGGACCTCCAGGAGAAATACGACTGCTTCTTCATGGTGGCGGACTGGCACGCCCTGATGAGCGAGTACGAGAAGCCGGGAGAAACTGAAGAACGGACAAAGGCGATGGTGGCAGACTGGATCGCCGCCGGCGTGGATCCGGATCGTTCGGTCCTGTTCCGCCAGTCGGATGTTCGGCAGCACCTGGAGCTGTACATGGTCTTGTCGATCATCTCCCCTCTCGGCTGGGTGGAGCGGGTGCCGACCTACAAGGAACAGCTCCGGGAGGTGAAGGGGCGGGACCTGGCCACCTACGGGTTCCTGGGCTACCCGGTCCTGCAGGCGGCCGACATCCTGCTCTACAAGGCGGACGCCGTCCCGGTGGGGGAGGACCAAATCCCGCACTTGGAGCTGACACGGGAGATCGTCCGGCGCTTCAAGTTCCTGTACAATGCGGAAATTTTCCCGGAACCGAAACCCCTACTGGCCCAGGAGGCCCGGCTGCTGGGGGCCGACGGCCGGAAAATGTCGAAGTCGTACGACAACTTCATCGCGCTGGCGGAGGAGCCGGACTCTATCCGAAAGAAAGTCCAGAAGATGGTCACCGACACCCAGCGGATCAAGATGACTGACCCCGGCCACCCCGAGCAGTGCAACGCCTGCCACTACTGGGAAGTCTTCGCACCGGAAGAGAAGGATAGAGTCTGGGAGGAATGCCGCGTCTCCAAACGGGGCTGCACCCAGAACAAGCAGGAGTTGGCGGAGCGACTTGTTCAAATGACAGACAAGTTCCGTGTTGTCCGGGAAGAAGCACGGACGCGAGGAACGATGGCCGGTCATTCGGGTAACGTCGATGAGATTCTTGCCCATGGGGCGGAAAAAGCTCGAACGGTTGCCGAAGAAACAATGCATGAGGTTTGGAAAGCGGTCGGAATTCCAAAGGAATTTCGGCGAGGATGACCTACAAGGTCAAGCTGGAGATCTTCGAGGGGCCGCTCGACCTCCTTTTGCACCTGGTCAAGCAGAACCACCTGGAGATCGAGACGATCCCGATCGCCCGCATCACCGACCAGTACCTTCAGTACCTGGAGCTCATGCAGGCGCTGGATCTGGAGGTGGCCGGCGAGTTCCTGGTGGTCGCGGCCACGCTGATGCAGATCAAGTCCCGGCTGCTCCTTCCTCCGGAAGTCCTGCCGCCAGCCGAGCAGGAAGAGCCGGACCCGGCCCAGGAGTTGATCGAGCGGCTCAAGGAATACCAGCGTTTCAAGGAGGCGGCCGAGGTTTTGAGCGGCATGGAGAAACAGCGCCTCGTCCAGTTCAGCCGCCCGGTCTCCCGGGAAGGGGTTCCGGTCGAGACCGAGGAGTTCGTCGAGGCAAGCTTGTTCGACCTGCTGCATGCCTTCTCGCAGTTCATGTCGGGGGAGGTCTCCCGGGATCTGGTCCACGAGGTGATCCAGGAAGAGTTCACCGTGGAGCAGAAGGTGGCCCAGCTGAGGGAGCTGACGCGCGAGGCCGGCAAGTTGAGTTTCACGGAGCTCCTGCGCGGCGCCCGGACCAAACAGGAAGCGATCGTCACATTCTTGGGGTTGCTGGAGATGATCCGGCTCAAGGAGATCATCATTGCGCAGGACCGGCTGTTCGGGGAGATCGTCATCCTGGCGGCTGTGAAGCCGGCGCCGAAAGATGAGGATGCAGCGTGACCGACATCGAGCTCAAACGGATTTTGGAGGCGCTCCTGCTGGTTTCGGAGAAATCCCTCCTGGTGGGCCAGGCCCATGAGGTGCTGGGGCCCGAGGTACAGCCAGCCGACATCCGGCGGCTCTTGCTGGAGCTGGCGGCCGAGTATAACCAAGCCAACCGGGGTTTAAGGATCGTCGAGGTGGCGGAGGGGTTCCAGATGGTGACCGACCCGGCGCTGGCCGCGCACGCGGCCAAGCTCACCCGCCGGGTTCGCACGATCCGGCTCACGAAGCCCTCGCTGGAAACGCTGGCGATCATCGCCTACCGCCAGCCGCTCACCCGGATCGAGATCGAACAGATCCGCGGTGTCGACGCCGGCGGCGTGCTGGACACGCTCCTGCGGTTCAACCTCATCCGCATCACCGGCCGCAAAGAGGCGGTCGGCCGGCCCCTGCTGTACGCGACCACGCGGGAGTTCCTGGACCACTTCGGGCTCCGGTCGCTGGACGACCTGCCGTCCAAAGAGGAACTGCAGGGCATCCCGTCCGAGCTTAAAGAGGTGGCCGGCATCTCCGCCACCGAATCCGGAGCGGAGATCGCCCAGACCGCTGAGACAGAAGAAGCGGAAGAGCCCGTTCGTCCTGAGCCTGTCGAAGGACGAACGGAGGATGAACAGCCGGCGTGACCCTCGACCCGCTTCGCCGGCAGATCGACCGGATCGACCTGCAGCTGCTGCGCCTGCTCAACCGGCGGGCATCGGCCGCCCTGCGGATCGGGCGGATCAAGAAGAAACAGCGCCTGCCGGTCTACGACGGCAAGCGGGAGCAGGCGGTGCTTGGGCGGATGGTCCGCGGCAACTCGGGTCCCCTGCCGTCGGCTTCGGTGAAGGCGATCTTCCGGGAGATCCTGCGCCGCAACCGGGGCCTTCAGGGACGCTGACCCATGAGAACAATTGCTTACCTCGGTCCGGAGAAAACGAACACCCACTTAGTGGCGCTCAAGCACTTTGGCCCTCGGTGCAAATATGTCCATCAGCCAACCGTCGAAGAAGTGTTCAGTAAAGTTGAGCGCCGTGAGGCGGATTACGGCGTGGTGCCGATCGAAAATTCTCTGGGCGGAGCGGTAACCCACACTCTCGATCGTTATGTCGGTTACATGGATACCACTGCCCGGATTCACGGAGAGATCGATCTTCCTATTGAGCATGGCCTGATTACTCGACCCAGAACGAATCCGGAAAAAATCCAGGTGGTGTTTTCTCATCCGCAAGCATTTGAACAGTGCAATTTCTGGCTGCAAAAGAATTTCCCGGGTGCTTCGAGGTCGGAGACTGATTCCACAGCGGCGGCAGTGCAGCGATTGCTGAAAAAGAGCATTGGCATTTGGAGCACCTTCTACAAGCTGAATCAGCGCGCTGCGATTGGCCCGAAAGAATTGGCCAAAGAGCATGGCTTGAAATGGGTTCCTATTCCGCAGGAACGGGAAAATCGCACTCGCTTTCTTGTGCTTGGCCGGGGGCCGCTTTCCCGAAGAAGATCCTCAAAAACATCTATTCTCCTGATTCTGAAAGATAGGCCTGGAGCCTTGTATAACGCCCTAACTCCTTTCAAGAATAACGGCATCAATCTGACGAAGATCGAATCTAGGCCATCGAAAGGGCGGGCTTGGGAATACGTCTTCTTCATTGATTTCGAAGGACATGAAGGTGATCGAAATGTTAAGAAGACACTGCGAATACTCGGCAAGTCAGCAAAAGAACTTAAGATTTTAGGATCTTATCCTGTCAAGAAAGTGCGGAAATGATGTTCACGAAACTGGCGCGGAAAATTCTGGAAGGCGTCACCCCATACACGCCGGGGAAACCGATCGAGGAGGTCCAGCGGGAGCTGGGGCTTCCCTCGGCGATCAAGCTGGCCTCCAACGAGAACCCGCTGGGGCCGAGCAAGAAGGCGCTGGAGGCGGTGCGTCTGGCTCTGCCCTCCCTGCACCGCTATCCGGACGGTTCCTGCTTTTACCTGGTCCGGAAGCTGGCAAGCCACCTGGGGGTGGCCCCGGAACAGCTGATCATCGGCAACGGCTCCGACGAGATCATCACGTTCGCCGTCCGGGCGTTCGTGGAGCCGGGCGATGAGATCGTGGTCGCCCACCCGACGTTCCTGATCTACCGGATCGCGGGCCAGCTGGCGGGAGCGCAGGTCCGGACGGTCCCGATGAAGGGTTTCCGCTATGATTTGGAGGGGATGCGGAAGGCGGTTACTAAGAGAACGAAGCTGGTTTTCATCGCCAACCCGGACAACCCGACCGGCAGTTACGTGACCCGCGCGGAGGTGGAATCCTTTCTCGAAAGATTGAACCCGGAGGTGATCGTTTTCTTCGATGAGGCGTACGCGGAATTGGCCGACGTCCCTGATTACCCGGACACCCGCCCGTGGCTCGGCCGCCGGCCGGTGATCATCGCCCGCACCTTCTCGAAGGCGTATGGCCTGGCCGGGCTCCGGGTCGGATACGGCATGGCTCCGCGCGACCTGGTCGAGGCGATGCACCGGGTCCGGGAGCCGTTCAACGTGAACTCGCTGGCGCAGGTGGCCGCCGCCGCGGCGCTGGACGACACCGAGCACCTGGAGGCGACCCGTCGGCTTCTCCGGGAAGAGAAACGCAAGCTCCATGGAGCTCTGCAGGGAATGGGTTTCTCTTGCGTGCCCAGCGCCGCCAACTTTATCCTGTTCCATGCCTGGCCGAGGGCCGGGGAGATCGCGCAGGCCCTGCTCAAGAAAGGGATCATCGTGCGGCACATGGAGCCATGGGACCTGCCGGAATACCTGCGGGTCACCGTCGGTTTGGCTGCTGAGAACGACGCTTTCATCCAAAACTTAAAACAGCTAGGGAGGAACACCGCATGATCATCGTGCTCAAACCGGAAGCCACTGAAGCTCAGCTCAAGCACATCGTTTCCAAGGTCAAAGCGCTGGGGTTGAAACCCACGATCTCCCGCGGCACGGAGCGGACCATCATCGGCGTGATCGGGGAGGAAGACCTCCTGCGCGTTCAACCGCTGGAAGTGTTCCCCGGTGTTGAGAAGGTGATGCCGATCTTGGCCCCTTACAAACTGGTCTCCCGCGAGTTCAAGCCGACCGACACGGTGGTGGACGTCAGCGGCGTCAAGGTCGGCGGCAACCGGATCGTCGTAATGGCCGGTCCCTGCGCCGTCGAGAATTTCGACCTCCTCTACTCTATCGCCCGGGCCGTCAAGAAGGGGGGCGCGGTCATCCTGCGCGGCGGCGCTTTCAAGCCGAGGACCTCGCCGTACAGCTTCCAGGGTCTGGGGGAAGAGGGGCTCAAGTTCCTGCTCGAGGTGAAAAAGCGGACCGGGCTCCCGATCGCCACCGAGCTCATGGACGTGCGGGACCTGGACATGGTGGAGCGCCATGCCGACCTCATCCAGATCGGTGCCCGGAACATCCAGAACTTCGACCTGTTGAAGGAGGTCGGCCGTTCCAAGAAGCCGGTGCTCTTGAAGCGGGGCATGGCTTCGACCGTCAAGGATTGGCTGCTCTCGGCGGAGTACATCCTGCAGAACGGCAATTTCAACGTGATCCTCTGCGAGCGCGGGATCCGCACCTTCGAGACGGACACGCGCTTCACGCAGGACTTGAGCGCCATCCCGATCATCAAGGCCCTGAGCCACCTGCCGGTCGTGGTGGACCCGAGCCACGCGGCTGGGCGCTGGGGACTGGTGCCGTCGCTGTCGAAGGCGGCCGTGGCCGGCGGGGCCGACGGCCTGCTGATCGAGGTCCACTCCAAGCCGGAGGAGGCCCTCTGCGACGGTCCCCAGGCGATGCTGCCGGAAAAGTTCGCCAAGTTGATGACCGAGCTCCGCCGGATCGCCAAGGCGGTCGGGAGGGAACTGTAAGCTTGCCCCCCTTCCGGCAAGTCAGCATCATCGGCATCGGGCTGATCGGCGGATCGCTGGGGATGGCCCTGCGCAGGGGCCGCCTGGCCCGGCGGGTGATCGGATTCGCGCAGCATGAAGCGACGGTCCGGCGGGCGAAGGCGCGGGGCGCAATCCATGACGGTGACACCGAGCTCTGCCCGGACTGGCTGGGCCAGTCGGACCTCGTGGTGCTGGCTGTTCCTCCGGACAAGGTGATCTCCGCCGCTCGTGAAGTGGCGCGGCTCACGAAGCATTCCTTCCTGATGACCGACGCGACCAGCGTCAAGGAACCGATCGTCCGCTCTCTCGAAAAAATCCTGCCTTCCCGGATCCGATTTGTCGGCTCCCACCCGATAGCTGGCTCGGAATGCTCCGGCATCGATGCGGCCGATCCCGCGCTGTTTCGGGGGGCTCCCTGCATCCTCACCCCCACGGCCCGCACGGACCGGCAAGCGCTGAAGCAGGTGAGCCGGCTGTGGAAAGGGGTTGGCGGACGCATCATCGAGCTGGACCCCAAACGCCATGATGCGCTGGCGGCCCAAATCAGCCACGTGCCTCACCTGGCGGCGGTGGCGCTGGCCCTGTTACCCGAGGAAGCGGCTTTGTCGGTGGCCGGCAGCGGGTTCTCCGACACCACCCGCATCGCTGCGTCGGACCCGGCGATGTGGGGGCAGATCTGCCGGATGAACCGGAAAGAGATCTGCGCCGCCCTCGAGCGTTTGATTGCCGGGCTGGTCCGGCTAAAGACCGCCGTCGCTGCCGGTTCCGCCGGCACGCTCCGGGCGACCCTGCGGGGCGCGCAGGCCCGCCGACTCCGCTTCAAGAAGTGAAGCGTAACCTCATGATCACCATGGATGGGCCGGCCGGCTCCGGCAAGTCCACAGCGGCCCGTGGCCTGGCCCGGAAGCTTGGCTTCCTCTATTTAGACACCGGCGCCATGTACCGGGCGGTGGCCCTGAAGGCGGTCCGCAAAAAGGTTTCTTTAGGCAACGCGGCGGCCCTCACCCAGCTGGCCTCCCGGGCGAAGATCGACTTCAAGGGAAGGGGAGACAGGGTCCGGGTTTTCATGGATGGGTTGGAGGTGACCCGCTCGATCCGCCACCCCGAAATTTCCGAGGCCGCTTCCCGGGTGGCCGTCGTGCCGGGGGTTCGGCGGGCGCTGGTGCGGCAGCAGCGGCGGATCGGCCGCTCCGGCGGGGTCGTGGCGGAAGGCCGGGACACCGGCACGGTGGTTTTCCCGCGCGCGCCGCTCAAGTTTTTCCTTACTGCCAGCTTGCCCGAGCGGGCCCGGCGCCGCTGGAGGGAGCTTAAATCCTCCGGCCACCGGGTCGGCCTGGCGCGGGTTCTGCGGGAAGCCCGCCGCCGGGACGTGAGGGACCGGAGCAGGAAGGTGGCCCCCCTTCAGGCCGCGCCCGGAGCGATCCGGATCGACAATACAAGGTTGCAATCGGCCCAAGTCCTTGATATCTTAATGGACTATGTCCACCGAGCAAAAACCGATGTCTCCTATCGCTGAAGAGCTGTCCAAACTGTACGACGAGAGCATGAAGACCCTCCAAGAGGGTCAGATTGTGAAGGGCCGGATTATCGGCCTGAGCGCCACCGAGGTGATGATTGACGTCGGTTACAAGTCCGAGGGCACCGTCGCTCTGGAGGAGTTCGACGACCGGGCCGCGCTGAAGGTCGGCGCCGAGGTTGAGGTCCTGCTGGAAGCCGTGGAGAACGACGACGGCATGGTGGTCCTCTCCAAACGCAAGGCGGAGCGGGTCAAGGGTTGGGAGCGCCTGCTCACGGTTTCCAAGGAAGGGGACCTGGTCTCCGGAAAAGTGGTCCGCAAGGTGAAGGGCGGCTTGATGGTGGATGTGGACGGCGTCGAAGCGTTCCTTCCGGCTTCGCAGGTTTTCCTCCGCGGTTTCGGCAACTTGGACTCCCTCGTCGGCCAGACGATGAACGTCATCATCATCAAGGTCCATAAGGCCCGTAAAAACATCGTGGTTTCCCGCCGTGAGGCGCTGGTCAAGGAGCGGGACATCATCCGGCAGAAGGTGCTGGAGGAGCTGGAAGTCGGCCAGAAGCGGCAAGGGGTCGTCAAGAACATCACCGACTTCGGCGCTTTCATCAACCTGGGCGGCGTGGACGGCCTCCTGCACATCACCGACATGAGCTGGGGCCGCGTGGGCCATCCGAGCGAGGTCGTCTCGGTCGGGCAGAAGCTGGAGGTGATGATCCTCGGCTTCGACCGGGAGACCATGAAGATCTCGCTGGGCCTCAAACAGCTGACGCCCAACCCGTGGGAGCAGGTGGAAAGCGCCTACCAGGTCGGCAGCCGCGTCCGCGGCAAGGTGGTCTCCGTCATGCCCTACGGCGCCTTCGTTGAACTCCAGAAGGGGATCGAAGGGCTGGTCCACATCTCGGAGTTTTCCTGGACCAAGCGCCCGTCCCACCCGAACGAGGTGGTGAAGGTCGGCGACGAGGTGGAGTGCGTGGTGCTCAGCATCGACCGGGAAAACCAGAAGATCGCGCTCGGCTTCAAGCAAGCGGAGCAGAATCCGTGGGAAGGGTTCCTCAAAGACCATCCGGTCGGCGCCCGCTTGACCGGCCGCGTCCAGCACATGACCGAGTACGGCGCGTTCGTCGAGCTGGCAGACGGCATCGAAGGGCTCCTCCACGTGCAGGACATCTCCTGGACCCGCCGGTACAATCACCCGTTCGAAGTCCTCAAGAAGGGACAGGAGTTGGAGGTGATGATCACCTCCGCCGATCCGGAAAACCGGAAAGTGGGCTTAAGCTTAAAGGCGCTCCAGCCGGACCCCTGGCCCTCGATCGCCGAGCGCTACCCGTCCGGTGCGCTCGTGGAGGGGAAGATCACCAAGATCGCCCCCTTCGGCGTCTTCATCGAAATAGAGAAAGACCTGGACGGCCTCGCGCACCTTTCCGAGCTCCCGGTCCGCCTGCCGCCGCACCTGAAGCGGGCCGGCACCAGTCTGAAGCGGCCCGCGAAGGATGAGAAGGCCGAGTCCGGCGAGGCCCAGCCCGAAGCCGTCATCGAATTCCTCGAATCCCAGTACAAAGTGGGCGACACGCTGCAGGCCCGCGTCCTACGGGTCGACGAAGAGCAGCGCCGCATCGCCCTTTCCCTCAAGCGCGTCTAGTTTGGTTCTTCCCGTACCCGAACAGCTCTCCCTAATCAAGCGGGGCATCTCCGAGTTGATCTCGGAGGAAGAACTCAAGAAGAAACTCTCCCGCGGCACGCCGCTCGTCATCAAGGCCGGGTTCGACCCGACCGCTCCCGACCTCCACTTGGGCCACACGGTCCTCTTCCGGAAATTGGCCCAGCTCCAACAGCTCGGCCACCGCGTCATCTTCATGATCGGTGATTACACCGCGATGATTGGGGACCCCTCCGGCCGGACCGAACTTCGGCCGGTGCTCACGCCCCAGCAGGTGTTGGCCAATGCTGAGACCTACAAAAATCAAATCGCCAAGATTCTCGATGTCAAAAAGATCGAGGTCCGGTTCAACAGCGAGTGGCTCGGTCCCCTGCGGCTGGCCGATTTCCTGGCCATCGCGAACAAACTCACGGTGCCCCGCCTGCTGGAACGGGAGGATTTCACCCAGCGGCTCAAGAGCGGCGCCTCTTTCACGGTGACGGAAGCGATGTACCCCCTCCTGCAGGCGTACGACTCGGTGGCCCTGAAGGCCGACGTCGAGCTCGGAGGAAGCGATCAGAAGTTCAACCTGTTGATGGGGCGGGCGCTTCAGGAGCGATACGGCCAGGAGCCGCAGGTGGTCCTGACCCTGCCGCTGTTGGAAGGGACCGACGGCGTCCAAAAAATGTCCAAATCCCTTGGCAACGCGATCGGCGTCACCGAATCACCGGATCAGATGTACGGGAAGGTGATGTCCATTTCGGATGCTTTAATGATCCGGTATTACGAACTGCTAACAGAGGAAGATCTGGCCGGCGTGAAGGGAATGCACCCGATGGAAGCCAAGCAGAAGCTGGCTGCCCTGCTGGTCCGCCAATTCCACGGTGAGCAGGCGGCCCAGGCGGCGCAGGAGAATTTCAACCAGGTCTTCCGAAAACGCCAAGTCCCAACGGAGATACCAGAATTTAAAGTCCCGTCCAAATGCATAGTTCCGCCCGAATTCATAGTTCCGGAGAAATTGAAAGATTACGGAAGGATAAACATCGTTGATTTGATGGTTGAAGCCAAACTAGTTTCTTCGAAAAGTGAAGCAAAGCGACTCATTCAGCAGGGCGCTGTAGAGCTAGATAATCAGCGGATCACGCCAGAATTTCTTCCGAAGCTTACCTCAGGTTCTATCCTTAAGGTCGGCAAGCGCCAGTTCTTGAAGCTGGTTCTTTAGGGCGAAGGTAAGGGCGGCGTTGAGGCCGAAGGAGTAGGGAGAGGCGCTGGCGTCGCAGGGGGTTCCGCTGGCGCCGCAGGGGCTTCCGCGGGATGGGTTTCTTCGTGGCCCTCGGCGACAGGATGGGCGTCCGGTTCCCGGCCGGTCCGCTTATCGAGGTAAAAGCTGGATTTGCCGGTGGTCTTGGACAGCATCTTCGCCTTCTTTTTGACCTCGGCGCAGATGTTGGTGACCTCCGCGTAAGAGGTCAGCTCCCGGACGATGTTTCCTACGCCGGCCAGTGAGATCGTCATGACGGGGAACTGTTTCACGTTTCCTTCACGGTCCTTCGACATGATGAACCCCTGCGCTTGGTCCTCCGCCGAGTAGAACTGCCGCACCCGCTTGTCGAACTCCGCGCAAACGTGGCCCGTGACGGCGTCGGTCTTCTCCGGCGTGGTCAGGATGATGAAGTCGTCCCCTCCCTCGTGCCCGAGGAAATCACCCGGCGCGCCTTTTTTCATCGCTTCCTTCATGATTTGGGCGGTCAGCTTGATCGCCTGGTCCCCCGCGCCGATGCCGTACTTGTCGTTGAATGCCTTGAAGTTGTCCAAGTCGGAGTAGACGGCCACGAACTTTTTCTTCCCCTTGATCAGCTTCTCGATTGCCTCATGGATCATGTTGTTTCCCGGCAGTTTGGTCAGCGGGTTGGCATTCTCGGCCCGTGCCTTCATCAGAACGAGCGCCTGGGCCATCTCGTTGAACGTCTCCGCGAGCTCCCCCAGCTCGTCGTCGGTCGTCACGTCCACCTGCTGGCTGAGGTTCCCGGAGGAGATCGCCTGCGTTCCTTCGTTGAGGCTCCGGATGGGGCCCAGCAGAGAGCGGATCAACAGCCAGCAGAGGAATCCCACCGCGAGGATGACGCCCAAGGCGATCAGGATGCACAGCCCCGCGACCTGCTGGATCGCCTGGCTCATGTTTCCCAGCGAGTAGCGAAAGACGGCGATGTACTGCGGCACATCGTCCAGCGTGATCGGCGCGTAGAACCGGACTTGGGCCGGGTCCACGCGGGCGTAGAACCAGGTTTTCGGGCTGTAGCTTTTGCGGGAGAGCGCGGCGCACCTCTCGTCCTCCCCCGTAAGCCAGGTCCCGTTGAGCGCGGGTTGGGTCGTCGCGATGATCTTCCCCTTGAGGTCGGCCACCGACACCTCTTCGGCCAGGCGTCCCTCCTGGAGGATCGGGATCAGTTTCTGGAACGCCTCAGGCGGGTTCCCGGCCCGGATGCTGGAGAGGAGGGTCCGCTCGAAGGCCCCTTTGGCGGCAAAGCTCCCCACCCGTGCCCGGTACTGGTTGTTTTCTGTGATGACCTGGAGCTGGCGGCTGATCAACAGCGCCGTGAAAGCGGCAATAAGCAACAGTGCAAACAGCGTGACGAGCGTGATGATCCTGAAACGCAGTGTCAGCCGGATGGGCATGAACTCAAGGTTACCACAGCTCGCCGGGAGAGAACCTTATCTCTTTTTCGGCAAGGCCAGGAGGGCTTCCACCTTCTCCCAAACCCTCTCCCGCTCGAACGGTTTGGTGAGGTAGTCATCCGCCCCGAAATGGGTCGCTTGGGCGGCCACGTCGCTGGACTCGTAGCCGGTGATCATGAGGATCCGCACGTTCCGGCGCGTCCTCCGGATGCGCTTCAGCGCGTCCAGGCCGTTCATTTGCGGCATCTTGACGTCCATGATCACCAAGTCCGGTTGGTGTTTCTTCAGGTACTCCACCGCGTCCTTGCCGTGCGTGACGAAGTCGAGCAGGTAATCTCTTTCCAGGATCAGCCGCAGGGATTCGCGGATCCCCGGCTCGTCGTCGCAGATCAGGATGGAGGCCTTTTTCGTCATTTGGTTTCCCCCGTTAGAAAGTGATTGGACTCGTGACCGAAATCAGCCTGGCCGGCGCGGACACGCCGTTCTCGAAGCGGTGCGGCAGGGAGGCCTTGAAGTAGAGAGTTCCTCCCGGGTTCAGTTGATAGAGGGCGGTACCGACCGAGGCCGCCACGTTTCCCTCCAAACAAAAAACCCACCGCTCCGTCCCGGTCGGGTATTGTTCCACGGTGGTTTTCCCAGACGGTTCCAGCAGGATCAGCTGGGGAAGCATCTGCTTCCCGGAAAGCTGTTTTGCCAACAGGATCGCCGAGGCCTTTTCGTCATAATTGAACGTTTCCACTTCGTCCATGTGGGTGTCCATCTGCAGGGCGTCCTGGTCTTCGGGGCGGAGATCCTTGTACAACTCAGGCAAGGAGAGACCAAAGGCCCCCGCGATCCTCTGGTGCGTTTTAAAGGTACCGGATCCCTTCCCGTTTTCAATCCGGCTCAGCGTGGCCAGCGCCACACCGCTCTTTTCCGCCACCTGTTCCAGGCTAAGATGCCGATCTTTTCGGAGCGTCCGAATCCTTTTCCCGAATGGATTTTCCATTTCAGGAAGAATATAACACACAAAAACGAAGTATTCAATAGAAATTATATCTAATATCAATAACCGTCATATGTTCCAAATATGGAAGATAATATTGATATTTATGGAAATATATGATATGCTTCCAGATAAGTACAGTCAACTGAGGGGAGGATGTGACATGGACCGGAAAAAGCTGGTCGACCTGTTTCAAAAAGGGATGCAGTATCCGCCTGGGAAACACCGGTTTTGGATCTCCCGGTGTTTTGAGATCAACGTCCGGCCGGATTCCGTCGTGGAGCTGGATGAGTACGAAGGTTTTTCCTCCGAGGGAGGGCCCGATCTGAAATCCACTCAACGGCGCAGGCAGACCGACAAAGAGATGTTTCACGTCGGGCGCTCCCGACTGGACCTGAGAGATGGCCAAGTCATCGAGGAGTCCGGCCAGGGGTGGAGTTCCAGTCGAAAAAAATCTTGACACCGGGAAATGGGGGTGGTACAACTATCCTCGCTTGATGATTTCAAACCGAGTCTTTGACACGTTGAGAAAATAACAAGGTCTGAAGAGGGGGCCTCCGCGGTAGGTGCGCGGACCTAGGGCGTCGTCTTCGACGCCCTTGTTTTTCCTCTGCAGTTCTCAATCTTGGCTCTTTGACAACCTGGATCGTTTTACCCTGTCGTTTGTTCGATGTTCGAGTGGACGAAACAATGAGAGAGTCCAATCAACCCTCTTGAAAGAGTTCTTTATCTTGATGGAGAGTTTGATCCTGGCTCAGAGCGAACGCTGGCGGCGTGGTTTAGGCATGCAAGTCGAGCGAGACACTTGGACTGAAGTCCTTGAAGCCGCAAGGCAGATGGGATGGATGACTAAGTGTCTAGCGGCAAACGGGTGAGTAACGCGTGGGTAATCTGCCCTTGAGTGGGGGATAACAACCCGAAAGGGTTGCTAATACCGCATAAGCCCACGACCTCGAAAGAGGTTGTGGGAGAAGCCGGGGACCGTAAGGCCTGGCGCTTGAGGATGAGCCCGCGTCCCATCAGCTAGTTGGTAGGGTAATGGCCTACCAAGGCAATGACGGGTAGCTGGCCTGAGAGGGTGGTCAGCCACACTGGGACTGAGACACTGCCCAGACTCCTACGGGAGGCTGCAGTCGAGGATATTTTCCAATGGGCGAAAGCCTGAAAATGCGACGCCGCGTGCGGGATGAAGGCCTTCGGGTCGTAAACCGCTGTCAGGTCGGACGAATACCTGTTTCGTGAATAACGGAATCGGTTGACGGTACGACTAAAGGAAGCCACGGCCAACTCCGTGCCAGCAGCCGCGGTAATACGGAGGTGGCAAGCGTTGCTCGGATTCATTGGGTGTAAAGGGTCGGTAGGCG
>JGI1358J11329_10000626_pt1 | contig 31389 bp, 29 predicted proteins | sample Subgroupgradi54m_FD_11329 | JGI IMG/M metagenome (IMG submission 11329)
CTCCCTAAATATGTTTACGAGGCTACAATCGCAATTGAAGATAAAGATTTTTACAAACACGGTGGAGTTTCTATAATAGGTGGAATTTTGAGAGCTATAAAAGATTCAGTCCTTCAACATCAACTCCAGGGGGGATCGACTCTTACTCAGCAGTTAGTGAGATCTGCGCTTCTGACTCCTGAAAGAACTATTCGCAGAAAGCTAAGAGAGATAATTCTTGCAGTCTGGACTGAAAAAGTATATACAAAACAACAGTTACTTGAAATGTATTTAAATCAAGTTCCATACGGCGGATCGGCCTACGGTATCGAAGAGGCGGCCCGCACCTATTTTAATAAACCGGCTAAAGATTTAACCCTTGAACAAGCAGCGTTTCTTGCTGGTTTAACGCAGGCACCCTCGCTTTATTCTCCTTTTGTCGATCCGGAACTGGCACGTAATCGCCGAGACGAAGTTTTGAAAAAAATGTCTGAACAAAAATATATTACAGAACAACAGTATGAGACTGCTAAAAATAAACCACTGAAAATCAATCCCCCAATGACAAACATTAAAGCTCCGCACTTCGTCTTTTATATTAAATCTGAATTGGAAAAAGAGTTTGGAGCAGACGAAGTCGAACAAGGAGGATTAAAAGTAACCACCACTCTTGATTTGAATATTCAAGANGAGGCTGAAAAAATACTCCGCGAAGAACTCAAGGCTATTCAATACCTTAATGTTTCAAATGGNGCGATTTTGGTAACGCGGCCGCCGACCGGCGAAATTCTATCTATGATCGGCTCAGTTGATTATTTTGCTACATCATCAGGAACATTTAACGTCACCACTGCTCTCCGTCAACCGGGTTCCTCAATCAAACCAATAAATTATGCGATCGGACTCGACCGAAAACTGGTGACTGCGGCGACTGTTTTTCTGGACGTGGCGACTTGCTTCCCATCAGTCCCCACACAGTATTGCCCTGTCAACTATGACGGAAAATTCCATGGCCCGCAACCTTTACGTATAGCACTGGGAAGCTCATACAATATCCCTGCCGTAAAGATGCTTGCAATGAATACTGTCCGAGATTTTGTAGCCTCTTCTTCTGCTTTTACTATGACGACATTCAAAGATCCCAGTAATTATGGACTCTCTCTTACTTTGGGAGGCGGCGAAGTACACATGACAGAAATGTCTCAAGCTTTTTCTGCTTTTGCCAATCATGGGGTTCCCAAAAAACTGAAGGGAGTTCTTAAAGTCGAGGACAGAAACGGCAAAATTCTCTATGAATTTGAAGATCCGAATTTTATTCAGGATATAAAAAAACCGCTTAAGAATCCGAACTTCCTGGCTATCACGGGGAAAAAAGCAATATCCCAGGAAACAGCCTTTATCATTTCGCATATTCTATTGGATAATAACGCACGTGCTCCCGCTTTCGGTACAAATTCATTTTTAGTTGTCCCTCGACACGCAGTCTCGGTAAAAACAGGAACAACGGACGACAAGAGAGATAACTGGACGCTAGGTTATACGGCAAATTTCATGACCACTGTCTGGGTAGGAAATAATGACAATACACCGATGAATCCATATCTCGCTTCTGGTATCACTGGTGCGGCACCGATCTGGAACCGAGTAATGCGTTACGTGCTTAACAGCCAACCAGACCTTTTTCCTATTCGCCCCAGTTCAGTTGTGGGCAGACAGGTCTGCTGGGACACGGGAGCAGTAGCCTCTCAAAATCCAGACGGCTCGCAGCCCGGCTGTCCAACTCGTTTTGAGTATTTAATTAAAGGAACTGAGGGAATATCAAACTTGAAAACCACCAAAGGCCCTGTGTTTGTAACTAAAGATAGTGATAAATACGTCGAGAAGCCGAGTCCCGATGATTCTAATCTGGAACAGAAAGACAAAACAATCGTTTCAGACGGTATTTCTTCATATTGTATAGATTGTGCAGGCGATGTAATTAACAACCCGACGCCAACTCCGAAGCCATGATCGCACTCATTCAACGCGTCTCCAAAGGCGCTGTCGTGATAAAAAATAAACCCTTCTCTGAAATCAAAAAAGGCTATATCATTTTGCTGGGAATTTTTGCAGATGATGACAAAGATGACGTTGTAAAACTGGTTGAGAAAATCGTCAATCTTCGCATTATGAGCGATGAACAGGGAAAGATGAATAAATCTATACTTGAAACCAAAGGTGAAGTTTTAGTTGTCTCTCAATTTACGCTCTCTGCAGATCTTACAGGTGGGAGAAGACCATCTTTTATAAAAGCGATGAAGCCTGATGAGGCGGAAAAGCTTTATGAACTTTTTGTCAAAAAGCTCCTGGAAAAAAGCCTAAGTGTAAAGACCGGTAAATTTGGCGAGTACATGGAAGTTCAGATCATCAACGACGGCCCTGTAACCATCATCGCCGACAGCAAGAAACTTTAGCCTGTGCCAACGGGAGGAATCGAACCTCCTACCGATCGCTTATGAAACGATTGCTCTGCCGGTGAGCTACGTTGGCTTCTGCTATAATTATACTAAACCCGCATGGAAAAAATTGACCTCACAATCGTAATTATTTCCTATAACACCAAAAAACTCACTCAAAACTGCATTGAGTCAAGCCTGAAATCGCTTAAAAACGTCACCTTTTCCTATGAAATTGTGGTCGTGGATAATGCTTCCAAAGACGGCTCGCAGGAGATGCTCAAAGCCTATCAAACAAGGCTAAAAAATAAGTTTAAGCTCATTCTTAATGATGAGAATATAGGCTTTGGTAAAGGTAACAATCTGGGCGTAAAACAGGCACGAGGAGAGCATATCCTGTTTTTAAACTCTGATATTGTCGTGCTCGACGAGGCAATTTCCGAATTGTTCAAATTTTATATTGAACACGAGAGTGAGTATCATTTTCTCGGAGGAAAATTATTGAATCAAGACATGACCGACCAGCCTTCAGCCTGCAGGTTTTTTACACTACCTGTCGTGTTCGCGGCTCTTTTCTTAAGAGGTGATTACTGGGGTCTGACGCGGTTTTCTCCAAACACAGTCAAACAGGTTGACTGGATATCGGGAGCCTGCATTTTAACCAAAAAAGCTTACTTTGAAACTCTAGGTGGTTTTGATAAAAACATTTTTCTGTATATGGAAGAAGTGGATCTGCTTTACCGAGCAAAACAACTGGGCTATTTAACTTTTTTCTACCCCCCTGCCCGCTTTATCCATCTTGGTTCAGCTTCATCTTCGGGAAGAACTTTTCCCATTGTTCAAGTTTATCGCGGTCTTCTCTACTTTTACAAAAACCACTATTCACAAATGGCTCTTCTTTGGCTCAAATTTATGCTAAAATTAAAGGCGTCGATTGCGATTTACATTGGAAAGGCAACCAAAAACCAATACCTTATTGAAACATATGAAAAAGCTTATCAACTGGTTAAAATGGATCGATAATAACCTCATCCATATTTTCCTGTCGGTTTTTATTTTCTTCATTCCTCTATATCCCAAACTTCCTTTCAGCCACGTCGAATATACCTATATCTCAATCAGGCTGGAGGATTTGTTCATTGCTGTTTTCTATGCTGTTACATTCATCCAATTACTACGTAAAAAATTCAGTCTAAAACCTAAGTTTCTTATTCTTTTTATACTTTTCTGGATATCGGTGATGATTTCTTATGTAGTCGGCTTTTATTTTCAGAATACCATACGAATCAATCAGGTCGGCCTTCTTCATGCTTTGCGACGTATAGAGTATATGTCCGTATTCTTTATTGCTTTTTCGCTGATAGACTCCAAACAAAGATTTTTTTATTATCTGAAGCTTTTTTTTGCATCTGTTTTGCTCATCGGTTTATACGGAATAGGACAGAGGTTTCTGGGTTTTCCCGCTGTTCAAACTATGAATCCTGCTTTTGCCCGCGGATTAATTCTTTATCTCACACCAGAAGCCAGAATTTCCTCGACATTTGGCGGACATTTTGACTTAGCCGCTTTTAGCGTCTTTGCGATACCATTACTTTTGGGCTACTTTCTTTTTTCAAATAAAAAAATATACTTCGGTCTTTTTACCTTAACACTTGTTATACTCCTCTACACTGCCTCGCGTATCTCCTTTATAGCTTATGTCGTGACTGCTACGCTATTTCTTCTATTGAATAAAAAATGGCGACTATGGATTCTCGTAGCTTTGCTTAGCGCAATTCTTCTTTACGTAACGGGGGATCTATCCAAACGATTTTTACAGACTATCCAGATCAAGCAGGTATTCGTAAATGAGCAAACTGGAGGACAGACAATCAATCAGAAAATCAATCCGAAAGAATTACCCGCAGGTGGTTTTGAAATCCCTGGCTTATCCGCAAAAAATAAAAAAAATACTCCCGAGGAGCAAAAAAAACTAGAACAGCAAATTATGATTCTGGCTCAAAATCAGGCTCTACAAGAAGCCCAAGATCAAGGAAAAGTCTTAACTCAAGTCGAACTGCAAAAACGCACCCAGCAAATAGCCTCATTAATCAATCCTAAAAATAAAATACTTTGTGATATTTCCTGTGCGACCCGTCTACAAGTCGAATGGCCACGAGCGGTCGCAGCCTTTACCTATAATCCTTTTTTTGGTGCGGGACCCTCTTCTATCACCGAGGCAACCGATAACGATTACTTGCGTTGGCTGGGAGAATTTGGTCTTGTAGGTACGCTCTTGTTTTTAACAATTATTTTTGCAATCACCAAGTATGTTTTTAAGTCTATCAAAAAATTTAGCACAGGCGAAAAATATATTCTGGGTGGATTTATTTTTGGACTGCTTGCTCTGTTGATGAATGCAGTCTATATCGACGTTTTTGAAGCTTCTAAAGTCGCCTATATGTTCTGGCTGATTGCAGGATTTTTTGTCGGCTTTGCTCACCTTAATTATGAAAACAAACGCAAATAAATTTAGTCCTCGCGACTTCATTCTGTTGGCTCTTATTTTAGCCGTAGCTCTGCTTTTCCGTCTTTATAAAATAGATATTCCGCTGGCCGACTTTCATTCCTGGCGACAGGCCGATACTGCCGCTGTTGCTCGGAACTTTGTAAATAACGGGTTTAATCTCCTTAAGCCGACTTATGATGATATGTCTAGCAATCAATCTGGAATGGAAAATCCGCAGGGTTTGAGATTGGTAGAGTTCCCTCTGTATAATGCGACTTTTGCAGCTCTTTATAAATATTTTCCGTTCACGTCTTTGGTGATCTATGGAAGGTTGGTAACTGTCTTTTTTTCTCTGATTTTAATCGCCACTCTCTACTTTCTCCTGCTCAAAGAGGCGGGACGATTCGCTGCCGCGATCGGAAGCTTTGTCTACGCTGTTTTTCCCTTCTTTGTTTTTTTCTCACGCACTATTCTCCCACAGACTATGGCTCTTAGCTGTACATTTTTATCTCTGACTTTTCTTTATCTCTTCTCACAGGAGAAAAATAAATTTAAAAATGCAGTCTTAATATTTTTCGCGACAATCTTTTTCGCTGTGGCTCTATTGGTTACTCCTTATTCTATTTTTTATTTTCTTCCGACGGCTTATTTATTTATCAAAAAATATAAATGGTCAATTTATAAAAAAATTCCTGTCTACCTTTTTTATATTCTGACCATAGCGCCACTTTTTTTCTGGAGAAATTACATCAGACAGTTTCCCGAAGGAGTACCTGTCAACTTCTGGTTTATGACCTGGGTCAATACCTCAGAGGGCATTAAGTATATTTTTCTCAGACCTGCATTCTTCAGATGGATTTTCCATGAAAGAATAGATAATTTAATTTTAGGCGGTTATCTTGGAGTTTTTTTAGTTCTGGGTGTTATAACAAAAAGCAAAAAGTATTTTTTTTGGAGCATACTTATTTCGGCTTTGGCCTTTCTTTTTACCTTTGAGGGAGTGAACGTGCAGCACGCCTATTACCAGATTTTGATTTTACCGGCAGTAGCAATATTCGTCGCATTGGGGGTGGATTTCATATATAAAAACAATAGATACTTTGTAAATCCTTTACTCATGATTTTCTTCTCTTTGGCAATTTTCGGTTTTTCATTTTTCATTTCATACTATCAGGTAAGAGATTATTACAACTATTCTAAGGATATCGTCAGTATTTCCAGCATAGTCAAAGATCTGACCAAAAAAGATGATAAAATAGTCACAGATACTGTCGGTGACACAACTTTACTCTTTCTTTCAGATCGGCGCGGTGCACCTTCGGTCTATAAAGATTTTAACGCTCTTCAAAAGGATGGTTATAAATATTTTGTCACTCTGAAACCAGATGTGATCAAAGATTTTAAAGCAAAAAAACAGTACGAACTTGTTTTTGAAAATGAAAAATTCGCCATTTTCAAATTATGAGAATATTGATGGTGACTCCCTATCTGCCTTATCCTCCTGCATCCGGAGGTCAGATTAGAACTCTGAATTTACTCAAATACCTGAGTAAAAAAAACCAGATCACTCTTGTCGCACTTTACAAAACTGCCGGGGAAAAAAAATATTTATCCTATCTCAAGCCATTTTGTAAAGATATATATTTATGCAAAAGGCCGAGAAAACCTTGGCGAGTCGATATCATCCTGAAGGCTATTTTCTCCCGCAAACCTTTTCTAATTGTCCGTAATTTCTCCTCCGAGGCAAAAAAGGTGATTGAGAGATTGCTGAAAGACGAATCTTTTGATGTTATTCACTGTGAAACTTTCTATGTCATGCCTCACATTCCTTCAACCCTCATTCCGGTTTTATTGGTTGAACAAACAATCGAGTTCAAAGTATATCAGCATTTTGTCGACACACTTCCCTTATTATATCGAGGATTTTTTTACTTTGACATTCTAAAATTGAAACACTGGGAACGCTATTATTGGAAAAAGGCCACAACCGTTGCAACAGTCTCGTTTAGCGATAAAGAGCTCATAAGAAAAATTGAAAATAAAATTTCTCCTGTCATAATTCCCAATGGCGCGGGAGATGAAATGTTTGTTAAATCTTTGCCTGAAAAAACTTTAGATAATCCGATTCTTTTATTCATTGGAAATTTTTTCTGGTTGCAAAATAAGGAGGCCGCTAATTATCTGGTCAACCAAATTTATCCTTTACTTAAGAAGGAACTCAAGAATTTCTCCTTGATTGTTGCCGGTCAAGAGGCAAGTCTAGCTAATTTTGAAATCGATGAAAATATTACAGTTCTTGACATAAAACCTAACGACAACGATAAAGTGAGAGAGCTTTACCAAGAAGCTACTCTGTTTATTGCGCCAATATACGGCCCCGGTGGAACACGCTTGAAAATTCTTGCCTCGATGGCTGCGGGTCTTCCCGTCATAGGAACAAAGATCGGTTTTGAGGGTCTGAATGTCCAAGATGGCTCAGAAGTTCTTGTGGCTAATGATCCTAAGGAATTTATAATAAAGATTAAGCAGGTTTTGCAGAATAAAAAACTATATAGAAAGCTGCAGGAAAATTCTTTTAACAAAGTGCACAAAATGTACAGCTGGGATTCAATCTCAAGACGATTGGAAAACGTTTATAAAACTATTCAGCTCAAATAATGAGAATCGGCATAGATATCTCTCAAATTGTCTATAAAGGCACGGGAGTTTCCAGATTTACAGAGGGGTTGGTAAAAGCTATCTGTGAATATGATAAAAGAAACGAGTGGGTTTTTTTCTTTTCTTCATTTCGTCAATCGCTGGATGTTTCTATCGAGAAACTCATTAATTCAAGAGGTTGGAAAGTGACCAAAATGAAATTGCCGCCTACAGGATTATCAATCACCTGGAATGATTTACATATCTTGCGAATAGAAACAATAATCGGTAAACTCGACTGGTTTATCAGTTCAGATTGGACTGAGCCACCTGCGACTTGCAAAAAGGCAACAATTGTCCATGATCTTGTCTATTTACGTTATCCTGAAACCGTTGACCCCTTGATATTGAAAACGCAGATCAAACGTATGGCTTGGGTACGCAAGGAATCGGCTCTGGTTTTGGCCGACTCTCTGGCAACTAAAGACGATTTGATCGAATTGCTCAATTTAAAGGATAAAAAAATAGTTGTCAACTATCCGGGAATCGAAATCAAAAGAGCGAATAAAAAAATTGAAATAAAAAAGCCTTTTATTCTGACTGTGGGCAAGATTGAACCAAGGAAAAATATCAACAGACTTATAGAAGCGTTTGAGGGATTAAATCTCAAAAATGTTGAGCTTTTGATTGTGGGGCCTGAGGGCTGGGATCAAAATATCAAGGTTGGCAAGAATGTTCGTTTTCTCGGCTATGTTTCTGATGATGAACTTCATGCATTATATTCATCTTGTCTGTTTTTTGTTTATCCATCTATTTGGGAAGGTTTTGGTTATCCTATTTTGGAGGCTATGAGCTTCGGAACTCCGGTTGCAACATCAAATACCTCGTCACTGAAGGAGATTGGAAAAAATACAGCTCTGCTCTTTGATCCAATGAAAGTTAATGAAATAAAAAATGCCCTTCACAAACTTGCGAGTGATAAAAAACTAAGAGAAGAACTTTCCCACAAAGGTCGGGAACGAGCCAAAGAGTTTACTTGGAAAAGATATTATGATGTAATGATTAAAGCGCTATGGTAATCGGAATTGACGGTAATGAAGCCAATGTCGATGAAAAAGTTGGTGTATCGGTTTACGCCGCCAATCTACTTCATTATTGGCAGAAAAGAGCCGATTCGAAATTAAAATTTAAAGTTTTTTTAAGAAAGAAGCCACTCAGCAATCTTCCCCTAACTACTGAGCATTTTTCCTATGAAGTAGTTCGCGGAGAAAGACTTTGGTCGCAGATTTTTCTTCCGGCTCGACTCAATCTCAAGAGAGATATAGATGTTTTTTTTACTCCTGCTCACTATGCTCCCCGCTTGTGTCCTGTTCCAGTGGTTGTGACAATCCACGATCTTTCCTACTTCTATTATCCTGAGGAGTTTCTGAAAAAAGACTTATACAAACTCGAGAACTGGACTAAGTATAGCGTCCAAAAGTCAAAAAAAATTATTGCTGTGTCTCAGAATACAAAAAAAGATTTGAGTAAATTCTATACTATCCCTGACAATAAAATCAAAGTTGTCTATAACGGATATGAGAAACAGCTTCAAAGCTCAAAAGTCAAAAAGCAAAGTTTGAATAGCCCTTATGTCCTATACGTAGGAACTCTTCAGCCGAGAAAAAATGTTTCAACGCTTATTCGTGCATTTAATAGGTTTCAAAAAAACAACTCAGGATTCAAATTGGTTATTGTTGGACGCAAAGGATGGCTTTATAGGGAAATATTTGAGCTGGTAAAACAACTGAAGATTGAGAACAGTGTAGTTTTCACGGATTATATACCTGATTCTGATTTGATTGAACTTTATAGACATGCTTTTTGTTTTGTCCTACCCTCTTTGTATGAAGGATTTGGGATTCCAATTTTAGAGGCGATGAGCTACGACTGTCCGGTTATAAGTTCGAAGGTCTCAAGTCTTCCCGAGATCGGAGGAAACGCCTGTCTGTATTTCAATCCCAAAAATGAGAAGGAATTATTAAAAAAACTGGGCGATATCAAAGAAAGCAAAACCCTGAGAAGTAATCTGATCAAAAAAGGCAGAGAGCAGATTAAAAAGTTCTCCTGGCAAAAATGCGCAAACGAAACACTTGAAATAATTAAAACAGTTATATGAGTATAAAATTAGTCGAGGAAGAATTTGATTCGAAAGTTTGGGATTCTGTTGCCAATCATCCGTTACAAACATGGGAGTGGGGAGAAGCTAGGAAAGAAATTGGGGTTGAAGTGATAAGGGTGGGAGAATTCAGTGGGACGAAACTCAAGGCCGTTTATCAGCTGACGCTGCACAAAATCCCGTTCACAAACTGGAAAACGGGATATCTGCCTCGTTCAGTTTTTCCTTCAAAAGACGTTTTGGATTTCTTATATAAATACTGCAAGAAGAATAATGTTATTAGCGTTAAGTTAGAGCCGTATGTCAGCCTCAATTCGATTGAGGGTCTGATTCTCGATTCCGCTTCGCAGCGAGGCGAGCAGGTCAAGAATGACAAGCGACTATTAAAGTCTTCTAACCCTATCTTCCCTGAATGGACGCAGGTCATTGACCTTACTCAACCTGAAGAGCAACTGCTCAAGAATATGAAACCTAAAACTCGTTATAACATCCGACTCGCCCAAAAAAAAGGAGTAATCGTCAAAGAAGAATCTAATGAACGGGGCTTTAAAACTTTTCTCAAACTCTATTTCGAGACAGCTAAGCGCCAGAATTATTATGGCCATAACGAAACCTACCATAGAGCAATCTGGAGCAATTTGAAAAAAACTATTTCTCATCTTATAGTCGCTTACTATCAAGATATCCCTCTTGCAGTTTACGAGCTATTTCATTTTAAAGACCGACTTTATTATGTCTATGGAGGCTCATCCGAAGAGTATAGAAATCTGATGGCTGCTCAACTCATCATGTGGGAAACGATTAGATTAGGAAAAAAAATTGGCGCAAAATATCTTGATATGTGGGGATCGCTCGCTCCGGAGTACTCTCAGACTCATCCTTGGGCCGGTTTCACCAGGTTTAAAGAAGGATACGGGGGAAAGTTTGTACAACTTACGGGCAGCTATGATTTGGTAGTAAACAAATTACTATATAAACTTTTTAATCTCGCCTATCAAATAAGAGATAAGTATTTAACTTTTAAAGGAAAGTTTCGTTAATTAATATTTCTTTCCTTGAGAGCAAACTGTTTGGTAAGAAGCGGGATAGTTATCTTCTTCTTGGGAAAAACCAGTGCCTCCCTCAACACTTCATCCATATGACTCACAAAAATGAAATGCAAGTCGTCCAACACTGATTTCGGAATATCCTCTAAATCTTTCTTATTTTCCTTGGGCAGAACAACAGTCTTGATCTGTGCGCGATGAGCGGCAATAACTTTTTCTTTGACCCCGCCTATCTCCAAAACGCGGCCACGAAGAGTAATTTCTCCTGTCATTGCTACATCTCGACGAACTGGAATTTTGGTCAGAGCAGACACCATTGCGGTAGTAATTGCATCTCCTGCAGACGGCCCATCCTTAGGAACAGCCCCTTCGGGAACATGGACATGGACATCAATTTTATTGAAAAACTCTTTAGTCAATCCAAACATTTCCCAACGCGATCGGATGTAGGAAAGAGCTGCTTTACAGGATTCCTTCATAACGTCGCCTAAGTGACCAGTCAGAGTGAGATTCCCTTTTCCAGGCATGATCGCAACTTCTATAAAAAGAATGTCTCCACCTGCTTGTGTCCAGGCAAGACCTGTGACAATACCGATCGTGTTTCTCTCTTCAAGCATTTGAGACTGATATTTATATGGTCCGAGGTATTTCTGTAGATCTGAAACTCCCAAAGTTTTCTTGGAAATCTTTTTTTCTACTATCTCTCGGGCCATTTTTCTACAAATTGCGGCCATCTGTCTCTCAAGTTCACGAACTCCGGCTTCCCGAGTATACCTGCGAACAATAGTCTTCAAGGATTCGTCGGTTACAGCCAGATCTTTTTTGGTCAGACTGTGCGCCTGAAGTTGTTTGGGAATAAGATACTGTTTGGCAATGTTGAATTTCTCTTCTTCTGTATATCCTGGGAAATGGATTACTTCCAAACGGTCAAGCAAAGCATCTGGAATCGTATCTAGAATATTAGCTGTAGTGATGAAAAAAACATCTGATAAATCAAATGGTATTTCAAGATAATGGTCTGAAAAGGAGTGATTCTGTTCCGGATCCAATGCCTCAAGAAGAGCTGCTGAGGGGTCACCTCTATAATCGCGACCAATCTTATCAATCTCATCGAGCATAAAGATTGGATTTTTAGTACCGGCCTGCTTCACGCCTTGGATAATTCTTCCAGGCAGGGCTCCGACATATGTTCTTCTGTGTCCTCTTATCTCAGCTTCGTCACGAATCCCTCCTAAAGAGACCTTTATAAACTCTCTACCTAATGCGCGAGCAATCGAGCGACCAAGAGAGGTCTTACCGACACCAGGAGGTCCAACAAAACATAGGATTGTAGGTTGTCGCTCTTTCTTTTTCGGTTTTTCTTCGACACCAGTGACTTTTTTAGTTTTATTTTCTAGGATCTCTTTCTGTTTTCTGAGTTCTATCACAGCTAAATACTCCAAAATTCTTTCCTTTATTTTTTTCAGACCATAATGATCTTCATCCAGAACTTGTTCAGACTTCTTAATATCGATATTGTTTGATGAAGCCACAGACCAGGGAAGATCGACCAACCAGTCAAGATAGGTTTTTATATAAGAAGACTCGGGATTAAACTGGGACATTTGAATCAGTCTCTTGAGTTCTTTTATCGCTTTTTCCTCTACCTCTTTGGGCATTTTAGCTTTTTTAATTTTTTCTTTATATTCATTTACCTCTTTATCTTCGCTCTTTCCTCCCAACTCTTCTTCGATCGTCTTCATTTTTTCACGTAGAAAAGTTTCTTTTATACCTTTTTCAAATTTTTGATGGGTCTTGGTAGAGATATTTTGCTCGATCTCCAATATACGAATCTCACGATTAATAAAGTCAACCTCCTTGACCAATCTATTTTTAAGATTTACCTCTTCCAGTAACTCTTGGCGATCATGTTCACGAAGATCAAGAACCATTGCGACTTGATAGGAGAAATCCTGCGGAGAAGTAACATTGAGTATATTCATCAGAAACATGAAATCGATTGTTTTACCCAGATTGATAGCTTTTTTAATCTGGGCGGAGATAAATTTTATACTTGCCTGAATTTCTTCATCAGCCACGATTACATCTTTAATCTTCTGGACTTCAGCCTCATAATAAGGTTCTTCTTTGGTAACTTCCTTGATAAGCACTTTTTCCAAACCTTTGACAAGGGCATTGATCTCTCCTTTTTCTCCATGAACAACATTTTTGACTAAAACCAGAATGCCAACACTGTAAAGATCGCTTTTTGAAGGATTATCGAGAGCAGGGTTTTTCTGCATTACCAAAACAATTTTCTTATCACCTTTTAGAGCCTCATTTATTGCTACAACGCTTTTTTGCCTTCCGAAAACTAGGACGTTTTCCGTATTGGGAAAAACAATACCTTCACGCACGGCTACAAGGGGGTGTTTGGATTGTTGTGATGGATCAATTATAAAAACCATATCCGTTAGCAGTATAGTTTACTATCTGCTAATTGTCAAGTCAAAATTAATTTAGATTGTCAATATTTGATAAATTAATAAATCCGTTCAATTAATTAGTATCAATCGTAACAACATGGGTCTTTATAACCGCAATTTTTACAAACAGAGTCGCGCCCACCAGGCATACCTTGCAAGGTTAACAGTTGACACGAGGGACAATTGCGCTCGTTGTTAGTAAATCCTTCTTCAAGGAGCACCTGATATTGATTTTGCATATCTAGCTTATTCCTTACCATATTCTATCTATTATCTTCCTAGAAAACAAGCATTAGCGAAACCAAAATTACCGTGCTCACAACCATGAATAGTATACCTGTATTTGAACCTGAAACTGGCGGCTTAGGTTTGAGTGTTGGGGAAAAAGTAGGAGTGGGAATGAAAGTGGGAATGAAAGTGGGAATGGACGTTACCGTGGGTTGAGCTTGCGCAATTACAGTTCCTGTGGGAGTGGGAAGCGTTGTAACGACAACTTGGACAGGCGGAACAGGTGTGCCTGTGGGGGTTATTCCTCCAGTAGGGGGAGGTGTACCCGTGGGAGTAGATATCCTTATAAGTGTCGGTGTTGGTGTAGGAACAGGTGTACCCGTGGGAGTGGGAGTTGGGGTTTGCCCTTCTGGAAGAGTTGGTGTGGGTGTTTGAGGTGTAGGAGTAGGAGTACCAATACCAACGCAGCTGTTGACCGCTTTACTCTCCGGCCCTGTTCCGCATTGATTGCTAGCTTTAACAGTGCAAGTATAGGTATGACTCACAATCGGCGTAAACGACACGCTGGTGGATTGAGTTGTACCTTCACTCACGTTCTGACTGGTTGTTTGATCCAAAATCACAAACGAGTATGAGGCCGCCCCTGATACTGCGCTCCAACTACACGTTGCCCCGTTTGCCGGACAGCTCAAAGTCTGCTTCACCTGCGCTCTTTCTTGAAAATTTATTGGCTCTGGTCTGAGCACTGTATATAAGCCAAAGCCGACTCCGATCAAAAGAAGAATGAGTAAGATAACTAAAACAATCGTCTCTCTTCTATTGTGGTCTTTTGGTCTATTTGATGTAACTAATGGTGGTATTGATGGTTCCATGGCTATTTATTGTGATTGACTACAGAGCGGACAACTAACTTTTAAATTGGTTACTGCGCTGGGTAACGGACAACTTGAAGGTGTAGGCGTAAGAGTTGGCGTTGGTGTTTTTGTTGGAGTAGGACTTGGACTTAAAGTAGGCGATGGATTCGTACACTGAGGTGCGGGGTTTGTTCCCACAACACTACATTGATCCGTCCCTTCTCCTGCAAGCAATTTACAAGCCGTTCCGACACAAGCTTTATGAGAACAGTGGACAGCATTCGGGCCTATAATACTGCATGCATCTGCACCCGGTCCATTAACCGATACGCAAGAGGTTCCTTGGCAAGCGTTGTGTTTTTGCGGAGTTGGCGTGGGAGCTGTACAGATGACACTACGGCGATCTCCCCCTGAGTGGAAACTAAAATTACAAGGAGGACCAACGTCTATCTGCCAAACTCCACAGAATTGAGGCGCTAAAAAAGGCTTTAAGTGACCATTGCCATCGCCTCCTGAAACAACTACATTCCAAAAACTAGGATTGGGATTTGAACTGCTTAGTTTATGAATTTCGGCATAATAAGCTAGGTTTTTGGAAGGAATAGACGTATTTTTTTGGCATCCAACCGCTATAGCTTTATCCCAATCAGAAACATGACATTTATAGAGAGCCACATAACAACTCGTGGGAACTGTGGTATAACCTTGATTAGCATTCCAACCGTAATCATTGCAGTGGCCTGATGGACCACACGTGGAGAAAGTATCTGTTGCTGCCCGCGGGTTGAAAATTTCAGGTTTACTAAGAAGATACATGCCTACAGAGATACCAATCAGCAATACAACTATGAATAGACCCAACATCGCATTAGATTTTTTCTTCTTTGGATGGAGACTTTCCGAAGACCCGATTCTGTTCATAATCAGCTATAAAATCATTGTAGCAACTCTAGGATCTTTGTCAACTTATTTAATCAGCTGCTGAGACGAAGGCGTGGAACGCGGTCAAGTTTGCTCAAATCTCTGACAAAAATTCCATGCTTTGCTTTGAATGAGGCGGCTGTTCCTATCATTGCTGCATTATCTGTGCAGAGATATTTTTGTGGAGGAAAGATGACTTCACCATCAATTTTTTTCACCAATGAACGCAGTCTACTTCTCAGATACTGGTTCGAGATGACTCCCCCACCAACGACGATTTTTTTTACTCCCGTCTGCTTTATTGCCTTTTCCAGTTTGATGAGCAATGAATCAAATACAGCTTCCTGGAATGAACTAGCGAGCTCTTTCAAATTTTTATTGATTTCTTTTTCGTCTATTTTTTTTAAGAAATAATAGAAAGATGTTTTCAGACCTGAGAAGGAAAAATTCAGATCTTCCGACTTGATCATCGGTCTTGGAAATTTGTAGGGATCAACGTTTCCTACTTGTCCGGCGATTCTTTCAATAATAGGGCCACCCGGATAGCCCAAGCCGAGTAATTTTGCCGCTTTATCCAACGCCTCTCCGGCCGCATCATCCACTGTTTCACCTAAAATCTTGAATCGCAGTTCGCTTTTCCAGAGAACAAGCTCTGTATGCCCGCCTGAAACTAAAAGGACAAGATAGGGAAACTTAAGATCTCTCTTGGGATTTCCCTTACTATTTTGAGCAAAGTTAGCGTAAATATGCCCTTCCATGTGATTAACCGCAATAAGTTTTTTATTATATTTTTTTGCCAGCTCTTTGGCTTTGCTAATCCCGACTTCTAAGGCAATTGCCAGACCCGGGCCGTATGTCACGGCAATGGCATCAATATTGGCTATTTTCGTTTTTGCCTTAACCAAAGCGTCCTCAATTACCATATCGATTCGCTCTTCGTGCGCCTTTTTCGCCAGTGAAGGAACAACTCCGCCCCACTTTTTGTGGATTAAAATCTGCGAGTAAATAGCATTACCTAAGACTTTTCTCCCATCGACAACTGCTGCAGCCGTTTCGTCGCAGGATGTTTCAATCGCCAAAATTTTCATGATAATAGTTGATGAACTTTTATTGTTCGCTTTTTTTCGCCTAAGTAATCCATTTTTACAAAGATCACTTTTCCCTTTTTTCGCAAAACGTCAATCAGTGGTGCCGCTTTCTCGCCCCACTCGAAGCAAAGAATGTTTCCAGTTGTCAAATATTTTTCTAAGCCTAAATGCTTAAACTCTTCTTCGTCTATCAAATTATATAGATCAACGTGGATGAGTTTTTTAATCTTGTTTTGTCTAATATCGTATTCGTAATAAACCACAAAAGTTGGAGAGATGATATTTTTGACTCCCAGTGCTTCACCGATTCCTTTGACAAAGATAGTCTTTCCAACGCCGAGCTCCCCCTGGAGAATAAAAATCAGCGGATGCTGATTAATCTGTTTCTTCAACAAGCGTTGAGCGATCTTTTTAGTTTCTTCCGGGGATTTTGAAATAAAAGTTTCTGTGTCGGAAAATTTGACATCTCCTTGGCGAATAATTTTTATAGTTGAAGTCGTAAGATCAACAATTGTAGAAGGTTTGTTCCGGGGAAGTTTTCCTGCATCGACTATCAAATCGATCAGTTGCTTTTTCTTTTCCGGTAACTGCTTCATTAATGATTCTATTGAATGATGCGACGCTCTTCCTGAAATGTTGGCGGATGTCGCAGTAATTGGTTTTTCAAATTTTTCAGCCAAAAAATTAATGGGAATATAGTCTGGTATTCTCACTCCCAAAGTTCCCTTTTCAGACTCAAGGAGTTTAGAAACTTTGTGCTTAGACTTCAAAATCACGGTAAAAGGACCGGGAAATAGAGCATCTAGAGTCTTCTTCTGTTTATTATTAATTTCAACTAAATCTTCAGCCGTTTGAGCAGTAGTAAAAACAGATATCGGCTTGCCCGCATGTCTATTCTTAAAAGCGATCAGTTTGGCAACGGCTCTTTCATTTGTGGCATCAGCTAAAAGACCGTAAACCGTATCTGACGGAAAGATGATCAATCCTCCCTGTCGAAGAGCGGTCAACGCTTCAGCTATTTTATTTAATGCAATTTTTTTCATGCCTGAGTGTAGCAATTTTACCAAAAATCTGCTAAAATGCCGCTATGGCAGCCAAAAAATCAAATGGTTCTCCTAAGGGTCTGAAGAATATGCCTGGTCCAAAAGACATCAAAAAGATCACAGAATTTAAGTTCAACCTGAACATTCGGACTCTCTTTATCGTCTTGTTTGCGGTTTTTTTTCTTTTTTTCATCTACCGTTCTCTCGCCAACGAAGTTAAGCAGGCGATGCCTGAAAAAACCATCACTGCTGTTATTAAAGAAATTAAGGAACATAAAATCAAACAGGTCGAGATCATCGATAATAAAATTATTATTCATTATAAAGACGATAAGCTAGCTTTGGCGTATAAGGAAACCGGACAAAACTTTATTGGAGCTCTTAAGGATTCCGGCGTCAACCCTAATGAAGTCAATATCTCCATAAAAGACACTCAAGGATCGCTTGGATTAATCTCTATCTTAAGCAATATTGTCCCGACAATTCTGATGGTTGCTTTCTTTATCTTCATTTTCAGACAGGCAAAAGGAGCTCAGGACTCTGTTTTTTCCTTTGGTAAAGCACGGATCAAGCAGTTTACCAAAGACATGCCTAAAATCTCCTTCGGAGATGTGGCTGGAGTCGATGAGGCGAAGCACGAACTGGAAGAGGTGGTTGACTTCTTGAAACATCCTGATAAATATAAAAAACTCGGTGCCAGAACGCCCAAAGGTGTCATCTTAATAGGCCCTTCCGGCTGTGGAAAAACTCTTTTGGCTAAAGCTGTAGCCGGAGAAGCAGGCGTACCTTTCTTCTCTATAGCCGGTTCTGAGTTTATGGAAATGCTTGTAGGCATAGGTGCGGCCCGCGTACGCAGCCTATTCGAAACGGCCAAAAAAAGCGCTCCTACAATCATTTTTATTGATGAGGTGGACGCAATCGGGCGCGCCCGATCTGTGGGCATCATGCCTTCTCATGATGAGCGCGAACAAACCCTGAATCAGATTTTAGTGGAAATGGACGGTTTTGCGCCGACTGAACAAGTGGTCGTAATTGCTGCGACCAACAGAGGGGATCTTTTAGATCCTGCACTACTTCGTCCCGGCCGATTCGACAGAAGAGTTTTGGTGGACTATCCTGACCTCGAAGGCAGAAAAGCTATTCTCAAAATACATTCTCGCGGTAAACCTTTTGAGAGTGATGTAAACTGGGACAGAGTGGCCAAAAGAACTGTTGGTTTCTCCGGGGCCGATATCGAAAACATGCTCAATGAGGCGGCTATTGATGCTGCTCGTCAGGCAAAAACAAAAATTTCAGTTGACGATATTGAAGAAGCTTCAACTAAAGTCAAACTTGGACCAGAAAAAAAACGCCTACAGACTGATATGGATAGAAAACTAACTGCTTATCATGAAGCCGGCCACGCGATCGTTTCACACTTTATGACTCATACCGATCCTGTTCACCGTATCTCGATCGTCTCAAGGGGTATGGCACTGGGCTATACTCTCATTCCCCCGGAAAGAGACAAATTGCACGAAACTAAAACTCATCTGCTGGAACGCATTTCCGTAATGATGGGTGGAAGAGCCGCCGAGGAAAGCGTCTTCAATGAGGTTACAACGGGCGCTGCCAATGATTTTGACCAGGCAACTCAGGTTGCTAAAGCTATGGTTATCGAGTACGGAATGAGCGAACTTGGACCTATAAATTTCGGGCCTTCGATGGATATCACCGAGATGGGCAAGGCATATTGGCAGGAAAACCCGATTTCACAGGATATGTTGGGCAAAATAGATCAAGAGGTAAAAAAAATAATCACTCTCTGCTACCAAGACGCGGTAAAAATCCTCAAAGAGAAGAGAGATCTGTTGGACAAGGTTGCAATGGAACTTATAGCCAAAGAAAGTCTCGATCAAGACGAATTTGAAACAATAGTTGGACTTAAATCAAAAGTAAGTTAAACTGTCATGGATACTCTCCTACTGGTCGATGGTAACGCAATCATGCACAGGGCTTTTCATGCTCTGCCTCCTTTCAGAACTAAAGACGGAACCCCCACAAACGCCGCCTATGGATTTTTCACAATACTCTATAAAACCATTCAGGACTTTAACCCACAATATGTGACTATCTGCTTCGATACCCCCAAGCCCACTTTCAGAAAGAAACTGTTCAAAAAATACCAGATTCACCGGCCGAAAATGCAGGATGATCTTAGTATCCAATTCCCTTTGGTGAAAAATCTGCTTGAAGCAGGCGGAATTTATCACGAAGAAAAACCTGGGTTTGAAGCAGACGATGTCATCGGCTCGATTACTCATAAAGCTAAAAAAAATCATCTTAAAGTGCTTATCCTTACGGGCGACAAAGATATTATGCAGTTGATCGACGAGAATGTTTATACTATTACTCCGCAGTTTGGCTTCATCAAAACCAAAATTTATGACCGCAAGGAAGTTGTCGCCAAATTCGGAATTCAGCCGGAGCAAATTCCTGACTTCAAAGCTTTGGCGGGCGACTCTTCAGACAATTATCCCGGAGCCAGAGGAATCGGTCCCAAAACTGCGTCTAATCTCATCCGAGAATATCATTCTGTTGAAAACTTGTTGAAAAATATAGACAAGCTGCCGGATAAAATAAAACATACCATCTTAAAATATAAAAAAGATATTTTATTGTCAAAAAAATTAGCTCAAATCATCACTGATATGAAGATAAAGTTTGCCCTGGAAGATGCTAAATTTGCCGGATTTAAACCAGAGTTGAAAGATTCACTTCTTTCTCTTGAGATGTATTCTCTCGCCAGTAGGTTTTTCAGCGATAGAAAAGTCGCAGAACAGAAAGCAAAAAAACTAAAGAAAAAATCCGCGGCCGACTCCTCCCAAATCGGCCTGTTTTAAGAATGATACAATTGATCTATGAAAACGGCTATAGTCTACGACTGGATTGATAAATGGGGAGGTGTGGAAAGAGTTTTGTTGACATTGGCCGAAATGTTTCCGAAGGCTGATTTCTATACTTCATATTTTGATTCTAAAACCGCTCCCTGGGCAAAAGATTTAAACATCAAGACTTCATTTATACAACAACTCCCCGACTTCATCAAAAAAAACAGGATTTTGTCTATCCCTTTTTACCCATATGCGTTTGAGTCGTTCAACTTTTCCGATTATGACTTGGTGATTTCCGTCTCTTCTTCTTTCGCCAAATCTGTAATAACTAAACCTGACACTCTACACATTTGTTATCTATTGACACCGACACGTTATTTCTGGCTTGATACCGAAATTTATCTTAACAGTTCCTTAAAACAGTTGGGGAAAATGCGTCTTAAGAAATATCAGGAATGGGATTATGCAGCAGCTCAACGACCGGATCATATCATTTCTATCTCTAAAACAGTAGAACAACGGGTTAAGAAATTTTATAAACGAAACAGCGAGATTATCTATCCGCCTTTCGATACTAGATATTGGAAAGACATTCGGCCCTCAGATCAGTTCAAAAAACAAAAGTATTTTCTTGTCGTCTCCAGACTTGAACCGTATAAAAGAGTCGACTTGGTCGTTCAGGCGTTTAATCAATTAAATCTTCCTTTAATTGTTGCGGGCAAAGGAACTGAGCGCAGAAGGCTTCAACGGATGGCCAATAGAGATACCACTTTTGTTTCTGATCTTTCAGATCAAGAACTAGCACGACTGTATCTTAACGCACAAGCTCTAATAATGGCTCAGGAAGAAGAATTCGGATATGTAGCTCTTGAAGCTCAATTCTTCAACTGTCCTATCATCGCTTACAAAAAAGGTGGTGCGACAGAAACGATTCTGGAAAACAAAACCGGTGTCTTTTTTGACCAGCAGACGGTCAAATCTCTGGCTAACGCGGTTGCAAGATTCTCCAAGATAGAATACAATTTGAGGAAAACCATCAAAGAATTCGGCCCGGAGAATTTAGAGCGATTTTCAAGCAGAGCTTTTCAAAATCAATTTAAAGAAGTTGTTAAAGCGAAATTATCATAATCTATGAAAGTAGTTTTATTTGCAGGCGGAGTGGGAACACGACTCTGGCCCCTTTCGAGAAGGAAAACTCCTAAACAGTTTGGCAAAATTATTGGAGAAGATTCAATGCTTCAAATCGCCATCAGCAAACTTTTTCCTCTATTTGACTGGAAAGACATTTACATCTCAACCGGAAAACAATACTCAGAAACCGTCAGCAAACAACTTCCTAAACTACCAAAAGAGAATCTTCTACTCGAACCTGAGATGAGAGACGTGGGGCCAGCTGTAGGATTGGTAATCGCCCAGTTTATGAAAAAAAACCCCTCTGAACCCATTGCCCTTCTCTGGGGAAGCGACCATCTGGTAAAAAATAATAAATTATTTCAAAACGCTCTTGCAGCAGCTAAGGAACTTGTTGAGAAAGACCCGAACTCTATTGTCTTCATAGGACAAAAACCTCGCTTCGCTAACCAAAATCTCGGGTATATCGAGTTTGGCAAAGAAACAGAAAAAATAGATCAAGTGGCGATTCATGAATTTGTCGGTTTTCAATATCGCCCGCATCTTTCGACTGCAGAACGTTGGGTAAAAGACGGTAAACATGCTTGGAACTTGGGATATTTTGTTACCACGCCATCTTTCTTATGGAAATCGTTTGAACAATTTGCCCCTCAGCTTTTTAAACAACTTGATGAAATCAGCCATGCATATCAAACCGATAAATTTGATAAAGTATTGAGTTCTGTTTATCCAAAAATCGATAAAGTTTCATTCGATAATGCGGTTCTTGAGAGTATCGATCCTAAATACGGGAGAGTCATTTCCGCCGATATCGGATGGAGCGATGTCGGTGCATGGGAGGGACTAAAAGAAGCTTTGGAGGAAAGTAAAGAAGCGAACGTTGTAAATGGTAACGTACTCTTGGAAAATTCTTCAGACAATCTTGTGTATAACTATGAAGATAAAAAATTGCTCGTGGGAATCGACCTTGACGATCTTTTGATCGTCAACTCTGGAGACGTTATTCTCGTATGTAAGAAAACTTCTGTGCCGAAAATAAAAACACTGGTTGAAAGTTTCAAAGGCACAAAGCACGAGAAACTGACATGAGTAAATCCCTCAACCCTTTTGTAGGAGAAACCTATGAGAAGTATTTAAAAAGGGCGTTGGATATTTTCCTCTCTATCGTTTTGCTTGTTCTTTTCTCCCCTATTTGCTTTTTGACCATTTTAGCGATAAAATTAAACTCTAAAGGGTTTTTCCTTGCAGACGTGCCGGAGCGAATAGGACAGCACAAGAGGAGATTTAAGATGTATAAGTTTCGCTCCATGATTACCAATGCACACAGTCTGTTACGGACAGACCCTCGATTTAGAGCTTTATACGAAGAATATAGAAAAGGCAGTTATAAACTCAAAAGGGATCCACGAATAACAGTCGTGGGAAAATTCATCAGGAAGCATTCTATTGATGAAATCCCTCAGTTTGTAAACGTTTTCAAAGGAGAGATGAGTCTGGTCGGGCCGCGCGCTTATTATCCAGACGAGTTGGAAGAGCAGCAAGAAAAGTATCCGCAGACGAAAGAACTTGTTAATAAGGTATTATCGGTTCGCCCGGGAATCACCGGATTATGGCAGGTTTCAGGAAGATCAGAGATAAACTTTGATAAAAGAATCGTGCTTGATGCCAAATATGTTGATCATATATCATTATGGAACGACTTAAAAATAATTTTCAAAACCCCCTTGATAATGGTGACTGGCAAAGGGGCAATCTGACAATGAGAAGAAGGTCTGGCTTGAAGTTTTACTTCAGCAAAAAATCCCGGCGCATATGGGCGGGAATTCTTATTTTTGCGCTGCTCTTTTTATATTTTTTTGCCATAAGACCTTATTCGCGCATCAAAGTACGAGCACAAGAAGTTGCTGCTTCTGCAAAAGAATTAAAAACTGCTTTTTCCGAAAACGATATTGATCTTGTCAAAAAACAGCTTGTCGATCTTAATACAAAATATCAAGCTTTGGAAAAGGAATCAAAAATCTTATACTGGGCGGCATTCATACCCTATGTCGCCGATTATAAAAATGGTGTTGAAGCAGGAGATTATCTGATTAAAGCAGCACAGGAATCAGTTGCGGCGGTTGCTCCTTATGCCGATCTGATTGGTTTTAAAAAAGGAGAGTCTTCTTTTGTAGAAAAATCCGCCGAAGACAGACTTCAAACTGCTGTATTAACCTTGGATAAGGTTCTTACCCGAATAGATGTCATTTCTGACGATATTAAAAATGCAGAAGAAAGAATCAATAAGATCGACCCCAATCGCTATCCTGAGAAACTAGGGAAAACCGTTCTTAAAAGTCGTATTTCCAACCTGAAAGAGCAATTTGCTGGACTATCCTCTCTTTTTGTGGACGCCAAACCACTGCTCAGAAATATTCCTAATATCCTCGGCAAAGATAAAGAAAAAACATATCTAATATTATTCCAAAACGATAAAGAGCTAAGAGCCACTGGCGGTTTTCTTACTTCTTATGCCGTTTTTGTGATAAAAGACGGAAAACTCAAAGTTGGAAAATCAGAGGACATTTATACTCTTGATCAGACAATCAGCTCTCATCCAGTCGCGCCGCCTGAAATTTTGACCTATCATAAGAATGTCAGTCAATTTTATATCCGAGACAGCAACCTCTCTCCAGATTTAGTTAAGTCTATTGGGCTTTTTAATTCTCTCTATGATAAGAGTTCAGATAAAGTCAATTATGACGGAATTTTCACACTGGATTCGAAAGTATTAGTCGACATGTTAAAAATCTATGGGGATACGGAAGCTGATGGTGTTAGATTCTCGGCTAATAAAGATCCCCGTTGCGATTGCCCGCAGGTCCTTTATACTTTATTTGATCTTGTCGATCGACCAGTGAATTATGTGAAGGAAAATCGCAAAGGTATCTTGGGAGATCTAATGTTTGCTCTGTTGAACAAAGCGCTCGGTTTTTCTCCTTCAAAATATTACGGCACGCTCATGCAGACTATGTATAAAAATCTTCAGGAAAAACATATTCTGCTTTATTTTACCGACCGTCAACTTCAAACATCCGTAGAGAAAATTAATTTTGCCGGGAGAATCCGGGATTTTAATGGAGATTATTTACATATTAACAACGTAAACTTTGCCGGAGCAAAATCCAATCTATTTATTTCTGAAGTAGTCGACTCAAAAACTAAAACCGGTTCGTCAGAAATTGAAAGAGAAGTTTCGATCGAATTCCGAAATCCATATCCTCACTCTGATTGTAATTTGGAAAGAGGAGGATTGTGTCTTAATGCCCAACTTAGGAACTGGATCCGATTCTATGTTCCCAAAGGTTCTAAGCTCGTAAAATTCGAGGGGTCAGAGACTCAGGTTAAAACATATGTGGATCTTGATAAAACAGTCTTTGAAGGATTTTTGAGAATTAACCCATTGGGTTTTGCCAAGGTTAACTTAAAATATACACTGCCAAAATCTGTTTCTACAAATCCCTATCAGCTGATGGTTCAAAAACAGCCGGGAGTTGATACACAAAAGCTTAAAGTTGAAGTCGATGGAAAAAAACTCTATGACAATCTCTTTAATACTGATAAGATTTTAAGCACTGGTCAGTAATTCTTGAGTTGATAAAGTACTTCTTATGTCCAGAACCTCCAAGACTGAAGGAATTATACTGAAGAAAAAAAACCTTCCGACTCAAGACATGATCGTGACTATTTTCAGTCATGAAATGGGAAAAATACGAATTCTAGCAAAAGGAGTGAAAAAAATCTCCAGCAAAAGACTACCTCATCTACAAACAGGAAATATTATAAACGCAGTAATTTATAGCAGTGAAAAAGGACTCTATCTACAGGAGACGACTCTTATTTCAGGTCTTTCTCAAATAAAAAACGATCCTAAAAAAATCAGTTTTATCTATTTCTATTTTCACCTGATTGACAGACTTCTACCCGAAAATCAACAAGAATTGACTATTTATAATGCAGTGAAGCGTTTTTTGATCGACTTATCTGGATCGACTACAACAATTCCTCTATTGGAAAAACACCTGAATATCTTGTTTAAGAAACTCGGTTATATTAATAAAAAAAGCAGCCTGGACGAGCTTCATAAATTAGCCGAGGAATTGATAAACGAAAAGGTGCCTCTGATTATTATATAATCTTACTATGGATAAAGTCGTTGCTTTGTGTAAAAGACGGGGATTTATCTATCCTTCTTCGGAAATCTACGGCGGAATCAGCGGTTTTTGGGATTATGGGCCTCTGGGTGTGGAGCTCAAAAAAAACATCAAAAACGAGTGGTGGAAATCAATGGTGCAGCTTCGTGACGATGTCGTAGGAATAGATGCTTCAATTATCATGAATCCCGAAGTTTGGAAAGTCTCAGGCCATATTGAAGCATTCACCGATCCCCTCGTGGAATGTAAACATTGTCATAAACGTTTCAGAGAAGATCATTTAAGAGATCTTCGCGCACGCGTTCCATCAACTGGTGTTGGAAGTGTCCAATCAAAAAAAGAATTCACGGACTTAGTCTATTGTAAAGACGGCAGAAAACACGAATGGATGAAGCCAAGAAACTTTAATCTACTAATGGAAGTCATGTTAGGAACTGTAGATAAAAACATGGCTTATCTTCGGGGAGAGATCACGCAGGGAGCTTTTGTTAATTTTCAAAATGTGGTAGATTCGACTCGCGTCAAAATCCCTTTTGGAATAGCACAAATTGGGAAAGCTTTTCGTAATGAAATCACTCCCGGAAACTTCACTTATCGCAGTCGAGAATTTGAACAGATGGAGTTGGAATACTTTATCCAGCCAAACGATAAAGAAGGTCAGAAATGGTTTGAATATTGGAAGAAACAACGCATGGATTGGTATGTCTCATTGGGAATGAATAAACAAAAGTTACGCTTTAGACCCCATGAACAGAACGAAAAAGCTCACTATGCTAAAAAAGCAGAGGATATCGAATATCAAGCTCCATTTGGCTGGGCAGAGTTTGAAGGAATTCATCATCGAGGCGATTGGGATCTTTCTCGACACAAATTGACTTATAAAGATCCCGATTCTGGAGAAGAATATACTCCGTGGGTAATAGAAACATCAGGCGGAGTTGATCGATCAAGTCTATTTTTTCTTTTAGATTCGTACAGCGAGCAAAATGGTCGGACAATTCTTAGACTTCATCCTAAACTTGCCCCTTATAAAGTAGGCGTTTTCCCCCTCGTTTCAAATAAAGCAGTGCTCGTAGATAAGGCTAAAAAGATCTATAATGATTTGAGAGGAAGCTTTACTGCTGCCTGGGACGATCGTGGAAATATCGGCAAACGTTATGCCTCACAAGACGAGATCGGAACACCATTCTGCATCACCGTTGATTATGAAACTCTTGAAAAAGATTCTGTGACAATCCGTGAACGGGATAGTGCGAAACAGGAAAGAATACCTATAGAAAAAATCCCCCAATATTTGCAAAAAAAATTATTATAATAAGGTATTAAAAATAAAAGTTCGTATGAGAAAACTAGATAACAAAAAAGTACTGATTATAGGGGTAGTCGTAGTCTTGGTATTAGTTTTGGGCGGAGTTTTACTTATGGGCAAAAAAAGTGCAAATAAGCAAGATCAAGCCAGCAGTTCTATTCAGAACGAAACTGCAATCCCGACTGTTGATGCGTCAGTGAAAGTTGAGCTCAAAACGCAGCCTGGCAATAAAGAAGTCCTTTTATCTATTAGGAACATACCTGCAGGCACAAAAACCTTAGAGTACGAATTGTCCTACGAAGCGAGAAATCAGGGTACACAAGGAGTAACTACTCAACCTATTGACGTTAGTAATCAAAGCTCCTTTGAAAAAAAAATTACGCTCGGCACTTGTTCTTCCGGGACGTGCGTCTATCATGACGTTGTCGGAAACTTTAATCTTTCATTAAAATTCACCGGCGCATACGGCCAGCGCATTTTTGAAAAAGAATTTCCACTCTAAATTTAAAATTTAAAATTTTGTCAGGGGGTGTACTGTAGTAAATTATGCCTATTATTAAATCGGCAAAAAAGAAACTCAAGCAGGATAGGAATAAAGCAAAAATAAATGCAAAGTATATCTTGGCATATAAAAAAGCTCTCAAAAAGCTTAAAACACAAAAGAGCGGTTTATCAGCCTTGAAAGAAGTCCATACCGCTATTGATAAAGCGCTTAAAAGAAAATTGTTTCATAAAAATAAGGCTAATCGCCTGAAATCACAGGCCTCCAAATTAGCTCGTAGCTTTTCAACCAAAAAACAGGTAAAATCAAATTAATGAAGTACGGAATCAATTTAATCGGCGAAAGGAAGCGAGATTTCTTCGACAATCTTCTTTATTTTTTCTTAAATTATATACGCTACATTCTAGTGATTACTCAACTGGTAGTAATTGGAGTGTTATTCTACCGTTTCAGCATTGATCAGAGCATTATTGATCTTAAGGAAACAGTCGACCAAAAAAAAGAGATAGTCAAAACAGTCACTCCGCTTATCACTGAAATCAAAAGAGTAGATAGTCAAGTTACAGAAATCAAAACAATAATAGCTCAGCAAGATTCTCAACAGAAACTCCTGGCTAATATTTTATCCCAATTTCCTGCTTCTGCAAATCTTTCTCAATTAAAACTGGAATCTAATAAAGTGACTCTTCTTGGTTCAGCAAGCAACCCAAAGGATATCCAACTTTTTTATAACACGCTCAAAAAAGGCGGTAAAGTTGCTTCTGTCAATTTTTCAAATATCAAAAAGGCTGAAGTAGGTTATTTATTTACCTTGGAAATAGAGGGTTTAAAAAATTAATATGAATAGCTCTGGTCTAATAAAAACTATATTAAAGAAACTTCAATCGAAGAAAGCTAAGGATTATACTTTTATTTCCCTCTTCTTTTTAATTTTCTCGATTTTTATTATTTTCGCTATTCGCCCTTCTCTCGTTACTGCAATATCATTGAGACAACAGCGTGAAGATCTCCAGAAACTTGATGACCAATATGAGAAAGTCGTTTCTAATATCGTCGCCAATCAGACTACGTTGGAAAATATCCGTGACAAATTATATCTGACAAATGCCGCCCTTCCTTCTGGAGCTTTGATCAATAAACTCGTCAGTGACATTGAAAACGCCGGCAAAACAAATTCTATAAATTTCATAACCATCAAGATCGCTGAAGTCGATCTGGTCCAGAAAACCACTGATAAAGCTCAGTCAGTTGTAGTCAATATTGAAGCAGCGTCCACATTTGACAATCTGCTAAAATTTATTCACGATCTCTCAAATCAAAGAAGACTCAAACTTATTAAGCAACTCTCTATTTCCAAAGATGACAGACAATCGTCCGGAAGTGGACAGTTAAATATTTTAATGCAGATTGAGGGATACTATTTATGAACCGTAAAGAATTATTTATTCTATCTGTAACTATATTTCTGACAATCGTTGCTTGGGTTGTTTCAGATATCATCCACGCCCAGGCTCGACAACATGCTAAAGTAGATATGACTATTCCTTCTACAAAAGAATATCATATCGACCAAAATATTTTTACAATTTTAGAAACCAGAACCGAATAAATGAACTATAGTGAAATCTACGCAAATAAAAAAGAGATTAAAATTCCAACTATCTTTTCCGCAATATTCATTTCTCTGACTATTTTTTTTATTGCTAAATTTTTTTTTAATACAAATAATTTTTCCCGAGCATCGCTAAAAGAAATAAGCCGCATTGAGATAACCAATGTCTTTCCCAATCAAACTACGATTTTCTGGCAAACAGATCAAAAAAGAGCGGGGTGGATTGTGTATGGAACAAAGGAAGATAAACTCGATAACATCGTTCTCGATAAGAAAGATAATGAAAAGACTAAAACAGCGTATATAAATCATTATATGGTGCTGCAGAATTTGCAAGAAAATAGTCAATATTTCTTCAAATTTGTGGTTGATAATCACTTGATTGAAAAAGATAATGGCCAACCTTTTACTTTTACGACGATCAGTAACAAGATAGGAATCAACAATCTCCAGCCTGCTTATGGAAAAGTTATCAACCAGAAAAGCCGACCCCTTGAGAATGCTATAGTTCTTCTTACTATAAAAGGTGCTTATTCACTATCCGCCCTTTCTAAAAATTCCGGAGAGTGGCTTATCCCGCTCAATTACATCGTTGACAGCAAAACTCAACAGTTAAAAACTCTTTCAAAGACTGATGAAATAAATATTCAGATAATTGATGAGGAAGGACATAATTCCAATATTACTGCCAACCTTGATAGTCTTAGCCCGCTTATTGAAACTATAATGATTGGCAAAGATTATGATTTACTGCAAAAAAAGGACGTGCTCTCGGCAGTTTCCAATAGCTTCGAAGCTTCATCTATTGATATCATCTTTCCAAAAGAAAATGCAACTATTCCTGCTGGCAATCCTCTTATCAAGGGTAAAGCTATTCCCAACAATACACTAATCGTCACTGTAAACGATAGTAAATCCACGACTTCAATACAGACAAAGGCTGATAGCAATGGAACTTGGCAAATAACACTTCCTCAAAGGCTCTCCCCGGGCTCTCATAAATTAGTATTGCAAACCAAAAATACCAATGGAAAAACTCTGAGTAAAGCGCGAAACTTTACTATTGCCAAAAGCGGCGAGCAGGTACTTGGTGAAGCCACCAATTCTGCAACTCCTACAATTACTAACATACCTACTGCTACCGTTCAACCGACATTCCTTCCTACAGTAAAACCGACCGCGCCCGTAAGCGGAGGGAATATAACTTACATTGGTTTATCAAGCGCAGCACTTGTTCTTCTAGGTTTAGGTCTTCTAGTGTCGTTTTAATGGCAACCATTGTTGCTGATCGAAGAGAAAATACATGAAGTATAGTGATATATCCTTGCCGGATCATTGTTGTTCGGTATAAGGACATACTGTCCGTTATATAAATAAGCCACGGGGACAGTAAAAAAATCACGAGGCAAGGCATAGTTTTTTTGCATGAAATTTCCGCTAAATACAATAGCCTTGGCGATAATTGCCGCTTGCTGGTTCGAAATATCTCTGGAAATAATCGGATCCATATATTTATATAGTTTTTCTATCCTGTCTATATTTAATGATCGTAGAATTTCTGTAACTTTATCTTTTATGGCAGAAAGCACTTTTTGCTGACGTTGGCTGCGGGCGAAATCGCTTCCTTCTTCGCCGATTGCATTCCTAGATCGTACGAACTTCAGAGCAGTGCTCCCGTCAAGATGTATCAGGCCTTTGCGAAAAGAAATTGTTTCGTAGCGACATAAAAACTCCTTATCTCCACTGCAGTTATCTTCTTCTTTGCCTTCGATCGGATATTTTTTATCAGTAAACGAACGGTCTATATTCACATCAATACCGCCAAAATAATTTATCAAGTCTTTGAATCCTTGAAAGTTTATGACCACTGCATACTGTATGGGCATACCGATGACGGCTGCAACTTCGGCTTTTGCCAGTTTAAGTCCGCCTCTTTTTTGTTTGGCCTCGCCAAAAGCATAAGCCGAGTTTACTTTATCGCCTAGAGTAGAACTCCAAACATCTCTGGGAATGCCTAAGGTAGTTAGTCTGTTCCTGGCGAAATCATAATCAGCAACGACTATCGAATCCGAGAGTGTTGAACCTTCATGCGTGCCTCCCGCAATTCCTAAAATAAGAATATTGGTTTGATTATTTACTTTTCCGATCGAATCCCAAGAGAATAGAGTTCTCAGGGGAGAAATTTTGAGCGTGTTTTTGAGCAGGAAATAATAGGGTCTAAGAACCAGAATTAAAAGAGCCATAAAAATAAAGAAGAAGATCAGAAATTTCTTTTTCATACCTGAGAGATAATTCGCGAGAATCGTTCAGGATCAAGCGAAGCTCCGCCAATCAGCAAGCCGTCTATCTGGTCGGAATGGAGATACTGTGAAACATTCTGGTCGGTAACACTCCCGCCATATAAAAATTTTACTGAGTGAGCCAATA
>JGI1358J11329_10000632_pt1 | contig 31088 bp, 30 predicted proteins | sample Subgroupgradi54m_FD_11329 | JGI IMG/M metagenome (IMG submission 11329)
CGTTAACGTTTCCCCCTATGCTTTTCCCAGTTGAGATAAGATCTTCAACAATAAGAACTTTACTGCCTTCTTTGAATTCTCCTTCAATAAGATTTTCTTTTCCGTGTTCTTTTTTAGACGTACGAACATATACCATAGGAACATGAAGCTTGTAGGAAAGTACCGCAGCATGAGGGATTGCAGCGGTTGCTGTACCAGAGAGAACATCTGGCAGGGGTTTAAACGTACTTTCAATTACTTCAATATATTTATTAATAATAACTTTCCACTGCGGATAGTGCGATATAAGGAGCCGGTTATCGGTATAGATAGGGGCAAGTATTCCGCTTACATAACGATACGGTTTTTTTGTGTTTATCGATACCGCTTTTATTTTTAAAAGTTGCTTCGCTACTTCCTGGGCTATTTTTTTGTCTACTATAGTATTCATATACTCCTCTCTCGATACGTATTTATTTCATTTTTCAATTTTTCTGCTTCGTTTCGAGCTTTTTGGGCAAAATCGGCTCCAGTTGATGCAAAAAGTATACTACGAGATGTGCTTATGATTATACCTGTTCCTTTTGAGTTTACTCCCGCTTGAACCGATTGCTGTACATCCCCTCCTTGTGCTCCCACTCCGGGTATCAAAAGGGTCATGTTACCAACCACTCCGCGGATCGCAGCCAATTCCTTAGGATACGTAGCACCTACCACAAGGAGGCAATTATTGTTGGTATTCCATTTTTTCGATACTTTTTTTGCCAAATATAAATAGAGCGGATCACCCTCCACAAGTAAATCTTGAAATTCCCCTGCCCCTGGATTTGACGTTCGGCAAAGGATAATGCACCCTTTATCAGCGCGATCTAAAAACGGTTGAACCGCTTCACGCCCTAAATATGGATGAAGGGTAATAGCATCTGCCTGCAAATAATCGAACGCATATGCTACGTACCCCTCATTCGTCGATGAAATATCTCCCCGTTTTGCATCGATAATAATGGGTATTTCCGGATATGTTTTCCTGATGTAATCACACGTAAGCTTTAATTGCTCAATACCATCGCTACCTAAATATTCATAAAAAGCGCTATTGGGTTTATATGCACACACCAGATCATGCGTCGCATCGATAATTGCTTTATTGAAAACAAATTGCGGATACTTCTTTCCCTTCACTACCTGGGGTAGTTTGTTCCAGTCTGGATCTGGGCCAATACATAAAAAAGAATTATTTTTGTCAACAATGGCATCGAGTTTTTGCTGAAATGTCATAGACTTTTTAAGTATTTACTGGCCAAATAGGGGTCTGCCCATGCCCCAACTGCTGCCTGTACTGCATCAACACCTAAATGTAGATATTTATGAATGTGCTCAGGCTTTGTTACTCCTCCAATGCCAATAACAACGAGATCTTTCCATCCTAATATTTTTTTTAATCTCATAATTTCTTTTGACTGCTCCATGGATAAGTTTCGAATTGCAGCTCCAGAAACACCAGCTTTTGCTCGTCCTGGAAAAACTTCTTTCCCCTGCGCATCTACGATAGGCATGGCATACGTATTGGTGGAAGAAATACCAGCAATGATCCTTCTGGTTTTTTTTAAGAATTCTTTGAGAAGTTCTGGATTTTTATAATAGCCAATTTTGGCAAGAAGTGGTCGGAAACCAATTGCTTTTTTCACCCGTTTACAAATCGCAACGCTTGTTTCAATATCTTCATATACGAGCGACTTCATGCCAGAGTTGGGATGAGCAAGATTGATTTCAAAAATTTTCGCCGTGGTTTCTTTGGCATAACGAGCTACCGCTTCTGCATCGTCAATGACATCTTTTCCCGCTTCCGGAGTAAACATGATAGAAAGAATAAGGAGCTGCCCTGGCATAAGAAATTTTTTAGCTATTTCAAAATCTGCCTGCCAATACTCAGGTTTTAATGATTGAATGCCAAAACTATTGGCAGTGGATACATCTTGACCCAAAAATGATTGACCAGAGGCAATAACTGACTCTGAAAGTCTTTCTACAGTTATCGGATGCGGTAGGTCAACATATCGCCAATGCGGATAAATCTGTCCATGCCATTCAATACTTCGAACGGAACGATACGTGATAAGATCATACCCCAATTGGGACACAAGCTTTACATTTCGAGATCCATGGGTCAAGGGACACGCGGATATTCCAAAAAGCGAATTGACGCGGTGGCCTAAAAAAGAATACCGTTTGGGATTTCTTTTGGGTAATGGGGGAAATGTTCCTTCCCAAAACGGACCGTACGTCGCATTCTCTTCAAATGTCTTGGTGATATCATAAATAGGTTGCACACTCATAGTAATTTCTTCCCTTTAAAGATCACTGTTTCCACTTTCCCATACGCCTCCCATCCATCAAATGGTGACCAAGCGCATTTTGTCGCATATCCATCGCTTCCGATAATATAAGGCCTTTGCGGATCCAGTTCAATAGAGGTTTTGGGCTGATCGGGAATATGAAAAATTTTTTTAGGAGCTTCATAAAGCAAACGCACCACGTGCTTCATTGTCAAGCGTTTCTCGTGCACGGCTTTTAGCAGCAATCCTAGAGCAGTCTCCAAACCCGGGATGCCAAAGGGTGGTTTTTCGCTCATTTTCTCTTCTTTGGTATGTGGTGCATGATCGGTTTCTATCAAGTCAATTGTCCCATCATGCAAGCCTTCCCAGAGCGCGTCTTGATCTTCTTGTTTTCCTAGTGGGGGCTTCATCATAGTAAAACTTTCCATTTGTTTTACCACTTTATCAGTTAAAAATAAATGGTGTGGAGTCACTCCTGCAGAAATATGCATTCTTTTTTGTTTGGCTAAACGCACTAATTCCACCTCGCATCCTTGTGAAGGATGACACACATGAATGCGTCGATTATAAAAATAGGCAAACGCAATAACGCCGGCAAGCTGTGTGCCTTCTGCATGAACTAAAATTGGTTTTTCCGACTTCCACTGTGCAAATACTTTTTCCAGCAAATTCAAATTTTCAATCAACATCTCGCCCGTCGTGTGATTGCAATAAAGCTTCAAGCCAAAAACTCGAGGGTGCTTGCCTGCCGCTGCAAATGAATCGGTATTGATTCCATTTGTTCCATAATGAAACCCTATGTCGCAGATAGCTTTTTTGGAAAGCGCAATTTTTTCCTTGAGCCGCTCTGTACTCACGGTCGGCACGGGATTATTTGGCATGTCGAGGATAAAGGTAAATCCGCCGACAATAGCCGCACGACTGCCGGTATAAAAATCTTCTTTGTGTGTGGCCCCCGGATCACGCAAATGAACATGGACGTCTATAAATCCAGGAAATTTTTTCAGCATAATTTTTCTCTATATACTTTTCTGTAATATCAATGATAATAACGCCATGCGCACATACATACCATTTATCATTTGCTCATGAATATAGGCAGCTCGGCTATCCAAATCCACCTCCATAGCAATTTCTCCTACGCGCGGCAATGGATGCATCACAATGCTTTCTCTTTTCATTTGTCGCAATGTTTGTGGAGTAATAATATATTTATGCTTGAGTTTTTCATAGATATCCAAGTCATTAAACCGTTCTTTTTGGACCCGGGTTACGTATAACACCTGCGTTTGCGGAAGAACTTCGTCAAGTTGTTCATATTCACAAACACGCACACCTTTATTATTCAAGGACGAAACTAAAGGTGGTGGCAAACGCAAAAGATCCGGCGAAACAAAATTCATGGTAATTCCTTTGTATAGCGATAACAATTTGGAAAGCGAATGCATGGTACGACCATTAAAAAGATCCCCTACCATGGTAATCGTCAATCCTTCTGCTGTTTTAAAATGCTGAATAATCGTATAAAAATCTAATAACGCTTGCGTCGGATGCTCACCTATGCCATCGCCGGCATTAATGACTGGCTTGGGGGAAAACTCTGCTGCTATTTTGGCAGAGCCCACTTCTGGATGACGGATCACAACGACATCTGAAAAACTAGCAAACGTGCGCACCGTATCGGGCAATGTTTCCCCTTTGGTAACAGAAGAGTACGTCACACCCTGGAGTGGTATGAATCCGCCACCAAGCCGTTGCATAGCAGCAATAAACGAACCAAACGTCCTACTGGATGGTTCATAAAAAAGCGCCGTCATGATTTTGCCTTTCAAAATATCAGTAGATCCTTTTGCCTTGGTGATCTTTTCCATCTTTTTGGTCACGGCAACGAGTGTACTCAAATCAGCTTTGGTAAATTGATCCGCTGACAATATGTCGGCAAGATAAAAATTATGTGTTTCCATAAAACCCCTTTCTTTTATATCTCTTTATACTCCTGCCAAGATTTAACAGACAATTGATCAAAGTTATATTGAGTAATGGCGTCAATATAATGGCAGGCAGACTCAGTATTGGTAAATATTGGTATGCCCGTATCAATGGCCATGCGTCGCATCAAATACCCATCCGTGGCTCCTCGCAAATCGCCTGCTACATCACCGTTGTAGCCTTCTGGAGTAACAATGGCAAAGTCAATTTGTTTTTCTTTTGCCAAATCAACAAAATTTGGACGTCCCTGTTGGTGCAATCTATACACAACAATAGAACTAATCCCATATTCTTTTAAAAATAACGCTGTCCCGGATGTCGCATAGAGCGTATATCCATCGCTAGCTAATTTTTTACAATGCGTCAAGCACGCCATTTTCCCTTTCGCTCCACCCAAACTGATAAATGCTGCTTTTTTTTCGGGATACCGCACACCGGTTGCTGCAAGTGCAGTCAAGTATGCTTCGTACACATCACGACCAAATGCGCATACTTCTCCAGTAGATCGCATTTCCACGCGAAGTACGGGATCAGCACCACGTAATTTATGAAATGAAAACTGCGGGACCTTAACGGCAACATAAGACGTTGGAATAGGTAAATCGCGTGCTCTATATGTACCCAACATAATCTGCGTTGCAGCGCCGATAAAATTGGTATGCAAAGTTTTACTCACAAACGGGATGCTGCGTGATGCACGGAGATTGCATTCAATAACATACGAAACTCCTTCGTGGATCAAAAATTGGATATTGAAAGGGCCAGCAACGTGGAGCGCCATAATAATTTTTTCTGCGGCACTGCGCAAATCTTTTTGCACACGGCCAGACAATGTAGGCGCAGGCAGCATGAGCGTGGAATCACCAGAATGTATGCCGCCATGTTCTACATGCTCAGAAATTGCAAATAATTCCAGATGACCATCTTTTGCAACACCATCAAAATCGCACTCCACTGCATCAGGCAAAAATTTCGTAAGCACTAACGGATGGGTCGTAAGCTCTATGGGATAGGTTTTCATGTATGAAACAAGTTGTTCTTTGTTTTCTAATATGTTCATACCTTTGCCAGAAAGCACAAACGACGGCCGCAGTAAAATCGGATAGCCAATCTTATTTGCCAAGGCAATGACTTCCTTTGGTGAACGTGCCTTTCCCCACGCAGGCTGCTTTAAGCCAAGTGTATCCAGAAGTGTGCTAAATGCATCGCGTTCTTCTGCTTGTTGTATGAAGGCTGGTGGAGTTCCCAATAGAGGCACACCCCAAGATGCAAGCTTTGCTGCTAAATTATTGGGTATCTGACCACCAACAGATACCACCACAGGCGCCTCTTCCCGGTCACAAATATCCAATACTCGCTCCAGTGTCAGCTCTTCGAAATATAAATAATCAGCGGTATCAAAATCCGTTGAAACTGTCTCCGGATTACAATTGACTAATATGCTTTTGATTCCCTGTTTATTAATTTCCGCCACCGTGTTGACTGCACACCAATCAAACTCTACAGAGGTACCCACAGCGTATGGCCCACAGCCTAATACCATGACTTTCCGCTCTTTTGGATTAGGCACATGATCATCGGAGAGTGCGTTGTACGTCATATAAAGATAGTTAGTGATTGCAGGAAACTCTCCGGCCATAGTATCAATGCGAAGCGTCCTAGGAACTACGTTCCATAACTTTCTTTGCTGTCGTATTTTTTCTGCTGGTTGTTGCATAAGGTCCCCAATTTGTTTATCGGAAAATCCATATTGTTTACTTTTTGCCAATAATGTCTTATCTAAACGCTTTGTACCATCAAGTTGTCGATACAGACTCACAATAGAGCTAAGTTTGTCTAAAAACCACCGGTCAATTTTCGTGAGTTTGTAAATAGTGCCCACAGAAATACCAGCGCGAATTGCAGAGCAGACCGTAAACAATCGCATGGTATCAGGCCGAGTCAAAAGCTTGCGAAGTACAGCCTTGGACACATTCCCATAGCGCTTATCAATGACCCCTTCGTATCCGTCGTTGAGCATCCGTGCACCTTTTTGGATAGCTTCCTCAAATGATCTTCCTATGCTCATCACTTCCCCGACGCTTTTCATTTCACTGCCAATTGCTGGTATCACATGCTCATATTTCTCCAAATCCCATCGAGGGATTTTAACCACCACGTAATCAAGCGCCGGCTCAAAAAAGGCAGACGTTTTACCGGTCACCCGATTACGGAGTGTCGGCAATGTGTGCCCCAAGGCTAACTTTGCGGCAACATATGCCAAAGGATATCCAGTGGCTTTCGATGCTAAAGCTGAAGAACGGGACAACCGTGCATTTACTTCTATAACACGAAGCTCATTACTTTTTGGATGCAGGGCAAATTGGATATTACATTCGCCTACAATCTTTAAATCACGAATAACATCAATGGAAGCTTGACGGAGTCTGAAATACTCTTGATTATTCAAAGTCTGTGAGGGGGCAATAACGATAGATTCACCCGTATGGATTCCGACTGGATCAAAATTTTCCATATTGCAGACGGTAATACAATTGTCGTCCCTATCGCGTACTACTTCATACTCCACTTCTTTCCATCCGGCTAAACTCTCTTCGATAATAACTTGTGATCCCGTCGCAAACGCATTGGTCAAAAGCTCTTCCAACTTTGCTTCATCTTTTGCTACCCCAGAACCCGTACCTCCCAAAGCAAAACCAGTGCGTAGCATAACGGGGTATCCAATGTTGCCTGCCGTAGTAAGACCTTGGGCGACATTACCAACAATAGTGCCAAGGGCTGCAGATAATCCAATTTTTTTCAGTCGAAGAGCGAAAATTTCTCGGTCTTCTGTAGCAATAATAGCTTCAATCGGCGTACCTAAGATTGTCACGCCATATTTTTTAAGAATTCCTTCTCGATGAAGGGTAATACCGCAGTTTAACGCTGTTTGTCCACCAAACGATAAAAGTATGCTATCAGGTTTCTCTTTTGCAATCACCCGTTCTACAAAATACGACTGCACGGGAAGAAAATACACTTTATCAGCAAGCTCTTCCGACGTCTGAATAGTCGCTACATTGGGATTGACTAAAATAACCTGGACGCCTTCCTCCTTGAGTGCTTTAATCGCTTGCGTGCCAGAATAGTCAAACTCTCCTGCTTCACCGATTTTGAGTGCCCCTGATCCCAAAAGTAGTACTTTTTTAATCTTCACTTTCATAACGTATTCAATATCCACTGCGTATCAAATGGACCAGGATTTCCTTCTGGATGAAACTGCACGCTCAAAATTTTTTTTGACTCATGACGAATTCCTTCATTAGTGCCATCATTTAAATTAATAAACCATTCCATAAAACCGGCAGGAATAGTGTTTTTGTCCACGGCATAGCCATGGTTTTGTGAAGTAACGTAGGCTTTCTGCGAAATAACATCCAGGCATGGCTGATTGAGTCCTCGATGACCATATTTCAATTTATATGTATTTGCACCAATAGCCAATGCGAGGAGCTGATGACCCAAGCAGATACCGACAAAAGGGATACCTTTATCAATCACTTTCTTTATATGCTCTATAGTTTTTGTACAATCTTTAGGATCCCCTGGCCCATTAGAAGCAATCACCCCATCAATGGGGGAAATTTTGGTCGGATCCTCATCCCAGGGAATTCTCGTAACTTTGTAGCCGTATGCCAATAAACTTCGTAAAATCCCATGTTTTACACCACAATCTACCAAAACTACATGCTTGCCATTGGAGTGTTGAGGGGTATATATAATCGGCAATTTCGTACTCACCCTAGATACAAAAACTTCTTGGTCTCTCTGTGGCCATGGAGGAAGTATTTTTTTAGAAGAAATTCTTCCTCGCATGACTCCTTTATCTCGCAGCATTTGTGTGAGGGATCTGGTATCAATGCCTTCTATCCCAGGAACTTTGTGCATACTCAAAAATTGAGAAAAAGATCTATATGACTCATAATGCGAAGGTTTATCCGAACAGTCACCAATGATGACCCCTTTTGCCCAAATGTTTTCCGATTCAAAATTACTCAAAAGGTGCTTGCCTTGGATACGAGCCCGTGGCACACCATAATTGCCAATAAGAGGATACGTAAATATCAATATTTGTCCAACAAATGAGGGATCAGTGAGGCTTTGCGGATAGCCGGTCATACCCGTAGAAAAAACCACTTCACCATCTGCTTGCCCACGAAACCCAATGGCAACACCAGCAAAAACACTCCCATCTTCTAAATGGAGGTAAGAAGTAACCATAAAAAAAGAGCCTCGTGGCTCTTTTTGTATTTACCTAGACGTTAATCGTACCAGGTGTTTTTTAAAGAGGATATCAAAAATATCCCCTTTTGTAATCATGCCAATAAGAATATTATCTGCATTGATAACAGGTAACTGACGAACTTTACGGACGATCATTCTGGAAAGAGCGCGCATAATCGGCGTATCTGCTCGAGTAAAAACGACTTTTTTACTCATAACATGCTCTGCTTTCAAAGTCGCTAGTTCATCAATCTTTCCTTCCATTTCTTCAAATTTCGTAGCACTCACAAAATCTTCGATGAGATCTTCGTACGTGGGATATAAGGGCTTGAGAAGATCTTCTTCTGCCACAATGCCCAAAAGTCTTTTTTTAGCATCAACGACCGGAATACCATGAATACCTTTTTTAAAAATTGCCGTCCACAAGTCACGTATCGATGCCTTGGGAGATACTGTTATCACATTGACACTCATCACTTCACTAACTTTCATAAGATTCCTTACAGGGGAGTGTACCGGAAGGCAATGGAGGCTGTCAAGAACTATGTCGGCGCCCTAAGACTTTAAGTTCTAGTATTGATCGGTGTAACACTGCTTGTGCCGCAGAGCGCTCATCGCCTTTTGCTTTTGCTGCAAGAATGGTTTTGGCAGCCTCTTGAGCGCGTTTAATCTCTGATTCGTTTAACTCATCAGCGTGCATCGCACGAGAGACAAGAATCGACACCCGGGAGGGTGTTACTTCCATAAACCCACCGCCGATTGCTAAAAAATACTCTTTATTTTCTGACGTGATTTTAACTTCTCCCTCGGTGAGTGCACTAAATAAAGGAATATGATGGGACAAAACGCCAATCATACCGTTACTCGTAGGCACCGTGAGGTTTTCCACTTCCTTTGCAAATGCTTGTCGCTCAGGGGTAATAATTTCCAGAAGAAATTTCATTTCACCTCTTCAATGCCACCGATCATGTAGAATGCCTGCTCATTTTTATCATCATGTTTGCCAGAGAGTATTTCGGAAAATCCACGGATGGTTTTGTCCAAAGACACATATTTACCTGGTTTTGCGGTAAATACTTCAGCAACAGCAAATGGTTGCGTCAGGAAGCGTTGAATTTTTCGTGCTCGAGAAACAACAAGTTTATCTTCATCGCTTAATTCTTCCATGCCTAAAATGGCGATAATATCTTGCAAATCCTTGTAACGTTGGAGTACCCGTTGCACGCCGCGCGCAACACGATAATGCTCTTCTCCCACAATCCCGGGTTCCAAAATACGTGAATTGGAAGCCAAAGGATCAACAGCCGGATACAATCCTTGATCTGCTAAAGCTCGCTCCAGAGCAATGGAGCTATCTAAATGCGCAAATGTGGCAACCGGAGCTGGATCAGTATAATCATCTGCCGGCACATACACTGCCTGAACCGATGTAATAGAACCTTTTTTTGTTGAGGTAATCCGCTCTTGAAGCGCACCCATTTCCGATGCGAGCGTAGGTTGATACCCTACTGCTGACGGAATGCGACCAAGCAGAGCCGACACTTCGCTGCCTGCTTGGGCAAAACGGAAAATATTGTCAATAAACAGAAGCACATCCTGTCCTTCTTCATCACGGAAGTATTCGGCCATAGTAAGCCCCGTAAGGGCTACCCGTAAACGCGCGCCAGGCGGCTCATTCATTTGTCCAAATATCAGTGCAGTTTTATCGATAACCCCCGTCTCCTTCATTTCGCGCCACAAATCATTGCCTTCACGAGACCGCTCGCCCACACCGGTAAATACTGATACGCCGCCGTGATGTTCTGCCACATTGTGAATAAGCTCCTGAATCGTAATCGTCTTTCCTACACCTGCGCCGCCAAAGATAGCAACTTTTCCACCTTTCACAAACGGAGCAATAAGATCAATAACTTTGATGCCCGTTTCCAAAACTTCCATCTTCGTACTTTGCTCCGTCAGTGGAGGAGCCATGCGATGAATCGGATGAGTCTTCGTTCCCGTCACATTGCCTTTGCCATCAATCGTATTGCCGACCACATCAAACATACGTCCCAGTGTCTTTTTACCAACCGGAACGCTGATGGGAGCCCCAGTTGCCACTACTTCATCGCCGCGTTTGAGTCCATCTGTTGAACCTAACGCCACCGTACGCACACGCATATCTCCCAAATGATTTGCAACCTCCAACACCAAGATTGCCGATTCAGTGAACTGGGTTTTTACGTGAAGGGCTTCATAAATAGCCGGCACTCCCTCTTCAAACTGCACGTCAACAACAGCGCCGATAATTTGAACAATGGTTCCTTTCATAGGTTTCATATTATTCTACCGCAAGCCGGGCGGTGACCATATCGGAAATTTCATACGTAATTTTTTCTTGCCGTGCTTTGTTATACAAAAGCGTCAGGTCATGCATAAAGGAACGTGCATTATCGGTAGCACTATGCATCGCAATCATTTGTGCAGAGTAAAAACTCGCCTCAGCCTGCAGGATCGCATCACGTATTTGGTTTTCTACATAATGAGGAAGGAGTGATTCAAATACTTCAGAAATTGTTGGTTCAATGAGAAATTCCCGCACTTCTTGCTTTTGATCAACTTGAACCGAGTCCAACGTTAATGGCAAAATCGTCTTTCTCCGCGGCATTTGTTTGAGCGCAGAAAAAAATTCATTATAAACCAAATCTACCCCATCATAATGACCCGCGACAAACTCTGAAATAACCAGTTGGGTAAGAGCGGGGACTATCTTTGTAAATGGCGTTTCATGGGAAAAATCTGCAGTGACTGTACTTCCCATTTGTGTAAGAAACAGAGCCCCTTTCTTCCCAAGGGCAATACAGTCATGGGGAGGATGCATGCCGTACTCGCGCGAAAAAAACCGAAAAAGATTCGTATTCAAACCGCCGCACAATCCTTTATTACTGGATATCAGGACTACCAATCGTTTTCCGGCAATAGCTTTGTGAGCCAGTAATGGATGGGCTGATAGATCAACTTTTGCTGCCAGGAGCATCACCATATCATAAATTTTCTGTGCATAGAGTTTGCCTGCTTGTGCCTGAGCTTGTGCTTTTTTCATTTTTGATGCCGCAACAAGCTCCATCGCTTTGGTAATTTGAGCAATGTTTGTTGCTGATTTAATCCGCCGTTTAATGAGTCTGATGTTTGCCATATTATTCTTTCTTAAATGTCTTTTTAAATGTTTCTACTGCCTCTTTTAATTTCGCTTCAATTTCTGGAGTGATAATTTTTTCTTTTGCAATGGCGTTAAGAGTTTTTTCATATGAAGTAGAAAGGTATTCTCGAAACTCGCCTTCAAATTTGGTAATGCTGGCAACGGGAATGTCATCAATATGTCCATTCACTGCGGCCCAAATCACGGCCACCTGCATTTCAACCGCAATAGGCGCATATTGTCCTTGCTTGAGCAGTTCCACCATGCGCGCTCCGCGATCGATCTGTTTTTTGGTCGCCTCATCCAAATCAGAAGAAAACTGGGCAAACGCCGCAAGTTCCCGATACTGCGCAAGGTCCAATTTCAAACTTCCTGCAACTTTTTTCATTGCTTTAATTTGCGCGCTACTCCCTACACGGGAAACGGAGGTACCGACGTTTAATGCCGGCCGCTGCCCGGCGTAAAAAAGATCCGACTCAAGATACAATTGTCCATCAGTGATGGAAATCACGTTCGTAGGAATATATGCCGATACGTCATTTGCTTGGGTTTCAATAAATGGTAAGGCAGTCAGAGATCCACCACCATGCTCTTCGTCTAATCGACATGCACGCTCCAATAATCGGCTATGGAGATAAAATACATCCCCAGGATATGCTTCTCGTCCGGAGGGGCGCCGCAAAATAAGAGAAATCTGTCGATATGCCCAGGCATGCTTGGTGAGATCATCGTAAATAATAAGGGCATCTTTCCCTTGGTCCATGAAGTACTCTCCGAGTGCGCATCCCGCGTAGGGAGCGAGGTACTGGAAAGAAGCAGGGTCACTAGCACTAGCGGCAACGATTATAGTATGATCCAATGCTTTATATTTCGCTAAATCAGAAACAACTTGGGCAATACGCGAAGTTTTTTGTCCAATAGCAACGTAAATACAGATCACCCCTTCTTTTTTTTGATTGATAATGGTATCTATGGCAATTGCTGTTTTACCCGTATTTCGGTCGCCAATGATCAGCTCTCGTTGTCCACGGCCAATAGGAATCATGGCATCAATGGCTTTGATACCGGTTTGCAAAGGTGTATTGACGGGTTGGCGACTCGTCACGTTAGGGGCAATTTTTTCTAGTGGATATTTTTTCTTTGAAGCAATGGGTCCTTTGCCATCAACAGGCGCCCCTAAAGGATTGACTACTCTTCCCAAAAACCCTTCTCCTACCGGTATAGACAAAAGTTCTCCGGTCCCGCGTACTTCATCACCTTCTTTAAGGGTAAGATAGTCACCCAATACAATAGCACCGACGACATCTTCTTCAAGATTTATAGCTACTCCTGAAATTCCGCCAGGAAATTCAATGCGCTCCTGATAGGCTACTTGAGGCAATCCGCTTATGCGCACCACGCCATCGGAAACAGAAAAAATATGGCCCACACGACGAGCTGGGCCAGTTGACGTAAAGGCTTCCACTTTTTTAATCAATTCTTCGGCAACCTGTGATGGAAAATCTTGCTTCATACTGTTATTGCAAAATATGTTCTGCCATTTCTTCCAATTGACCTTGGAGACTTGTATCTACTATCCAATCTCCAATTTGAATTTTTAATCCTCCAAGAAGTTTTTCATCAATAGATACCAGTAGCGATACTTTATGCCCAACCAATGTATAAAGAATTTGTTCGAGCCTTTTTTGTTCTTCGAGAGTCAAGGCAGTACTACTCACTACATGGGCGGTAGTTTCCTTTTGACTGTGCGCTGCTACTTTCGCCAAGATGGTCTGCACCTTGGGAAGCACTGAGGTTTTCCCCTCATCTTGAATATATTTCGTAATTCCTTCAATAAATCCTTTAGCATCACGTGTCAGCGGTTGCATAATCTTACTCCTTCACTCCAATTCTTTCAGTTGTTTTTCCAATAATTGATGTTGCTCTTTTTCTTTCATGACTGATCCCAATAAACGCTTCGTCATGGCAACAGCCAAAGCAACCGATTGCCTCCGTAGATCTTTTTCCATTTCTTTATGTAAGCGGTCAAGTTCAAGTTTGCCTTTTTCTACTATGTCTTTTGCCTGCTTTTGTGCCTCGTTCACGATATCTTTTTCTGCATCTTTTCCAAGTTTCTTTGCCTCTTCAATGATTACTCGCGCTTGCTTGCGTGTTTCATCCAGAAGTTTTTCCTGTTTTTGTTTGAGCTTTGCCTCTTCCTCCTGCATTTTTTGAGAAATGGCCAGTCCTTTTTCTATTTCTTTTTTGCGCTTTTCAAGCATGGCAAGGATCGGCTTATACAAAAGCTTAGAAAGCACGAAAATAATAATCGAAAAATTAATAATTTGCGCCAAAAGTAACTTTGGCTCTATACCTAATTGCTCCATAGTTTCTTCTTCCCTTTTATACGAACTTAATAATAAGCCCTGCCACTAAGGCGTAGATAGCAATAGCTTCAGCAAATGCCAATCCCAAAATCATCGTGGTGCGAATGCTGTCAGCTGCCTCTGGATTTCTTCCAATTGCTTCCATTGCTTTACTCGATAACCATCCAATAGAAAATGCAGGAAGTGCACCTCCCAAAGCAATCGTCAACCCCGTCATGACCAATTTGATCATACTTTCATTCATGTGATTCACCCCCTTCGTGTGATATAGCGACGTTTAAAAACACCGCCGTCAACATAGAAAATACCAATGCTTGTATAAATCCGACAAATATTTCCAACAAAAGAAATGGCAGTGGTGCAATAAATGGTACTAAAAATGCAATCACCGCTAAAAGTACTTCTCCGGCAAAAATATTTCCAAACAACCGGAACGCAAACGAAATAATTTTGGAAACTTCTGAAATAATTTCCAAAATGCCTAAAAAGAAAGAAATGGGATCGTGGAGATTAATAAATCGTGTCGTGTACTGTTTACCAACGGTAACAAATCCAAAGTATTGAATAGCAACGATGGCAACAATTGCTAGAGCAAGAGTAGTATTTAAATCCGCCGTTGCACCTCGCAGAAGTGGCACAAATTCCCCAGCCTCTCGGAAAAACCCGACGGTGCCAACTCCAGGCAAAAGCCCAAACCAATTAGCGACAATGATAAAAAGAAATAGCGTTGCAATAAGGGGGAAAAATTTATCAATGTGTGTTTTGCCAACTACTCCAGCGAAAAAATCATGAAGCCCCCCCACGACTAGCTCAGCAATCGATTGAAACGAAGAAGGAACGAGGCTTGCATTTCGTGTAGATAAAACAGAAAAAACAAATAAAACACCCATCACCAACCAAGTGGTAAGCAAGCTATTGGATATCGGGAAACCGAATAGAGTACCTATCTTCTCAGCGGCAAGCGAAATATGTGGCATGGCTTAAATAAATTCAAGTCTTTTTATGAATAATTTCGGCAATAACATTAAAAAATCCAATCAACGAAATACCTATACCAATCAAAAGAAGCAAAATAGTGGCCGTGGGTTTACTCCCTAACCACTTATCAATATATACTCCAGACAACCCTCCTGCAACAATAGGCAGAGCAATCACAAATCCGATCTCTCCCACCAATCCTAAGTAATACCATCCCAATGATTGCTCTCGTTTCTTTGCTGCTTCTTTTTTTCGAATCTCCGTTTTCCCTGGTGTCAATAAAACATCAAAACGTTCTTTCTTCGAACTATTTCTCATCCTTCTATCTTATCACACCTTTATTTTACAAAAATCCCCCTCCCCAGTCAACGGTTTAGGCTAGCCTTCCGGAATCTCTTGGACATCGTCAGCTAAGATGGTCAACCGATCGTCCTTCTCATCTACTTTACCGCTTATGGCTACCACCACATCTTTTTGCCAGACACTCACCGTCTTTGCATAGAGTTTTGGAAATATAACGATTTCAAGTGTTCCCGTGGCATCTTGCAGTTTTACAAATGCCATCTCTTGCCCCCTCGCTTTGGTGGTAATTTTTTTGACTGCCGCAATCATACCTCCAACGGTTACTCGCTGGCCCACCGTGCTCGTAGTAATCTGTGCAATCGGCATAACTCCCAACGCTTCTAGCTTATTCATACGACCAGACAGTGGATTACTGGTAAGATAAAATCCTAAAAATTCTCGCTCAAAGCGCAACAGTTCTTCTTTAGGAAGTTCTGGCACATCAGGAAGCTTGATTGACTCTTCGCCAACAGACACTTCTTCACCATCAAAAAGGCTCCCCTGCCCAGCAGCAACACTTTTTTTCTGTTTGTGCGCTTCTTCAAGCATATCTGGTAATGCGGCAAGCTGGCTGCTGCGTCGTCCAAATGCGTCGCATGCACCGGCTTTCATAAGACTTTCCAGAGTTTTCTTATTTACCTTGCTCGTATCCACCCGATGAATAAATTCAGAAAGTGATAGAAATGGCCCATCGATATTTCGACTCGTCAAAATACTTTCAATTGCTGCCGTTCCCACATTTTTTATCGCAGAAAGCCCGAAACGGATAGCTTGTCTTGAGCTTGCCGAAAGATTTTCAATAGTAAATTCTACCGAAGACGTATTAACATCTGGTGGAAGGAGCGTGAGGTTCATGCGACGACACTCATCCACAATATTGGAAATTTTTTCATCTCTAGTCGGACCGGTATTGGCCCGTGATTCAGCAGTGAAGACCGCGGTCATATATTCAACGGGATAATTAGCTTTTAGATACGCAGTTTGGTACGCAATCATGGCGTAACACGCCGCGTGGGCTTTATTAAACCCATACCCAGCGAATGGTTCAATGAGATGGAACAGTTCTTCTGCTTTTTTCTGAGAAAGCCCATTGGCAACAGACCCTTTGATAAATTTTTCCTGCTGTTTTTTCATTTCCGTCGGAATTTTTTTACCCACGGCTTTCCTCAATTTATCGGCATCTTCCCAGGAGTACCCGGCAACGGTGATTGCCGTTAAAAGTACGTCATCTTGATAGCAAATAATGCCGTACGATTGCTTCAATACATCAGCAAGTCGTGAATCAGGGTATACAATATGATCAGGATGGTGTTTGCGATCAATAAACTCAGGAATCACTGCCATCGGCCCTGGTCGAAATAACGCAACCATGGCCATGAGGTCAAAAATGCTGGTGGGTTTGAGGTCTTTGATGTATCGGCGCATACCAGAAGATTCAAGCTGAAATATACCGGTAGTTTCACCAAGCGAAAGCATGGCATACGTTTTTTTATCATCCAAAGGAATCGACTGGAGATTCACTGTCACTCCGCGGACATTTTTAATAAACTCCAGTGCTTGGGACATGATGGTTAAGTTGCGAAGCCCCAAAAAATCCATTTTCAAAAGTCCAACGCCATCTTCACCAATCGTGTACATATCGTATTGCGTGATAATACGCTCTCCTTTGGATTCCTTTTGAAGTGGTGTGTATTCAACGAGTGGCTTATCGGCGATAACGACACCCGCTGCATGTACCGATGCATGACGGGCTACCCCTTCCAATTTCCGAGCAACATCCAACAGTCGCTTTGTTTCTGGTTCGCTTCGGTAGGCAAGCCCAAGCTCATTAGATTGATCTAATGCTTTATCAATCGTCATGGGAGCTCCTTGAAATCCCGGCGGAATCATTTTTGATATGCGATCCGGTCCAGCATAGGGCATACCAAGCGCGCGTCCACCATCACGCACAGCGCCGCGCGCCTCCATGGTTCCAAAGGTAATAATTTGCGCCACTTTATCCGATCCATATTTTTCCGTCACATATGCAATAACCTCATCACGTCGGTCATCGGCAAAATCCAAATCAATATCCGGCGGCGTAGGCCGAGAGGGATTTAAGAATCGCTCAAATGGAAGCTTAAAGAAAAAAGGGTCTATGCCGGTAATACCCAAAATGTAAGAAATCACCGATCCAGCAGCGGATCCTCGTCCGGGTCCCACGGCAATTCCATGGTCTTTTGCCCAGTTCACAAAATCTTGGACAATCAAAAAGTATGTAGCGTAGCCCTTTTTGCTAATAATACCCAACTCATAGGCAATCCGTTGTGTAATCTCCTCAGTCAAATTTTGATAACGAATCTTCACTCGTTCATTGATCATTTCTTCAAGATGTTGCAGAGGAGTAGACCCGTCTGGAAGAGGGTATTGAGGCAAAATCCATTTGCCAACAGAAAGGGAAATGTCGCACATATCGGCAATTTTTACTGTATTTTCTAGAGCTTCTGGATATTGAGCAAAAAGAGACTGCATTTCTTCCGGAGAACGCATGTAAAAATCAGGAGAACTAATCATGGAAAGTGGCCGGTTTTTTTCTACAATCGTATGCTGGGTTTGCACACAGAGGAGAATTTCTTGTGCCTCGCTATCTGCTGCATCGACGTAATGAATATCATTCGTCGCAACCAACGGTAATCCCAACTTCCTTGACAACTTTATGAGTTTTTCATTGACGATATCGCACTCGGGAATCGCGGGATGTTTTTGAAGTTCCAGGTAATAATGATCCGGACCAAAAAGTTCGCTATATGCACGCGCAACCTTTTCTGCCTCCTCAATTTTTCCTTCGCGCAAAAGCGACGGCACCTGGCCCTGTAAACATGCGCTTAAGCAAATAATACCATCGTGGTGTTCCTTTAAAAGTTCCCAGTCAATACGGGGACGATAATAATATCCCTCAAGATGAGCATGGGTCACGAGCTTCATCAAATTTTTATAGCCATTCTCATTTTTGGCTAGAAGTACTAAATGAAATGGGTCAACATCAACTTTTGCTTGCTTTTCAAAACGACTTCTTCGGGCAACATACGTTTCCACACCTATAATGGGCTTTATGCCCGCGGCTTTGGCTTTCAAATAAAACTTAAAGCTCCCATACATCGCCCCATGATCCGTGATGGCAAGTGCATCCATCCCGTACGATTTTGCCCGCGCAATCAGGTCGTTGAGTTTTCCTAATCCATCAAGCAAAGAATATTCACTATGCGTGTGAAGGTGGACAAAATTAGCGGCCATACACTATTTCTTAAGCTCTTTTCGCAGTAATTCAATTATAATTTGTTTGTCTCCTTTTCCTTTTAACTCTTTAATGACTTGTCCCAGTAAAAACATAAGCGCCTGTTCTTTACCATTTCTATAATCTTCCACTGCCTGTTTTTTGGTTTCTATAACTGAATTAATTGCACCAGTAATTTCTTCGGAAGATAATTCTACCACCGTCACAGCATTTCGTATCTCTTCAATAAACTGCACAGGCAGTACTGTTTCAATATCTGGACGTTTATTGATAAGCCAGTTTGCAATTTTTTTTGCTGAAATTTCATTTACCAATCCAATTTTTGGGGTGACTTTTATACATTCTTCAAAATAATCAGCAAACACTTTTGTTTCTACCAGAAGAATACTATCTTGTTCATTAAGATTATATGTTTTTATAAATCGATCTTTTTTCGCATCAGGAAGTTCTGGTAATGTACTTTTTAATTTCCCAACATACTTTTTCTCAAATCGCATCGGTGGAATATCTGGTTCTGGGAAATACCGATAATCTTCCGCTTCTTCTTTTGCCCGCATCAACAGAGTGGTACCGGTCTTTTCATCATATCGACGAGTTGCTTGATATCGTTCTTTGGGATTTTGCTGCCTTTCGATTTCTGCTTCCAGTGTTTTCTTTACAAATCGAAATGAATTAATATTTTTTATTTCTACTCGATAATCAGGTAACTTCGTATCTCCAACTCGCCGAAGTGAGATTGATGGCTCCAGCCGCATGCTCCCTTTTTCCATATCTGCACCAGAGATAGCGAGGTAGCGAATAATTTGTTGAAGCTTTTTTAAAAAGCTGTCTACTTCTTCCACAGTTCGAAAATCCGGCTCGGTGACGATCTCAACGAGCGGCACACCACTTCTGTTGAAATCAATCAACGAAACCCGCTTGCCATCTACCGTCGCATGGATAAGTTTTCCTGTGTCTTCCTCCATGTGTACACGGCGTATTCGAATGTTTCCAAGTTTTCCAAGAGTCGCGAAGGGCTGATCGTATTGGGTAATTTGATACCCTTTCGGCAAATCAGGATAAAAATAATTTTTTCTATCAAATTTACTCTCCGGAGCAATTCTGCAGTTGAGTGCCAAACCCAACAATATGCACCATTCCACAGCTTTTTTATTTGGCACTGGCAATCCACCAGGCATTCCCAAACACACTGGACACGTATAAATATTTGGATCAGAGGCGAAAAATGGATCGTTTTTGCATCCGCAAAACATTTTGCTTTTGGTTGCAAGCTCTACATGAATTTCAAGTCCAATAATAGGTTCGTAGGTATTCATTATTTTTTAATCCATGAATTCCACTCTGTATTTTGTTCAAACGCATATGCCGCCTGAAGCATTTTTTCCTCTTGCCAATGATTTGCCATAATATTGAGTCCGAGATACAAATCAGTCTCGGCCGATGGATCACGAAAACAGGGAACACTTATTCCTGGTAAACCAGCAAGAGAACTTGGCTCTAGTAGCAAATCTTGCAATTCTCCAAACATAGGACTTTCCGCACTTGCACCGATCGGTAGAGCAACTCCTGGCGATGATAAAGAAATAAGAAGATCATATTGCTTAAATAGTTCTCTAAAATTTTGAATATATAAACTTCGAATTTGCTGAGCTCGCAAATAATATTTATCAGCATACCCTTTGGACAGAGCAAATGTGCCCAACATGATCCGGCGTTTTGCCTCTTCTCCCAAGAAAGAACGATCATTGCCATACCGAATCCCATCATATCGAGCAAGATTACTACTCACCTCGGCCCGTTGCACTATAGTATATACTCCAATTGCATAGTTTGGAGCAATAATTGTATTCGATTTAAAATGATCAGATACCGACATACTTAATGACACTTGATCAACAACTGCACCTAAACTTTCAAAAATTTTTCCTGCTCTTGTTACTGCCTCGGCCATCGGAGTTCCCACTATTCCTGGATAATTCATATAACAAATCCCGATCCGCATTCCTTTTGCACCCTTTTTAAGGTTTTTCGTAAAATCTGGCACCGGTATGTCTGCGGTTGTTGCATCATAAATATCTTTTCCAGCAATAACATTCAATAATAATGCACAATCCTCCACCGTTTTTCCCATTGGCCCCGGACAATCCAAAGATGAACCCATCGCCACCACACCCGTGCGACTTATTCTCCCGTAGGTTGGTTTAAGTCCCACGACGCCGCACCAGGCTGCTGGCTGACGGATGGATCCGGCAGTTTCTGAGCCAATGGCTGCGATGCACATATTTGCTGCAACTGCTGCCGCACTTCCACCGGAAGACCCTCCGGGCAAACGTTTTGGATCGCGCGGATTTTTCGTAAGGCCAAAATCTGATGTTTCCGTGCTGCTGCCATGTGCCCACGCATCCATGTTAGTTTTACCAATGACAACTCCTCCAGCATCTTGAATTTTTTTTGTCACCGTTGACTCATACGGCGGCATAAAACCTTTAAGCACGTTACTTGCAGCAGTTGTTGGAAGTCCCACTGTCAAAAAATTATCCTTCACTGCAATGGGAACGCCAGCCAACATTTCATTTTCTTTTTTGTGCGCTTTTTTGACTGCATCTTCATCCACCTTTAAATAGACATTCAAGTCTTTGTTTTTCTCCATTGCCAATTGTATGTCACTATAGAGCTCCGACAACGAAATCTCTTTCTTCTTAAGTTTTTCAATTGCTTGAGCGAGGGTTAATGTGTTAAGTTTCATTATGATTGGTCAATAATTTGGGGCACCACAAAAAATCCATTATGCGTTTGTTTTGCATTGGAAAGTGCTTGTTCCTGCGTAAACATTCGAGTCATATCCACTTCATCTTCCCGAAATACATTGGTAAGTCCTGTTACTTGACTGGTTGGCTCAATGTTAGAGACATCAATTTTAAAAAGCTGATCAACCACCTCCATCGTGGCATTAAATCCATCAGCGAGCTTTTGTTCTTCCTGCGGCGTGACCGGAATTTTTGCTAAATCGGCAATTTTTTTAACATCACCAGGAGTAAACGTAGCAGTATTTTTTTTAGTGGTTTTCATTTGCAGTTTATTATAACCCATGCTTGCGCTTTTTTCTATTTTTTTGTATGGTAGATTTCTATGCAGAAGTATCAAAAAATATTTCAACTGATGACAGAGCAGAATAAAGAGCTGTTTGATAATTTTCGCCAAGTCCACGATGCCTTTGTAATCAATTCAGAGGCAAATAAGGCAAGATTTAATGAACTAGGCTCTGAAGTTCTTGACGTCATCCGTCACTATGAACAAGTCCTTTGCGGAAAAACGGAAAACGGCGGTTTTGGAAAATTTTCCAGTAACTTATCGCAAAAATTCTGGGACGAAGTACGAAAAATCTATCCGAAGATTGATTTTGTGGGAATTAAATAACTTTACCGTCCGAGCATAAACTCATGTGCTTGCCATTCTAAACCATCATCAAGTTGCGCAAGAGGAATCTTTTTTTTATACTTTACTTCCAATGCCTTGTTAATAAGCCAGTCCGCGATGTGTGGATTTTTGGGCAAAAATGGACCATGAGAGTAACATACAATGCAATTTTTATAGACTGCTCCTTCTGTTCCATCTTCCCCATTGTTTCCGCACCCCTTAATAACTTTTGCGAATGGTTTTACTCCTTTTCCTAAGTACGTTCTGCCTCCATGATTTTCAAAGCCGACAACGGTATTTCTGAAATCCAAGTCTTCAACTTTAAATTCTTCTCCAATTTTCCCAATAGTATTCCCTATACACCGCGGCTTACTCTTCCCAAAATGCTTGCTTTCCATATCAAAAATTCCCAATCCATCAAGTTTTTTTCCATCACCCGTCATGTAATAATGGCCCAAAAGTTGTGGTGCACCGCAGACAAAGAGTCCTGGTGTCCCTCGGTCAAATAAATTTTTAAGGACCGATCCTTTATTGTTTCGCAAATCACCAATCACTATCCCCTGTTGCCGATCCTGCGATCCGCCCCCAAAGACAAGGTCGCAGGATTCTACTTCTTTTTTTGTCGTTTTAAAATCTATTGGTTTAATCGAAACCTTTATATTTCTCCACTCGCATCGTTTCGTGAGCACGATAATATTTCCCCGATCTCCATAGGTAGACATCAACTCTGGATACAACCAACCGATGGTTAATGAATGTTTCATAAAATTTTCTTACCCGTCAAAATTTTTCGTACATCTAACATCGCTGAGTACGTCGGTAAAATCCAAAAGATTTGATCTGGTTCACAAGTTTTTAATCCTTCCCTTATAGCCTCCTCTAAACTCCCATACATTCCCTTACAAGGAATTTCTGCATATTCCAACCGAAGTGCCATATCATAGACCCGATCACCGGAAACAAAAATGTTTTCCTTAAAATTTTTAAGGTTCTCAAAATCCACATCCCAAATCCAACTCACATCCGTACCATCTGGAATTCTATCGTTAAGAACGATAAGCAATGGACCTTTCTGCTTGGATGATAAAACAGTGCGCAAAGACTCATTAAATCCTGTCGGGTTTTTGGATAATAAAATTTTTACTCGTTTTTTTACCCCGCGAAGTCCGGCTCTGCCGGACGAAGTGGGGCCTTCTACTTCAATCTCTTCCATCCGACCAAAAGCAGGAGTAAAATTTTTGAGTGCTTCTTTGATATCAGAATCCGAAATTCCTACTTCTCGTCCCACCATCGCGGCAGCCAACGTGTTGTATCGGTTATACACTCCTTCAATCGGAGAAGGAAAATCGCCCGTCGCCGCGTTAACCTTTGGATGCGTCAGCTTGCAATTGCCGCATGCCCATTTCCCGAGATGAGAAAAATATACGCCCCCAAACGTAAGCCTGCTCCCGCATCGCGGACAATAGATCGTATCCGTTGCGTGCTGCATTTTGGGAAGGAAAAGCGATGAGTCTTCAAGTCCAAAGTACTTTACGTTTACCGCAAGTTTTTCTCCTACAAACACGAGATGCGGATCATCGGCGTTAATAATGATTGTTGTTTGATCTATTTTGATACCTTGATTCCCGGAATCAAGCGCACAAAATGCATCACACCATGTCTCTGCAATTGTATCCACTTCTCCATATCGATCTAATTGATCACGAAACAGATTGGTGAGAACGAGAATATGTGGCGTCAATTCCTTGAGAATATTTGGCAGCGTCGCTTCATCAACTTCAAAAATAAAATAATCAGACCTTAATGTTCCATTCCAATTTGCATCCTGCAAAAATGCAGATACTAGACCATTATCTAAATTTGCTCCGCTTGCATTATGTCGCACGGAATGTCCTGCATGCGTCAAAATCGTTTCTATCATTTTCACTGTCGTCGTCTTCCCATTTGTACCAGCAATAAGAATAATCTTTTTTTGCTGCCTACTAAAATTTTGAAGGATATGAGGATTCAGTCGAAGGGCTATTTCTCCCGGCCACGTCGCCCCCGCACCAAGAAGAAACGTACGGCTCAAAAAGGATGTCAATTTCCCTAGAGTAGTTGCGATAAAAAACATGCTACATGCTCCGAAGTATTTTTATTCGTTCATCGATGGGTGGATGGGTATCAAACATAGAACTAAACCACGCACCAAAATTTTTACCTTTAAATGGATTGACGATAAAAAGATGCGCGGTAGCATTAGACGCAGTCGGCAACACGTCTTTATCCTTTTTCAATTTCTCGAGCGCTCGAGCAAGTCCTTCTGGATAACGAGTAAGATATGCACCCGATGCATCGGCCAAAAATTCGCGGTTGCGCGACACAGCAAGCTGAATAAGCATAGCAATAATCGGCGATACAATTGCAAGCACAATACCCACAATCATAAGAAGTTGTCCACCATTACCTTCCTCGTCCCGGTCGCGCCTGCCGCCTCCCCACCAGAGACTATGCATAAACATATCCGCTAAAAATGCAATCGTTCCCACAAGTACGGCAACGACCGCCAAAAGGCGGGTATCAAAATTACGGATGTGGGAAAGCTCATGGGCGATGACTCCTTCCAGTTCTCTGCGTTCAAGCTTTGCCAGAATACCGCTGGTGGCGCAAACTACCGCATGCTGGGGATCGCGACCTGTGGCAAATGCGTTCATCGCGGGGTCGTCGATAACATACAGCTTTGGCTTGGGAATGCCAGCGGCAAGTGCTAAGTTTTCAGAAACGGTAAAAAAATCAAACTCACGCTTACGATCGGCAGGTCGTGCACCACTCATAGCCAAAACCATTTTGTCACCCCAATAGTAGCTGACAAAACTAGAAATGACAGAGATGGCAACGGCAATCCACAGAAAGGAATTACCGTACCCGAGCGCCTGACCAAAAACATATCCTATCAAAACGACAAACACCACAAAACCCGTCAGGAAGACGTAGGTTTTTGTTTTATTGGAAGATATCTGGGATTGAATAGACATGACGACGTCAGAACGTCACTTTTACATTTTTCCGCTCTTCGTCTGTAGCGCCAAAAAATTCTTTCTCGCCAAATCCTAACTGAGAAGCAAGAAGTGAATTTGGGAAGGTACGAATTTTTATATTAAAGTCCATAACTGTATTATTGTAATATTGTCGTGCGTAGGCCACTTTATCCTCTGTGTCAGAAAGTTCTTTTTGGAGCTGAACGAAATTTTCGTTAGCTTTCAAATTCGGATAATTTTCCGCAAGAGCCAGAAGCCGCCCCAAAGCACCCGAAAGTGCATCGCTTGCTTTGGATTTTGAATCCATGCCTTTTGCCGAAAGCATCGCTTTATGTGCTTCGGTGACTGCCGTAATAATCCCCTTCTCATGTTTTGCGTATCCTTTCACCGTCTCAACTAAGTTGGGAATGAGGTCTGCACGGCGCTTAAGTTGGACATCAATCTGACTCCATGCTTCCTCGATCTGGGCCTTCAAAGAAACGAGCCCATTGTAGAGACTCCAAACATAGACGATAAGAAGAAGACCGATGCCACCGACAATCAAAAGAGGATTCATATATTACACTCCTTTTTGTAACCAAGACTTAAATTCATTATACCCCAATGTATTTACAATGTCATGTTTTGTGGCCCATCCTCTACGGGCAACCGACACGCCATACCGCATCATGTCCATTTGATCAACCTCGTGAGAGTCGGTATCAATGCAGAACTTCACCCCTTCTTTTCTGGCCTCATATACTAAACTATCCGGCAAATCCAATCGATCAGGATACGCGTTAATCTCCAGCGCAATACTATGTTTTTTACATGTTGCAAACACCTCTGGCCAATCTGCATCCACTCCTTCTCGCCTCGCAAGAAGTCTCCCCGTGGGATGACCAAAAATGCGCACCTTTGGATGTGAAGTTAACGCGGTAATAATCCGCTTCGTTATATCTTTGCGACTCTGGGTAAAACTGGAATGAAGCGACACTATTGCTGCATCCACGTACTCAAATGCTTCATCAGGTAATGCCAATTTCCCGTCCGTAAGTATATCTACTTCGCACATGATCAATAAATGTACTCGTTTTTTTAAACCATCTTTTAATGAGTAATATTGTTGTTCATACCACTCTTTTCTCTTTTTCATGACGGCAACAATCTGTTTTTGCGTTTGATTGGAAATACTCGGATTATGATCACTAATCCCAATATACTCATATCCTAAAGCCGCTGCCTTATCTAAATGCTCTTTTACATGACTTGCCCCAATATCATGGGAAGAAGAAAAATTATAGTTTGTATGCATATGCAGATCACCTTTGATATCAGAAAGCTCTATCAATTTTGGCAGTCTTCCACTAACAGCCGCCTCTATTTCTCCTTTATCTTCTCGAATTTCCGGCGGAATATACGGCATGTGTAAAGCTTGGTAAAACCCTTCTTCACTGGCAAATTCCGTGAGTTTCCCTGTTTTCACCTGTTTTATGCCATATTCATTTAAACTTAACCCTCTCCCAACTGCATAGGTACGAAGTTTTATATTATGATGTTTCGAACCGGTAAAATATTGCAACATCGCGCCATAGGCTTCGGGTTTTTGAACCCGCAAATCCACTTGCCGGCCGTTATTGAGAAGCAGTGTAGCCCCAGCAGCTCCTTTGTCGATAAGTTTTTGGTGCGGGTATTTGACGAAATGTTCTATAACCACCGCGGGTTTTCTGGTTGCTACGGCAATATCAATATCCCCAATGGTCGCAACCTGCCGCCGCAAACTCCCCAACGGATCAGCATGATTAACCTCTGGCATCTTTTTAAGATAATTAATAATATCTCGTGCTATCCCATCTGCCTCGGGCAACATCATCCGATTTTCCTTAATTTGGCCTCGTTTATATGACTCGATACCACTTAAGATAACCTCTTCAGATTTTTCCCCAAACCCAACAATTGCGGCTATCTTATGGGTTTGTGCAGCTTTTTCAAGATCTGCTATCACCGTTTTTGAATCTTTTAATGTAAGCTCAGAAACCAATTTATATGCTTTTTTGGGTCCCAGCCCAGGCACCAAAAGCAATGGATAGATGGATTTGGGCAATTTCGAAAGTACTTGGTCAAAATGTTTCACCTTTCCCGTACGAAATAACTCATCCAGATGCGATGCCAACGCACTACCCACCCCAGGCACCGTGTCAAGCTTCCCGTCGTCCCACATGTCTTTGAGGTCACTCGTCAGGTGCTCTATACTGTCGGCAGCTTTCTGATAGGCAATAGTTTTAAAAGGGTTTTCCCCTAAAATTTCGTAGGCCGCAGCCACGTTGCGGAGAAGTTCAGCAATTTCAAGATTCGTCATATCCCTATCATAACAAAACGACTTGTCCTCCTCAAATACCTGTGCTATCATGCTATGAGCTAATGGGCTCGTGGTGTAGAGGCCTAACACGCGTCCCTGTCAAGGACGAGATCGGCGGTTCGAATCCGCTCGGGCCCGCATTAGAAGTTCTTTCCGATCCGCCTTAAGCGGAGAGAATTAGAACTTCTTATGCCCGCCGAAAAGCGCCCTTTGAGCCGCCAACGAATAGTTGCGTCTTGAGGCTCAAAGCAAGCTTAGGTGGGCTATTATCGAAATTCTTCTTTTACTTCTGCCCAGAACGGAGGACAACTTAATCATGTGGAAATCATTACAAAAATCATTTAACTCTCAAGAATCATTTGTCTCTATGGCATTAGGTCTTGCAGTCGTTTTGGCTGTAGGAGTACTCCTGTTTAACTATATCAATCGAGGAAAAGGGGCAGCCACACAAGAGCAAACTGACCAACAAAAAGAGGCAGAAGCAATGGCGCTCCCTGCCAAACATACGGTAACAAAAGGAGAAACACTCTGGAGTATTGCCGAAAAATACTACAAGAGCGGATACAACTTTGTTTCTATACAAAAAGCAAATACTATTAAAGAGTCTGACAAAATAGAAGTAGGGCAAACGCTCACTATCCCTGATGTCGCACCAATTGTCGTCAATCAAAAAGGGCAGATAACTGCTGCATCATCGACAGAAATGGGGAAAACAGAAAAGAAAACATATACCGTGGCAAAAGGAGATAGTCTCTGGAGTATTGCAGTGAAGGAATTGGGCAATGGGTATGAATGGGTAAAAATTGCCAAAATCAATAACCTGAAAAATCCAGGCCTGATCCATTCCGGCAACGTCCTAGTCCTGCCGTAAAAGCAATGGTATAATCATAGCAACATGTCATTCCCGTGAAAGCGGGAATCCATGGTTGGGGGGAGACTTCGGTTTCGCCCAGCAAGCGGGATTAGTACACTGGCAGTATGCGTCCTTCCCAAGGATGAGAAGGGGGTTCGATTCCCCTATCCCGCTCTAAGAATGACAGAAATAAACAGAAAATTTTCCTGAGGTTACGCAAATGTGGAATTCAATAAGAGAAAAACTTTTATTTACGGGTGTTACTGACATTACCGTTTGGCAGGATATTATCTTCAGTTCTTTTCTAATTCCAATAGCCATCGGAATTTATAAACTTATATCAGATTATTGGAGTAAAACTCGTCCTTTAAAACTGTTGCTAGGAGGATTTGGCAATAAAAGAGAGTCTATTCTTGTCTTTTTGTCACAATTACATTCCTGTAATGAGAATGGTGTGACTATTCTTGACCAAAAATATTTTATTCTTTCCCCAAGTCCAATGCCAGGAGTTAAAAATGTAATGAAGAAACATTTACGTCAGAATATTGATCCAGTGTGGTCTGAGGGGGATGGCGAATGCCTAGCAGACATTTATAATGTTTTCGGAAAAAGCGGCAAAGGAGAGAGTATACGTATAGCTGACACTATCTCAGATTGGAGTGAGTGGGCAAAGCCCACGGTCTCTATTGGATTTAACCCAAAAACGGAAAAACTCATTCAGAAGTGTGATCCAATATATTTTAAACTCCAAGATGGCAATTTATCAATACCAAAGGTTAACACGAGTTTGAACTCTTTTATCCCAAACGACGCAGGCATAATCCAAAAAACCTTTATAAAGAATTTAGAAATTCCCGTATTGCTCTTTGCAGGACTTGGTACCTTGGGCACAAGTGCTGCAGGATACTACTTTAAAAAAGAATGCATTACCTTAGGTAAACTTTACGGGTCTAGATCATTCTGTGTTCTGTTTAGCGTGAAGACTGATGAGGGAAGAACTGCTGCATATCCTGTTGCAATTTATCCTGAACCTCCTATTGTAAACAGACTATTTCACCCAATTTCTTATTTTAATAAAAGGAAATTATTTTCAAATAAAGCGGAATAGCATTTGAATCTTATAGAATCGAAAATCAAGGCGGACAGGCACCGAGATCATTCGGTAAGGCAATTTTAGCACAGCCTTGATATACTTGAATAATGAATCTGTTGGAACATTTTTTTGCCTTAAGCCTACTTGTCCAACTTGTCCATGTAGGAGAAGAATTATCTACTGGTTTTCATAAAAAGTGGTATCTATTTAAAATGCCTCTTTGGGTATTTCTTCTTTTCGAAATTGTCTTCGAAGGTTTTTGGATCAGCGTATTTCTATTTCATAGTTTTCCCAGTAGATCTTTTCTCCAAACATTTTTCCTCGCTCTTATGTTTGCCAACGGTGTTCAACACATCATCTGGTCAGGAGTGGTTAAAAAATATGTTCCGGGACTGATCACTGCCATTATCCATATCGTAATATTTTTACTTTTCTACTTCCAAACGCTTTTTTAACATAGTTTTTTCATGCTTCAAGTTGTAAAATAGACAGCATGCAAAAAATAATTCCACCAAAACTACAAAAAGGCGATATCATGCGAATCATTGCGCCGTCTCGAAGCCTTACAATGATTAGTAAAGAGACGAGAGACATCGCAAACAGTAAATTGCAGGAGTTAGGATTGCAGTTAACGTTCGGTGAACATGTGGAAGAAAAAGATGATTTTGTTTCTTCATCCATTGCATCGCGCATTGCAGACCTCCATGCTGCGTTTGCAAATAAAACAGTTAAAGGAATTCTCACGGTCATTGGCGGATTCAATAGCAATCAATTATTTGATTTCATAGATTGGGAACTAATCAAAAACAATCCGAAAGTCATTTGCGGATTTTCTGATATCACGGCCATCAACAATGCATTTTTTGCAAAAACCGGCCTTGTTTCTTATTCTGGTCCGCACTATTCCACGTTTGGTCAAAAACTTCATTTTGACTATACCATGGATTACTTCAAGAAGTGCGTGATGAGTAGTGATCCATTTGAAATGAAGCCCAGTAAAGAATGGTCAGATGATGAGTGGTATCTAAATCAAGATATCAGAAGTCCCATGCCCAATGAAGGATATTGGATCATCCATCCGGGCAAAGCACAAGGCACGATTCTTGGGGCCAACTTATGCACGTTTAATTTGCTGCAAGGCACTCAATATATGCCGGACTTGACTAATTCTGTGCTTTTTTTAGAAGATGACTTTGAATCCCAACCGCATCATTTTGATCGGGATTTACAATCACTGATTCATCTACCAAACTTTAGCGGGGTGAAAGGGCTGGCAATCGGCAGGTTTCAAAAAAGAAGCAATATGACGGCTAAATTTCTAGAGCAGATTATCAATACCAAAAAAGCACTCAGTACCATACCCGTCATAGCAAACGTTGATTTTGGTCATAGTGATCCTAAAATCACCTTCCCGGTCGGCGGCACGGTTTCGTTAGATGTCTCTCCATCTTCTGTAAAAATTGTCATCACCCAACATTAGTAAAAAAATCCTCCTCAACCAATATCTTTTATGGTTTTTTGGTAGCTAAAGTTGTAAAATGAGGCTTGGGTAGCGATGCCGAAGTAGCTCAGTGGCAGAGCAACGCTTTCGTAAAGCGTGGGTCGTGGGTTCGATTCCCACTTTCGGCTCACATCAAAATATCTACACTATGGTTCCATCACGAC
>JGI1358J11329_10000646_pt1 | contig 30533 bp, 24 predicted proteins | sample Subgroupgradi54m_FD_11329 | JGI IMG/M metagenome (IMG submission 11329)
TCGTGCTCAAGCCGGCGGCGGATATCCTCGGGATCGCTCAAGGGCAGATCATCCCCCGGTATCATCAGGGTGGAACTCATCAGCGGTTCATTGAGTTCGGCGAGTAAGGCCTGGGCAATGACGTGGTCCGGCACGCGCAATCCGATGGTTTTGCGCTTGGGATGCTGCAAGCGGCGCGGTACCTCGCGTGTCGCCGGCAGAATGAAGGTATACGGCCCAGGCGTATTGGCCTTGAGCAGACGGTAGTCCGCGTTGCCCACGCGCGCGTACTGCGCCAGCTCCGAAAGATCGCGGCACACCAGCGTGAAATTGTGTTTTTCATCCACGCGGCGGATACGGCGGATGCGCTCCATCGCCGCCTTGTCGCCGATATGGCAACCGAGCGCGTAGCTCGAATCGGTGGGATACGCGATCACCCCGCCCGCGCGCACAATGTCGACCGCCCGCTTGATCAGACGCGGTTGCGGGTGCGTCGGGTGGATTTGAAAATACTGGGCCATGTCGCCCTAGGACAAGCTTTCTGCCACAGCCTGGTGCGTGGTGGCCAATCCGGTCATTTCCCAATCCCTCCAGACGGGAACACAGCCGTCCGGCAAGGCGGGCAGCCTGCCGAGATCCATCCAGGTTTTTTCCGGGCCGTGATAATCGGAACCGGCCGAGGCGAGAAAATCCTGTTCGGCGGCAATGCGCGCGAAATGCCGATTGGACTCGGGCGTATGACTGCCGGAAATTACTTCAATCGCCTCACCGCCGCATTCGCGGAATTCGCCGAATAATCGCAGCAATTTTCCGGCACTCAGTTTATAGCGCGCCGGATGCGCCACCACCGCCTGACCGCCCGCGGAACGAATCCAGCTCACCGCCTCATCGAGCGTGGCCCATTGACCGGGCACGTGGCCGGGCTTGCCGCTCGCAAGAAACTGTTTGAAAGCCTGTTGCATACCGCGAACATAACCCTGCTCGATGAGAAAACGCGCAAAATGCGTGCGCGAAACGATTTTCCCTTGCGCCAGGCGTCGCGCACCTTCGTAGGCGCCCTCAATTCTTTTTTTCTGCAACCGGCGGCCAATTTCCACGGCGCGCCATTGGCGGAACTCGCGCAAACGCGAAAGGCCCTGCTGCAAGGCATGATCCGCGGTATCGATATTAAGACCGACGATATGCACCGTCTGGCCCTGCCACGTGACGGAAATTTCCACGCCCGCGACCAATCTCATGCCCAGCGAAACCGCCGTGGCATGCGCCTCGGCAATGCCATCGGTCACGTCATGGTCGGTCAGCGCCAACACGTCCACGCCGGCGGTTCGCGCCCGCGTCACCAGTTCCGCCGGCGTGAGGGTTCCATCCGATTGCAAACTGTGTGTGTGCAGATCGAAACGCCGCGCGGGAGAAACAGCAGAAGATGTATTGGTATTGCTCATATCTCAAACAGGATATCATGAATAAACGAGTTATACTTTAAGGGTCACAGGACAGCCGATGACCACAACCACCTTGCCACCCAGTCTTGCCGAAGCGGTGCTACGTTTCGAACACGCGGCGGGGGATATTATTGACACCTACGAAGCGCGGCGCCCGGCCAAAACCAATCAAGTCACGCCGGGACAATTGGCGGAGGCCATCGAACAATTTCTGGCGATTATCGCGCGGATCGACCGGGAGGAAGGCGAAGTCGGGCCTATCACCAAGGAAGACGCCACCCAGCTTGGCGACTACGGCGTAACGCTGCTCACCGACCTCATCGCCTGGGCGGGTCAGCTCAACATGCCCGTGCCGCGGACAGATCTCGAAATCGTGATCCTGGCGGCGGCCGACTGGATCATGCGCCATGACGGCCAGATTCGCGCGCTCGATCCGGTGGTCAATTCGCTCGCCAATTTTTCCAACCGCATGCATGATCCGGCGTCACTCGAGCCGATAACCCATTTCATGGGCCGCGTCATTCAGGCCAGCGCCAGCCTCATCAAGGAAGATCTGGAAAAAAACAATCCCGGCCGGCCGTGGCGCGTTTTGCACCTGAACCGCGGCATCGTGGCGACTCGCACGCATAACCCGGAACTCATGGAAAAGGTTTTCGAGGACCTGGTGCGTTATCTGCCGGAAGATGCCGCCGCCTTCTTCGCCGAAGGCATGCAGCAGATGGAGGCGCTTAACTACCCCCAACCGGTGCGGCAGGTCATGGGACGCTTTTTCGACCTCTGGACACGGCCCCGGATGCACTAGGGAAGCGCTGAATAAATTGACCGTTCGCCCTGAGCTTGTCCACGAATGGACTTATAATTAGCGCTTCCCGGCCTCCAGGGACGACCTTGCCGCTTTTGCAGCGGGATGCGAAAATAGCGCTCCTTTTGTCACTGCCTGTACGATGAAATTCCTTTACGATCTGTTCCCGCTGCTGCTGTTCTTCGCGGCCTTCAAGTTCTACGACATCTATGTCGCCACCGCCGTGGCGATCGTCGCGTCATTCCTGCAAACCGGACTCTTCTGGCTCAAGCACCGCCGCTTCGAGACCATGCACCTGATCACGCTCGCCATCATTGCCGTCTTCGGCGGCCTGACGCTGGCGTTGCACGACGACACCTTCATCAAGTGGAAGCCCACGCTGGTCTATTGGATACTCGCGGCGCTCTTGCTCGCCAGCCAGTGGTTCGGAAAGAAAACCATCATCGAGCGCATGATGTCGGCTCAGGTCGCGCTGCCGACACCGGTATGGAAACGCCTCAACCTGAGCTGGGGAATTTTCTTCGTGGTGCTCGGCGCGGTGAATATTTACGTGGCGTTTTTCTACGGCCTTGATCTCGACGCCGACACGCGACGCAACATCTGGGTCAACTTCAAGGTCTTCGGATTGCTGGGGTTGACGTTGCTCTTCGTCGTGGGACAGTCCATCTTCATGGCCAGGCACATGCAGCACAAACCGGAAAACGGTGAATCGGTCGTCGACAGGACGGCAAAATAAATGATGTGGTACGTCATTAACGGCACCGATACCGAGGGCAGCCTCGATCGCCGGCTGTCGGTGCGCGCGGCGCATGTGGCGCGCCTGCAGCAACTTCAGGACGAAGGACGTCTGCTGCTCGCCGGCCCCTACCCGGCGGTGGACAGCAACGACCCCGGCCCTGCCGGATTTACCGGCAGCCTGATCGTCGCCGAGTTCGACTCGCTCGAGGACGCGCAGGCCTGGGCGGACGCCGATCCCTATGTCGCGGCTGGCGTCTACACCGGCGTCAGCGTCAAACCGTTCCGCAAGGTACTACCCTGAATATGGAACGTACCACGCTGATCGAAAACTGCCTGCGCAAGGCCCTGGCGCCGCAAAAAATCGAAGTGCGCGATGACAGCCGCCTGCACGCCGGGCACGAAGGCGCAAAAAGCGGTGGCGGACATTTTGCCGTCACCATCGTCTCACCGTCGTTTCAGGGCAAAAACCTCGTGCAACGGCATCAGATGATTTACCATGCGCTGGGCGACATGATGAAAAAGGAAATTCATGCGCTCAGCATCCAGGCTTTCACACCGGACGAGATCTGAGCGAATTCATCAGTCAAACCACAACCGTAACCAAGGAAAATCCATGTCAACCCTACGCACATCCCTCATCGTGTTACTGGCCGCGGCGGGCCTGCTCGCCGCCGGCTGCGACAAAAAGCCCGCCGACCAGACCAAGAAGGAAGAGGCCAAGCCCGCCGCCAAGATCATGGCTACCGTTAACGGCGACAACATCATGGAGACGGACTATCAGGGCTATTTGCAGATCCGCCAACAGCAGGTCGGCCCGATCACGGACAAGGACAAGGAAAAGAAAATCGTGCTCGATGAGATGATCGACAAAATGCTGCTTGCGCAACACGCCGTGAGCAACAAGATCGATCAGGATCCCGAAGTCAACTCGCTCGTGAAACGCGTGCGCGAGGAAATCCTGGCGCAGGCCGTCAAACGCAATCTGCTGCGGGACAACCCGATCACCGATGACGACGTCAAGAAGCGCTTCGAGCAGGAAGTGGAGAACACGCACAAGACCGAATACAAGGTGCGCCACATCCTCGTGAAGGAGGAAAGCGAAGCCAAGGACATCCTCGCGCAACTGCAAAAAGGCGGGAAATTCAACAAACTCGCCGCCGAGAAATCCATCGACACGCAGAGCGGCAAGAACGGCGGCGAACTCGGCTGGATCAATCAGGGCATGGTCGTCCCCGAGTTCTTCAGCGCCCTCATGAAGATGAACAAGGGCGTGGTTTCAACCGAGCCGGTGAAATCCGACTTCGGCTGGCACATCATCAAGGTGGAAGACACTCGTCCGCTCAAGATCCCGACCTTCGAGCAGTTCATGGCGGATCAGCACGCGCGCGCCAACATCTACCGCAAGATGCAGGATGACAAGATCGGCAACCTGCTCAAGGATATCAAGGGCAAGGCCAAGATCACGGTCAACTGAGACGGCCATGACCGACCCATCCCGTCGAATGCGGGATGGGTCTTTTTTTTTCGCCTTATCCCTGCGCCGCTACTGGAACCAGTGTCGCCGTGCTTTCTTTCCCACTTCGCTCTTGGCGTTCTTTTTCCGTCTAGAATTTCTCCATGGAGAGGCATTTCCTCAAAACAGGACTCATCGCGATCGCCATCCTGGCGATGCCGGCCGGTGGGTATGCTGACACGCCGACTGAACTGGAAACCCGGCCCGTCGCGCTGTCGGAAAATATTAAAGTCGGCGACCGAATCGGCCGCATCCGTTTCCTTGGCATGCTGCAGTTGCCGAATCCGACGGTGGACGGGATGCGCTTTTCGCAGCTCTCCGGTCTCGTCTGGGATGATGACGACGGCATTCTGTACGCAATTTCCGACAAGGGTTTCCTGTTTCACCTGCAGCCGCTGTTCGAGAACGGCATGCTGACGGGTTTGAAACTCCTCAAGGCATACCACCTGCGTGAAGCCGGCAGCAATAAACCGCTGAAAGGAACGCGCGCCGATTCCGAAGGCATGGACATCCTGAACGGGCGCAACGGTCACAAGGGCGACGCGGAGCTGATCGTCAGCTTCGAACGCTTTCCGCGCATCGTGCGTTACCGTCCCGATGGCTACGCCATCAGCGAATATCCCCTGCCCGCGCCCCTCAATGACGCCAAGATGTATCAAGACTCGAACAAAATGCTGGAATCCGTGTGCGCGGATTCCAAGCTGGGAATATTGACCGCGCCCGAAGCCCCGCTCAAGGGAGAACGTCGGGGCTACACGCATATTTTCAGCCTCGACGGCAGGTCCTGGATTTATCCGATACCGGCAGGCAATCGCATCTCGGCCCTGGAATGCCTGGGCAACAACCGGGTGCTGGTGCTGGAAAGCAATTTCACAGGCCTCCTGGGCCGTCTCGAAGTATTCCTGAAACTGGCGACGCTGTCGCCGAATGCTTCAGCCACGGAACCTGTGCCGGTAGAGACCGTCGTCACGCTCGACAACGGAAAAAAGTATCAGATCGACAACTTCGAAGGGCTGGCGAGACACCGCGGCAACCGTTTTTTCATCATCAGCGACGACAACGATCTGTTCATTCAGCGTTCGCTGCTGATGTACTTCGAGCTGCTGGATAAATAATTTTCGACGTCAGGCGGAAAACGCCAACACCCCAAGTCCTGCCGTAATAATGGCAATGGCCGCGAGCCTGGTTCGCCAGCGCTCGCGTTCTCCGAATACAAGGATCGACAACAGTCCCGCGAGCACAATACCGGCATTGGTGAACGCCACGGCATACGCAGCGGAAAGATATTGCATGGCGAAGATCACCAGTCCGTAGGCATTGCCGATAAAAAGTCCCGCCGGCAACCAGCGGGCAATCGGTGGCATCGCCGGAGGGCGCCAGCGGCCGAGACGCGCACGTTGCTCGACACTGAGCGCGACGAACGAAGCAAACAGATCGGTGCTCACGAGCCCGAGCTGCGCGCCATAGGTCGGCAGACTCGTTACCGCCAGCTTGTTGCTCAACGAATAAACGCTGGTGGCAAATGCCGCGATCACGGCCCAGAGCAGCGCGCGGCGGCTGTCACCGTATCTGGCGCTTGCCGCCATCAGCAATAAACCGCCGACGGAAACGAGTATGCCGATCCATCCTCCCACGGCGATCACCTCGCCGAAGAACAGACTGCTCCAGACGGCTATGAGCAAGGGCGAACTGCGCGCAATAGGATACACCAGCGCCACCGGCGCGCGCCGATAGGCAGCACCGAGCACGAGAAAGTAAACGCTGTTGGCGAGCGCCGAAACGACCAGCAGGCCGGCGAGCGAATACGACCAATGGGCTTCCGTCGCGAGTGCGTACAGCGACCAAGGACCGAGGATGACCAGATAACCGACCAGCGCCCACCACAGAAACCGGGTGTCGGGATGACTGGCGCGCGCGAGCAGGTTCCACGCCACATGCATCAGTACCGCCGCCGTGAGCGCCAGTGCCGCGGTAGTCATACTGGGAATATTGCCTGCGCCATGTGCACGATTCTAAGAATTAGTCGCATATCCATTGATGTCGCCTGTGGCGATCATATTTTATGAAATAGTTATCTGGCAGTTTTTTGTACTGCGTGGAGCCGCGTCTCGAGCCCCGAGGAATCCAGGCTCTTCTCGATTGCCTCCGCCAGCGCGCGCGCCTTGGCGCCGTGGCGCTGCGCGGCGTCGCGCTGACCCTGCGCAGCAAGCAGACGCGCCAGCGCGGCCTGCGCGTCCATCTGCAGTCGAGCACGGCCGATGTCCTCCGCCAGCGCCGCGGCGCGGGACAATTCTGCCTGCGCCTCCATGTAATCTTTCTCCGCCAACATAGCCTCACCGCGCCAACGTCGCGCGACCGCCTCGAGTTCGCGCAGGCCGTTCGGCTCGGCGATCGCGAGCAGTTCGTCACCGTAGGCGCGGCAGCGGCACGAGTCGCCTGCGGCGAGCGCAATCTCCGCCAATCCGTCAATACACCGAACCATCAGATAGCGCTCCGAAGTGCGGCGCGTTTGTTCGAGCGTGGCCTGCAGTGCCGTCGCGACATCCTTATGCCCGAGCCGCGAGCGCGCGACGGCGAGGTGCGTGTCAATCGCGGCGCGCCAGAACAGGATGCCGGTGTCGTGCCCGAGCGCGAGTCCGCGCTCCAGTTGTTCAACCGCCAATTCGTTCAGGTCGAGATCGAGCAGGAGATGGCCGATGAAATCGAGCGCGATGAGCTGATAGCGCGCCTGATTGAGGCTCTCGAGCCAGCGCAGGGTCTTTTGCATACCGGTCCACGCCTCACCGTAGCGACCAGTACACGCGCGGACATGGTCGAGGCCAAGCAGCGTGGGTCCAAAGTGCCATTGCAAGTCAGCGGCACGCGCGATGTCGAGTGCCGCCTCGAAGCTTGCCATGGCGCGCGGATAGTCGCCGAGCCCCTTGGTACCGAGGCAGGCGTGGCCGATCATCATCAGGTTCTCGGACTCGTAGCTCTTGTCGCCGATGCCGCGGGCCAGCTCGAGCGACCGGGTGTAACAGTCGATCGCCGCGGCGGGCTCCGCGTTCGCGAAGTGCGCCTCGCCGCGGCCGTGGTAGGCCTGCACCGCAACGAGATCGGTGAAACCCGTGCGCTCGCAAATCTCGACCGCCTGCTGGTGGAATCCGATCGCCTGGTGGTTCTGTCCGGTACTCCACGCGACCGTCCCAAGATGATAGAGGGTGTCGGCGGCGTGGCGCTCGTCGTTCATCGCGCGGGACTCCGCCAGCGCTTCGTTCAGGCATGCGGTCGCCGCTTCATATTGGTCTGCGCGTCGATAAGCCATGCCCAGCTGGATCAGCGCGTCACGGGTCTTTTCGCGTTCGCCGCCGGCGCGCAGCGCATCAATGACGCGGCGGATGTCGGCGACGGCGCCTTGGGTCTGCCCGGCCTGTGCGCGCGCCGCGCCGCGCCGCTCGTAGACCGCGAGGCGTTGGCGCGCGTCCAGCGACTCCGGGTGCGCCTCGGACAACGCCACTGCGCGGTCCAACCAGTGCAGAGCATCGCGCATCGCAAACAGAGTCTGCGAGTGTTCTCCGGCGAGGGCCAGATAGTGGAGCGCCTTCGACCAGTCTTGCGCGCGCTCGTAGTGCTCGGCCAGTTGGGCGTCGCGTTCGTGCGTTGCATCTTCACCGCGGCGTTCCAGGGATTCAGCCACCGACTGATGCAGCAGTCTGCGCCGCGCCCCGCCGATGTCACGATAGACCACCTCGCGAAGCTTGTCGTGGCTGAAGTCGTAAACGCCGCCCTCGGGTTCCTCGCGCAGCAAACGGCGCTTGACGAGCGCGTCCACCGCATCGAGCAACGGCACCTCGGGCTCCTGTGTCACATCGAGAAGCGTGTCGAAGTCGAAGCGCCGGCCAAGGACCGCGGCGGTTTCGAGTATCGGCCGGATCTCCTTGGGCACATGCGCGAGTCGCACGCGCACGGCGGCACGCAACGCGTCCGGAAGCAGTCCCGGTGCTCCGCTCGCGCGGGGTTCCAACTGCGTCTCGCCCTCGCTCAAGGATTGCAGGATCGACATCAGGAAGAACGGATTGCCTTCGGTTTCGCGATGCAGGCGCTCGGCCAGGCCGGGCGCACCGAGGTTCGCATCGACGAGCGCCACGATAATACTTTCGGTATCGGCATAACCCAATCGGGCGAGGTGCACGCGGCGCGCGTCGGTGTCGCGGCGCAAGCTCTCGACCAGCTGTGCGAACCGCTCGTCGCTGTCGACCGCTTCGTCACGATAGGCGTAGATCACGAGCACCGGGCGCTGCGCGGCGTGGCGCGCGAGGTAATGCAGCACTTGCGCGCTGGCGTCGTCGGCCCACTGGATATCGTCCACCATGAGAACCGCCGGACGACTGTCCCTCGACGCTTCGAGTAGCTGGTCCACGGCGCGCGACAGGCGCGCCTGCCGCGCCTCGGGAAAATCGTTCGACAACCGCGGCAGGTCCGGAAAACGCTCGCCGACCTCGGGGACCAGGGCCGCGAGCTCTGCAAGCGACACGGGAGACAAGGCGCGCAACGCCGCGGCCGATATGCGGTCAAGCGCGCGCGTGATGAGGCCAATCACGGTCTGGTACGGCATCGCGCGTTCGATCTCGTAGCAGTTCGTCGCGAGCGTCGGCAGGTCCTGGGCGTGTGCGTAGCGCGCGACCTCGCGCAGCAAACGGCTCTTGCCGATTCCCGGCTCGCCTTCGATCAGGACGGTGTACCCGGCGCCGGCGGTGAGCCGCGCGATGAGTCCGATGAGCAGGCCGTACTCGTTATTTCGTCCAACGAAGGGTGCGGTATCGCTCGCGGCGCGGATGGCCGAATCGGACGGGGAAGATATCGATGCGGCGGGCGGAGCGGCCCCGACCGGCGCGGGGTCCAGTCGCAGACGGTTCGTGGCGTGCAGCGCACGCGCCGCATCGAGGAATTCGCGCCGCTCCTCTTCGGGTACGGCGAGCGCCGCGCTGAGCCGTTCAGCGAGCCGCCGCGAGGGGCGACGTTCGTCGGCCTCGATCTTTCTGATGGTAAATCCCGAGCAGCAGACCCGCTGGGCGAGGGCCTCCTGGGTGAGATCCAGCGCTTTGCGACGCCGCCGTAACCAGTAGCCAAACGAATGTGTCCGGTCCTGCACGTCGTCTGATCCTCCGTCGCATCCGACGCGCTTGAGTCTAGCAGTTTCGTCCGCGATTTTGTCCCGCTTTTTGTCCCGCTTTGCGGGACCCCGCGCCCTCTCCCTTGGAGTGAAATAGCGGCATGTCGATCGGCAACACCGGATCCGGCGACGCGCAACAGGACCGCGTTGCACCACCCTGACAAGTCCTAAACCACATTATTAAGGAGTACAGCCATGTCAGCAGTCATATCCACTTCCACGCCGGCCGTTGACCTAGCGGCCGTGAAGAGCAAGCAGCAAGTAGCCTGGTCCACCGGCGACTATGCCGTCGTCGGCACCACGCTGCAGATCGTCGGCGAATCGCTGTGCGAAGCGCTTGATTTGCGTGCCGGCGAGCGCGTGCTCGACGTCGCCGCCGGCAACGGCAATGCAACACTGGCCGCCGCGCGGCGTTGGTGCAACGTCGTCTCGACCGATTACGTTCCGACGCTGCTCGAGCGTGGACGCGCACGGGCGAGCGCCGAAGGTCTGCCGGTGCAGTTCGAGAAAGCGGACGCCGAAAATCTGCCGCACACCGACCACAGCTTCGATGTGGTGTTGTCCACTTTCGGCGTGATGTTCACACCCGACCAGGATAAGGCCGCGGCGGAAATGGCGCGCGCCTGCAAATCCGGCGGCCGGATCGGCCTCGCGAACTGGACGCCAACCAGTTTTATCGGTGAACTTTTCAAACTGATGGGCAAGTACGTGGCCCCGGCGGCCGGCGTGAAGTCGCCCGCACTCTGGGGCACCGAAGCGCGGCTACGCGAGCTCTTCGGCGAGCAGCTCGACTCGATGGCGATCGAGCGCAGGAACTTCGTGTTCCGCTACCACAGCGCGGCCCATTGGCTGGAAGTCTTTCGCACCTTCTACGGCCCGATGCACAAGGCGTTCGCGGCACTCGACGCCGAGAAACAGGAAGCGCTCGCCGCCGACCTGATCGCCCTGGCCGAAAAATTCAATCGCGCGACCGATGGCACGCTGGTGGCCCCGAGTGAGTACCTCGAGGTAGTCATCAAGCGCAAGTAGCTCGTGGATACAGCCATGAACATCGCCGACAGCTCGCCAGGATTCTGCGGCCCGACATGATTGAAAACCACAATGATGATCCAAAGGAGAACAACATGACTGAAGCTGATCGCATCAAATATTTACGCATTGCTCTGCTGCTCGTGGGGCTGACCTTCACATTCGGCATCTGGCCACTCGGCATCGTCTGGCCGTCGGGCTGGGCGTGGCATGATGGGGGCCGCTCGGAATATCTTGAGATGATCCTGGGCATCTATGCCACGCTCGGCGTGTTCCTGATGATCGCCGCGCGCGATCCGATGGCACACAGAAGCCTGATCTGGTTCACGATCTGGTCGAGCATCGTGCACGGCGGGATTATGGGGATTCAATCTCTCGCCAATATCAAGCACATCGGGCATCTCTTTGGAGACGTCGCGGCCTTGATTGCCGTTGCGATTGTATTGGCACTCCTGACCCCGCGTCAGACTTCTGCAACGAAATCACGATCAGCAGCATAACCCGGCAGTCCACCGGCCGCGCAAATACTGCGCGCCGGTGGACTAGGTTAGGGCTCACCGAGGAGAGATTGATATGTCTACGCGATTGTTTTCGTTCATGGGTGGCGACACGGGCCCCTGGCGTGTCGCCACAATGAAAGCGATAGTGGGCGAGCCACTGCCGGCGGCGAAAAGACTCGAAATCGCTTCCAGCGCTGAGGTTCCACCCAATCCACAGGCGGCCTGGGTGCTGCGTGGAATAACCAGTAATGAGCGGTATGTGGTTCGCGAGGAAAGGAACCAAATCGTGGCCAAGCTGCTGGGCCTCGGGCGTCCCGAGGCAAGTTGCGGGGCTCTGATTGCGATTCGCAAGAACGAGGCCTGGTGGGCGCTCACACAGGACGAACGCCTGAACATATTTAAAGACCAGTCTCACCACACTAAAATCGGGCTTCAGCTTTTTCCCACGTTGGCGCGCAGGCTCCACCACTGCCGGGATCTCTCGGAGCATGAGCCATTCGATTTCCTCACGTGGTTTGAGTATGAGCCGTCTCAAGAGGCGACGTTCAACAAGCTGGTGGCCGAGTTGCGTGCCATAGCGGAGTGGAAGTATGTTGAGCGAGAAGTTGACATCCGGCTCGTGCGTGAGGATGCCTGACCCTTCGTTTACGTCATGATGTGAGAGACTATGCGCGGGCGAGGTCTCCGATTCGGGATGCCGAGCGCCTATCGTGGACGCCGCCGACAAGATCCGTCGGCCAGGCAAAAGAAACCGGGGAGAACGGCCATGGGCAAACGATTCGACAACATTCTGGGCACCATCGGCCACACGCCGGTGATTCGCATCAACAAGTTGGGCCCCCAGGGCGTCAACCTCTACGTCAAAGTGGAGTCCTTCAATCCGATGGGCTCGGTGAAGGACCGACTGGCGCTGGGAGTGATCGAGGACGCCGAACGCCGCGGTGAGCTCAAGCCCGGACAGACGATCGTCGAAGCCACGAGTGGCAACACCGGCGTCGGCCTGGCCATGGTCTGCGCGCAGAGGGGCTATCCGCTGGTCATTACCATGGCCGAGAACTTCAGCGTGGAACGGCGCAAGCTGATGCGCTTTCTTGGCGCCAAGGTCGTTCTGACGCCGGCCATCCAGAAGGGCTCGGGAATGGTGGCGAAGGCCGAGGAGTTGGCCAAGACGCATGGTTGGTGGCAGCCGCGCCAGTTCGAGAACCCGGCCAACGCGGAGATCCACGCCCGAACCACCGCCGTGGAAATCCTCGAGGACTTCGCCGATGTTTCGCTCGACTACTGGGTCACCGGTTTCGGCACCGGCGGCACGCTGAACGGCGTATCGCGGGTGCTGAAGGAGAAGAGCCCGCATACGAAAATCATCGTCTGCGAGCCGGACAACGCGGCCATGCTGGCCAGCGGCATCGCGCAGGCAAGGCACGGCGACGGATCCCACAGCGCGAGCCACCCCCGGTTCCGGCCGCACCTGATGCAGGGGTGGACCCCGGACTTCATCCCCCGGCTCGTGGAGCAGGTCACGGCAGCGAGCCGCATTGACGGATTTGTGCTGATCGACGGCAAGGACTCGCTGCGTTGTGCCAGGGAACTGGCGCGACAGGAAGGCATCTTCGTCGGCATCTCGGCGGGCGCCACGTTTTCGGGTGCACTGCAGGTCGCGCAGGTCGCGCCGCCGGGCGCCAACATCCTGTGCATGCTGCCCGATACCGGCGAACGTTACCTTTCCACGCCGCTGTTCGAAGACGTCGCCGTCGAGATGACCGAGGAGGAGCTCGAACTGTCGAGGTCGACGCCGGGATTCCGCTTCGATGTCATCCCGACGGCAGTACCGACGTCCGTGGAAGCGGCGAATGCCCTGGACGAAGCGGCCACCCGCGAGGTCAACGCCATGTTGCGCAACCCGGACCAGCCTGTCGTCATGTTCGCCTATGAGTGGTGCGAGTTCTGCAACTCGGTCCGAAAAGTGTTCGCAAAGTACGGCATCGCCTACACCTCGATCGATCTCGATTCGGTCGCCTACCAGCAAGGCGATCGCGGCAGCAAGATACACGACGTTCTCAAGCGCCGGACCGGATCGGTCACCCTGCCGCTGATCTTCATCGGCGGTGACTACGAAGGCGGCTGCACCGACGTGTTCAACAACCTGAAGTCAGGCCTGCTACACACCCGCCTGCGAAAACACGGCGTCACCGTCGATCCGTCAGTCAAGGCTGACCCCTATGAACTACTGCCCAAATGGTTGCAGCCACGTTGATCCATCGACGATTCGGTATTTCGGACAAATGACGCTGTCACAGAGAAGCAAAGGGATTAGATAATTGAGCCTAGCCCCTTTAATTCGACCAGCGCCCACCAGAGGAAACGACTGTCGGGATGGCTGGTGCGCGCCAGCAGATTCCAGGCGACGTGCATCAGCACCGCCGCGGTCAGCGCCAGCGCCGCGGTAGTCACGAAGGGAATGGCGTGAGCATCTTGCCCGGGATTTTAGCGGTCACGCAGTCGTTTGCGTAGACACGCCTGAACACCCACGGGATGCGGCTTCCAAGCAGGCGGGTCCTGTGTGCTTTCCCGGCAGGACCCGCCCGGTATTGCTCTACGGCGCCATCGGCCCGATGAAGAACGGCCGCATCATCTCGTTGTCCTCGTGCTCGACGATGTGGCAGTGCCAGACATAAAGCCCCGGGAGATCAAACATCGCCTTGACGCGCGTGATCTCGCCCGGATAAGCGATGACGGTGTCCTTGAAGCCCGTCTCGTTACTCTCCGGCGGTCGTGCCACGCCTTCGAACGGCTGGCGGTCGACGATCTGGAATTGCACCTCGTGGATATGGATCGGGTGCGCGTCCTCGGTGAAGTTGTGGATCTCCCACAGCTCGGTGGCGCCGAGCGTCGGGTTTTCGGTGATGGCGTCCATCCAGGCCAGCGGATTCGGAACGCCGCCGCTGACTGTACCCAGCAGCGCCTCCCTCGGTCCGACGTCGGGCAGCACATCGGAAACGGCCTCGTTGAGCGACACTTGCCGCGTGTTACTCGCAGGCCCGAGCGCGGTGAGCGCGGGCAGCGTCAGCAACGCCGGTGGCGTGCTTTTATCCACTCCGGTCGCCCGCACCACGCGGAACTGCATCACCTGCCCCGTCGTCACCCGGTCCGCCGGCTCGAAATCGACCCCCGGCACGCCGCCGCCGAAGGGTTCGTCCGGCGCGAGATTCTGCAGAATAACCTCGGCGCCGGGCGGCAGCACCGAGAAGTCGACGATGACGTCCATCCGCTCCGCCGGCGACATCAGGAGCTGCGACAACTGCACCGGCGCGGGCAGGAAGCCACCGTCGCTCCCGATCTGCCAGAAGGAGAGCGCCGGATCGCTGAACTTGAGAATCAGGAAGCGCGAGTTGCAGCCGTTTAGCAAGCGCAAGCGATAGCGCCGCGGCTCAACCTCGAGGTAAGGCCAGGTGCGGCCGTTGACCACCATGGTGTTGCCGAAGAACTCCGGATTCCAGATCGGCGAGATATCACTCATCGGGATATACGGCCCGGCGAACTCGTCGAAGAATTTACGACTGTCCGGATAGAACAGCGAGCCGTCGGCGTTGAACGCGCGGTCCTGGATCGCGATCGGAATTTCGCGGTACTTCATACCGGGCGGATCGCCCAGCGCCGGCGCGGGCCCGGGCAGCGTGCCGCCCACCATGTCGTCCGGTCCGCCGCGCAACAGGAAGAAACCCGCCGGCCCGGCGTAGACGTTAAGGCGCGTCATGCCGAGCGTATGGTCGTGATACCACATCGTGGCCGCGCGCTGGTCGTTGGCGTACTGGAACACGGACGTGCCAGACTGCCAAGCCACGCCCTGCTGGTTCTGGAATTGCGTCTTGAAGGGTTCGTACCAAGTGCCTTCCGTGGCGTAGTCCGCGGGAATATTACTCGCCGCCGGCAGGAACCAGGCCGAGGCATAGCCGTCACTCTCCTGGCTCGAATGGCCGCCATGCAGATGCGTCACAATCGGGACCGGACCGGTATAGGGTCCCGGTGTTTCCGTGAACGTCGGGCGCATGTCGCGGCCGTCGGTACCGCCGGGCGGGTTAGCCCAGTGCAGCGTCGGATCGACAGACAGAAGATGCGGCAGGTAATCGCCCGTCACCGGGTCCTTCAGATCGTTGATCCATTTGACCCGCACCGGTGCGCGCCACTTGGCCTCGATGGTGAAGGCAGGATAGTTGAACGAACCGGGATGGTTGACCGAGCCGTAGCTCCATACCGTCGTCGGCGGCATGCCGGTCGGCAGGATCTGCTGCTGGAATTGGCGCACCGCGATCTCATAATAATCGATGTTCTTGCTGCCGCTGGTGGCCTTGAGCTTGCTGGTGCGCGGCATCGCCGGCGGGATGATGAGCGGCATCTGGTACTTCGAAATCGTCGCGGGGTCGAGCGTACCACCGGGGATCGCGGCGAAGGCGCGGGTGGGGAAGCCGAGCTTGGAGTATAAGAATACCCCTCCTCCCGCCAGTGCACCCAGTTTAAGAAATCTTCTTCGTGTAATCATTGCTCTCTCCTTATTAATATTAATTAATTGAGGGTATCCTCCTGATGCGTGTTGTCATTGGAATCGGCTAGGCCGAATATCATGCGGGTCTGGATTTCGTATGCGGCACCTCCTTCGCTTTTTCGGGCGAGGGCTGGTATTCAACTCATATTTTTCCGCCGGTCGCGTGGGCACGACGCATGAAGCTGACCAGCGGATTCAAATTCCTCTTCTCTTGGATTAATGGTTGACTTAATTGCTAAGCCAAGGGTCTTATCGGAGGAATTGGTTGGTTACAAAAACAAAATCGGCCGTGAGTGTCAATCGCATGGTGCATGCCTTTGAACCGATTGACATAAGAATTTTTTCTTTCGCGTGACGCGGGATGGATATGGAATTCTCAGAAATTCCGCTACGCCGCATCCAGGATGCGTTGTTTGAACTAGGTTCGCCGCCCGTCGATCGGAAACCCGCGGGTTGGGGCGAGCGGTAGCGAACCGCAACACCATCTTTCTCGTGTCACCTATATATTCTTGCCCGCAGGACGTCGCTGCCAATGGCGTTGGGGTGAATGAAATGAACCCCAAGCTACGGGCTCACATTCAGGAATGGCGGACAGACCAGTGTGAACGCCGCGAGCCCCGGCCTGCGAGCCGAGTTCCCGTGGCGATGGCGCCTAAACCACGCTGCCGAAGCTCTTGTCGGTGGCTCCCGCCGGCACCTTGAGCCCGGCAATGAGGCAACCCTGCGCCACCGGACCGGCCGGAAAAAGCTGGTAGAGATACTTTATGCCGCCTTTCTCGTGAAACTTCTCATCCAGCGCATCGTGCAGCTCGCGCACATTGATGGTGATCTCCTTGTGCTTGGCGTAGTACTGCTGCAACGCGCGCACCGCTTCCCAGTGGTCCTCGCCGAGCTTGAGCCCTTCCCGCTGCGCGGTCTTGACGGCCAGCTCGCGCGTCCAGTCGGCCGGCGCGTGAGGGAACCTGTGATCCTTGGTCGATACACTTTCGGCTTCCTTGATCGCATCTAATAGACTGGTCATGGCGCGACCTCCTTTCGGTATCCTGAAGTTTATTTCAGATACGCACTATTCTCCGCGCGTTTTGATGAATATCAACCTTGGCTTCATGGGCGACTAATCCCCCACATTCCGGCGATGATTTCTGCGTGCTTGAACCAGGGCCAGAAGTAGTGGGTGGTTTGGAGGGAGCGCCACGACAAAATCGCCGGGTGAGGCAGGGTTTTGATGCGCGCCATCCCTGGCGCGCACCCCTGCGGGGCGCGCTAACGCGCGTCCAATTTCGCTCCTGGCGAAATTGTCGCGAACATACTTAACGTATGTTCACGCCGCCGGGTACAACGAGTTTTGTTGCACCCCGGGCAGCAACTTTGGACAGCCGAAGGCTGGCCCGCAGGGCGAAGTCCAGGGATGGACTCCGCAAGCCCAACAAAATCGTGTTCGCCGCGAATAATCCGGATCAGAGAGGAATTCTTTCCAAGATCAGGAACAATTCTCTCTGATCCGGTTTTCGCATGGGCGGAGAACCGCTTCGACATCGGCCGGGATGACAACTTGCAGAATCATTTCATCATCTTTTGATTACTACCCGGCATGTCCATCCCGCCCTGCTTTGGCTTGGGCATGTCGTCTAAATGCTTAAGGATTTCGCTGGTACGGTCAGCAATGATGTCCAGGCTTTGCTTTCCATTCACTTCCTTTTCGAGGATATCCAAATGATTCTGGATTTCAGCCAAGTTGTTGTTCATTTTCATCATCATCATTTTAACTTTTTCCTGCATCTCCGCGCCCATGGTTTTAACATGGGCATTCTGAAAGCTTTCAATCATGTTGTACGCGCGCTTCATTTCCGCGAAGCAGGCCTTGATGTAAGGACCATCAATCCTGTCGCGTCTTTCAGAAGACTGCGTGTGCAGGGACTTTGTGAAAACGGCCATGTACTGAATGGATGCCTGGGCCAGGGCTTTATTCGGCTCCTGCATCATTTTTTTTATATCATCCGGCATGTCAGCCATCATTTTGTCCCCGCCGCCATGATCGTGACCGTCATTCCCTTGCTGGGCAAAAGCGGCAGGTACAGAAACAATCAAACCAGCTGCAATAAGCAAAAATAATTTCAATGATTTCATGGTTTCTCCTTTGTTTCCGAAAGTGTGATCAAATTTCGAAATCCGGGTCAGAGACTGAGGAATTGTTCCTGATCTTTATGAAGAATTCCTCCCTGACCCGGTTTTTTACACGAAAGATCCGTGGCCAGCACCCAGAGACACGCGAGTCCTACAGGTATCAGATACTCGACGAGACGCCCCCCGCGGCCGCCCCGCCGCGAACCCGGGCTACCAGTGGGCGACCAGCTCGTACTCGGCGAAGAGCCCGGGCAGCGCTGTTCGTGACAGCATCTGTACGCCCGGGACCAACTCGCCGCGCTCGATCCCGCGGTCGGCGAGGTCCTCGGCGACCACGTACACGGGGATCTTCCGCTTCTCGATCAGGTCCAGGATGTCACGATCCATCTTCGGAGCATGGGTCTGCTTCCACTCGCCGACCGTAAGGCCCGGGACGCCCTGGCCAGCGACCGCGTAGTTCACTGCGTTGCCGCGTAGCACCACAGTGTGCTTCGCACCCGCGCCCTGCATCGCGGCCAGCAGCCAGAGGATGGTGTCATCCTGCTCTTCCATCACCGCCCGATAGGCCGACTCTACGATGTTCAGCGTCTTCTTAGCCACGGCTTTACCTCACTTGGTTGGGATGACGAGAACGTTGTCTGACGCCTCGACGAAAGCGTGGAAATCGGCCGGTGAGCCGCGCCGCGTGCCGGGCACAAACTCGTTGACGCCGCGCTCGTCAACGCACATGCCACAGTTTATCCAGTCCACCTTGCCACCGTTCTTCTCGGCTTCGGCGAGCAGGGCCGCGACCTGGTCCTTCGTGGTGGGGTGGTTCTCCTCGGCCACATTCTTGCCGTGGACCGAGTTCGGGTGCGGCGTCTGGCGCGCACACGCCAGGCCCGCGGCCCCCTCGTAGGCGAAGACGTTGATGTGGTACCCGCGCCGGGCGGCGACGTCGAGGATGCGAAACGCCGTGGTCAGGTTCTCCGACTCGTAGGGAGGATCCATGAGCACGATGGTCAGTGTCATCTTGGACATGCTTCGTCTCCTAGTGCCAGAGGGTCTTGTGGCCGGCCGCGAGGTGGTCCACGACCACGTCGATGGGGGCTGCGGCGACGCCCTCGGCCAGCTTGGCGATGCCGCGCTCCTGCAACGAGAAGTCATCGGCAAGCACAGTCACGCCGTTCCGCGCCAGCGCGCTGAGCGCGGCCGAGTGCGCCGACGGGCGCGCCGACAGCACCCCGTTCTGGGCGAGGAACAGTGTCACCTGATTGCCGCCCTCGACCAGCCCCTTGGCCAAGTCGTAGTAGTAGCCGACGTCGTTGGATTCAAACGGATCACGCGACTCGATGAGCAGGTACTGAGCCATCTACGTTTCCTCCTTTCCTGCGACAGTGCAACACTAGCACAGAGCACGGGGCCGGTAATCAATAATCATGAGCGTGTCACCCGAAGCGTCGAACGCTGCCTTCACCGACGCGCCGTTTTTGCGCGTCAAGTGGAAGGCATAGTTGGATGCGCTATTGCAACACAGTACATGTGCCGTGATATTGGCTTGGAATTGGCGGACCCATTACACCCACATGTCTTGAAAGCACGGCAACAAACTCTCTTGTGCCTTTCTTGAAATCTGAAAACACAGTTGTTACTGAAACACCACCAATAAAACTTTCAGTAAGCGTCAAACCATATGCGCCAGCCGTTACGGTTAGATCTGAGGCTCCTGACGGACCTATAACGCGCGCATGCCCGCTCTTAATGTCTATCGCGTCATAGTTTATGGACTTTCCGAAGTTAGCGATCTCTAGCTTTGGTTTTCCCTTCTCCCAGTCCGCAACTGTGCCCGGACCGAACGTGCACTTCAGGCTCTTAGCACGGAGCAACTGTTCGTGTACTGTGTCATCGGCCCACGCAGGAATGAACAAAGACAAAGCTACAAGTGCGACTATGGTTTTCATTGTTTTGGCATCCAACGGCTTGGCTGTGCGGCGCCGGCCAATGAGGTGTCAGGAAACATGGCGCGACGTCCCCGGCGTCCGCACGAGCCAAATGTTATGAATATTGCACTCATGAAGTGTATTTGAGTTCATAAATGTCGCCGTTCCCTTCGTACGAGAATTTGTATCGTTTAATTTGTGAAAGATATTCTTCGATCTCTGAATCGTGGAGGGATTCTCCTTTTGTATAGTCGTTCCTACTGATCGATCTAAGGTGTCGTAATAGTACTAGATACCCCTCAAGCAGGCTGACCATGTTCTGAACCTCATTCGGCACAGATGGATATTCGTTCGGTGAGATTAGGTGATTATGGCGTAGCGATTTTGTTGGTCTGTCAGCACAGTGTCCGTGTGCATATGTATTCCTCCACGTAGTGAGCTTTTTTATTGCCTCGTAAGGTCGAGTGCTCTTTCCCGTGGACTCAGTCAAGCTTGCTGTTACAACAAGGTACTTCTCGGGTGGGCTTAACCTCTCGATTGATTCTGAGATGTCTTTATGTAGGTTGTAAACGGAGACTCGGTTTATTAGATCTTCTGATTCTATTGCGGCCATAAATACTACCAGCTCACACTTGAGCTTGATCTTCGACTCTAGCTCCCATAGTGGTTCTGATATATCGCCAAATTCCTCATCGTCTTCTGATGGTTCTGGATTCCTCGCAAAATATTCTGAAAGAAGGACCTCAATACGAGGATGTACATCGCGAAGTGCCCTCAACAGTTTGCACAGCTCTTCGAGAGCGCTTGTAATCTGAAATATGACACCACTTGATCGCCAATATGGAGGTGGCATCTGGAGTGGATCTTCTGGCAACTGATCTACGGTCGTGAATTCTGTTGACAATGGTAGCTGCTCAATCAATATTCATAACTATAATTCGACCGCCTAAAAGCTCCGTTTAAACGAGACTTTTCGGCATTAATAAAATATGATGTGAGTAGAATCAAGTCACTAGCACCTATTAGCACATCAGAATATCAAGGATGATGTCCATTACCCCAGCATCTTAAGAAACTCTTCTTCATCCAGCATCGTTACACCTAGTTCTCTGGCTTTATCGGCTTTCGAACCTGGCTCCTCACCCACGATAACGTAATCCGTTTTCTTCGAGACACTGCCGGCGATCTTGGCGCCTAATTCTTGCAGCCTGCGCTTAGCTTCGTCACGGGTCATGGTGCTGAGTCCACCCGTGAGAACAAAAGTCTTACCCGCGAGGGCGGAGGATTTTTTTACGCGCGCGGGCTTGGGCCAGTGAATACCGGCCTTGATCAGATCGCGAATCACGCCGCGGTTGTGTTTTTCGTGGAAGAAACTGGAAATGTCCTCGGCCATGGCCGGGCCGATGCCGTGTATCTGTTCCAGTATTTCCCGACCCGCGGCCATGATGTCATCCATTGAACCAAACTGATCCGCGAGCAGTTGCGCCGTGGCTTCGCCCACCTGCGGGATGCCGAGTGCGTGGAGAAAACGCGCGAGCGTGGTGCTTTTGCTTTTCTCGATCTGTTCCAGAAGATTCTGCGCTGATTTTTCGGCCATGCGTTCGAGATCGGTCAGCTCGTCATGCTTGAGCCGGTAGATATCGGCCACGGTTTTCACCATGTCCTTGTCCACCAGCTGTTGCACCAGCTTGTCGCCGAGACCCTCGATGTCCATCGCGTGGCGCGAGGCGAAATGCAGGATCGCGCCCGTGCGCTGGGCGGAACACACGAGGCCGCCCATGCAACGGTGCGCCGATTCTTCCTCTTCGCGGATGACTTGCGAGCCGCACACCGGGCACTTATCCGGTGTGTACCACTTGCGCGTACCACGTGGGCGTTTGTCTTTGATCACGCCCACGACCTCGGGAATGACATCACCGGCGCGTCTGACAATTACGGTGTCGCCGACTCTCACGTCCTTGCGCTCGACCTCGTCCTGATTGTGCAGCGTCGCGTGGGTAACCGTAACACCGCTGACCTGAACCGGCTTGAGCACTGCGACCGGCGTGATTACGCCGGTGCGACCAACCGAGGCCATGATGTCTTCGACAACCGTCGTCTCCTCCTGCGCTGGGAGCTTGTGCGCAATCGCCCAGCGCGGCGCGCGCGCGGTATAGCCCAGCTGATCGCGCGCCCGCAGGTCGTCCACCTTGTACACCACGCCGTCGATTTCAAATGGCAGCTTGTCACGCTTGGCAAGTATTTCCTGATAATACTTGAGGCACTCGTCCACGCCGTTCACCACGCGGAAAAATTCCGTGACACGAAAACCCCACTCCCTTAAATGCTTCGACACCTCTGAATAGCGCTTGGCGACCGGTTCCGAGGTCTCGCCCAATCCCCAGGGGAAAAAGCTCAGAGGACGCGCGGCGGTCACGCGCGTGTCAAGCTGACGCAGCGAACCCGCAGCAGCATTGCGTGGATTGGCGAATATCTTCGCGCCCTGTTTCAGTTGTTCAGCGTTGAGACGTTCGAAATCTTTTTTCGGAATGACGACTTCGCCGCGCACCTCCACCACCTTCGGCCAACCCTTGCCTTGCAAGTGCAGCGGCACGGTGCGAATGGTGCGCACGTTGGCAGTAACATCTTCGCCAGTCTCACCGTCGCCGCGCGTGCCGGCCTGCATCAGTACGCCGTGCTCGTAACGCAGGCTCACCGAGGTGCCATCGAATTTTGGCTCGGCGGTGTAGGCGACATTACCTTCGGTCTCGAGGCTCTTGCGCACGCGCTGGTCCCATTCGCGCGCCTCCACGTCATCGAAGGCGTTATCCATCGAGGTCATCGGGATTTTATGGCGCACCTGGCCGAACTCGGACAGCGGCGCTGCGCCGACGCGCCGGGTCGGTGAATCGGGCGTAATCAGCTCGGGATGTTCGGATTCGATCTGCTGCAGCTCGCGCAGCAGCTTGTCGTATTGCGCGTCGGAGACGACGGGATCGTCAAGGACGTAGTAGCGGTAGTTGTGGTGATTGATTTCCTGGCGCAGTTCTTCGGCACGCTTGCGCCACTTGTCCGCACCACTCATAAGGTCGCGGCTTCGTTGAACAACTTGAGCGCCGTTTCGCTTCCCGGGGGAATGCCGAAGGCGCGCATCTTTTCCTCGATGTCCTCAATCTGGTGGTGGATCACCGCGATGCCCTTGTCGGTGAGCGGGCGGCGGTTCTGGTCCTGGAGCTTTCCGCCCAGGGTGTCGGCGATCTCACGCGCGGTCGCCGCCATCTTGTCGAACAGCGCTCCGGGGTGATACGCGCAGGGCACGCTCATGAACAGCGTGAGTCCGGGCGTTTCGAAACTGTCCCAGGTCGCGGGATCGAACCCGCTCGTCTCGTCGAGATTCGCCAGGCTGAAAAGAAAACGGCTGCCGGGGGCGACGGTGTTCTTCATGTGAAAAATATTCATCGCACCGAGTTCCATGCCCGCGTGGCGCGCCGCCATTTCAATGGCGCGGCCCGGAAACACGGGATCGGCGTTCGGCACGATGTGAATGCCGGCGATCACGTCATAGGTGTCGCAGAACTGTTGCAGCTCCCGGGCGCGCACCAGTCCCTGCTCGAAGGTGAGCGGCAATTTCGTGGGACGATGCAGTGTGTCCGCAAGCTGCAGACCAATCTCGGTGAAGGTGGTGAGTTCGGATTCATCGACCGGCCCCTTGGGGTCGACCAGCTGGATGGCGAGCGTGAGGTCGCCATACTGCGTTCTGGATGGATCGAGTTGCAGGTCCGACCAGTGCTCGGTGCGGTGATGCTGGCCGTAGAGATGCCGCGCCTTGTTCAGCTTGTATTCGTGCTGTTTGAAAATGCCGAGCGCCGCGTCGCGCGCCACCGGCTGCTCGCCGGGAAGCTGAATGATGAAATCTATTTTTTCATCCGAAAGATACTGCCGTCCAGGTTCGGCCTCGCCGAGCCGGGACGGTCGCAATCCGGCCTTGAGGTCGAGCGGCATGGTTGCCACTTCCTCGAGGTGACGGATCTCCTTGCGCAGAATCTCCTGCCGTGGCACTTCGCGCGGAGTAACCTCGACGTCGGTACGCAGCACCTTTTCGCTGCCGTGTTCGCGCGTGGCGCTCAGCACGCTGGGGCGCAGGGATGTTTCGTCTTCGGAAAACTTTCTGTCGGACTCGTCCGGACGCGAACGCGGCTGGCGCAGACGCGCCATGTCGTAGGTGGTCAGGGCGACAATGGCGACGATGACGATTCCAATGAAGAGCAGGGCATACTGCAGATCCATTACTGCGCGACCATCTCCATGGCCTGATCCACGTCCACCGCCACCAGGCGCGAGACGCCCGGTTCGGACATGGTGACCCCGATCAGGACGTCAGCCATTTCCATGCTGATCTTGTTATGCGTGATGTAGACCAGCTGGGTCTTCTGCGACAGGGTCTTCAGGGTTTCGCAGTAGCGGATCACGTTGGCGTCGTCGAGCGGCGCGTCCACCTCGTCGAGCAGGCAGAACGGCGCGGGGTTGAGCTGGAAGATGGCGAACACCAGCGCCACCGCGGTCAGCGCCTTCTCGCCGCCGGAGAGCAGATGGATCGTGCTGTTGCGCTTGCCCGGCGGACGCGCCATGACGCCGACGCCGGTTTCGAGCAGGTCGTTGTCCGTCATCTCGAGGTGCGCGCTGCCGCCGCCGAAAAGCTGCGGGAAAAAAGCCTGGAAATACTCGTTGACCTGGTCGAAGGTCTCCTTGAAGCGGGTGCGCGTCTCGCGGTCGATCTTGCGGATCGCCTCTTCCAGCGTGGACAGTGCCTGGAACAAATCCTCGTACTGCTTGTCGAGATAGTTCTTGCGCGTACTCGCTTCCTCGAACTCCTCGATCGCGACCAGGTTGATCGGTCCGAGGCGTTCGATGCGCGCGGTGACCTGCTCCAGGCGCGCGGCCCAATCTGTTTCGGTCGCTTCGGGCGGCAGTTCCTGGCGCAGCGGCTCAACGTCGAAGCCGGTTTCGCGCAACTGATCAGCGAAAGTGTCGCGCCGCACCACCATCTCCTGCCGCACGATGCGCTCGCCCTCGTGCTTCTCGCGCACCTCGGAAACCTGCCGCTCTTCGTGGGTCCGGGCCTGTTCCTGCTCACGCAAATGCATCTCGAGATCGGTCACGCCCTGGCGCGCGGCGTTGAGGCGCTCTTCGATTTCCAGACGTTTTTGCAGATGCTCGTCGAGTTGCTGGCGGTAAGCGGGCGTGGGGTCCTGCGCGTCCGACAGCACCAGCGTCAGTTGCTCGCGCCGTGAGATGAGCTGCTGCAACTGGCTTTCGAGTCGTGCATGGCTACCGCGCGTGCCGTCGAACGAAGTCTGCAGGGTTTCGTGCTCGATCTCCAGGCGGTGCAGGCGGTCGCGCGCCTCGGTCTCCTGCGTGCGCGTATGTTCCACCGCGTCCTGCAATGCCTGGCGCTTCTGCTGCAATTGCGCGCGCTGCTGTTCGTGCTCACCGCCGGTGGCCTCGGCCTGGTGCAACAGATCACCCGCCGCGGTTACATCAGCCTGATCGCGGTTCAGTTGTTCGTTGATTTCATGCTGTTCGTGCCCGATCTGCGCACGGCGAGATTCGAGCTGCGACAACCGCGCCTGCTTGTGACCCAGTTGCTCGCGCAGGCGCGCGCGTTCGCGGTTGTTTTCGTTCAGGTCGCGGCTGAGTTCGTCGCGCTCGTCCTCGAAATTCTGCAGCTGCGTGTCCATCGCGGCGAGTTCTGCCTGAAGATTGCCAAGCTTGTCCTGCAACACGGACAGCTCGGATTGCAGGGTTTCGATTTCACGCTCGCGCAGCAACCATCCGGCGCGCGCGCCTTTCTCGTGCCCCAGGCTCAACCAGTTGCGGCCGAGCCAGGCGCCATCGCGCGTGACGATGGACTCGCGCGTGGAGAGCGCGGCACGCATCACCAGCGCTTGTTCCAGCGTCTCGGTGACATAGATTCCTTCGAGCAACGGCGCCAGATCGATTTCACCTTTCACCTTGTCGAGCAAGGCCGCGCGCGTGGACGGTTGATGCCCTGGCGGCGCGCCAAGTTCGATAAAGGTAACCTGCGATTGGGGGGAGCCGGTGGCCGCCGTCACCTGGCCCATGCTCGGCACGCACACGGCGCCGAGGTTGACGCCAAGCACCCGCTCGACAGCCTTTTCCCAGCCGGCATCGACCTTCAGTATTCCGGCCATGCGCGGGGACTTGTCGAGGCCCTGGCCGCGCAGCCATTCACCCAGCGCCGCATCGCTCTCGCCTTGTGCGGCCGCTTGCAGCTCGCGCAACGAAGCCAGGCGCGCCTCGCTGTTCTGTTTCTGCCCGCGCACCTCGGCCAGCTCGTCATCGAGCTCGTCGCGCCGGTCGCGCGTCTCGCGCAGGCGCGTCTCGATCCCGGCGATCGAGCGTTCTTTCGACTCGCATGCCTCGTCCAGCTCGGCCACCTGCGTTTGCAGGGCGCTGGCGGGCTCTTTATCCAGTTCCGCGGCGATGGTGGACGCCTCCTGTTCGAGACGAACCTGACGCTGCCGCAACTGCTCGAGATGCTGTCCCAGTTGCAGGATGCGCGCGGTCTGGACATCGCGCACCTTGGCCGGTTCGGCGGCCATCGAGCTGAACGACTCCCATTCGGTTTGCCAATCCAGCATGGTGCGCTCGGACTGGCTGCGATTTTCGACCGCCGCGTCGCGCGCGCGGACATACTCTTCCAGTTGCGGCGCCAGTTCGTCGAGCCGGCGCTTCATTTCATCCATGCGCGTCACGTCCGCCTGCAGATGCGAGCTCGCTTCTCCCCACGAGCGGTTAATCTGTTCCTGTTCGCGCAACTGGTTCTCGCGCGTCTCGCGCGCGTGCTGAATCGCCTGCTCGAGGCGCGACACTTCGGCGCCCACGGAATAGAATTCCGCCTGCACCGCGTTGAAGTGGTCCATCGCCTCGGTTTGCTGGGAACGGATTTTTTCGATCTCGGCTTCAATACCATGCTGCCGTGCCAGTGCCAGGTCGAGCGCATTCTGCAGCGCCGCGATTTCGCGATCGTGTGCGTGCAGCTTCTGGTCGAGTTCGAGCCAGCGCAACACCAGCAACTGCGCCTTCACGAGGCGTTCTTCCTGTTTCAGCTCCTTGTAGCGCGCGGCGGCCTTGGACTGCTTTTGCAGTTTCGACAACTGCGTCTCGAGTTCCTTGCGGATGTCTTCCACGCGCGTGAGATTCTCGCGCGTGTGCTTGATGCGGCTTTCGGTCTCGCGCCGGCGTTCCTTGTATTTCGAAATGCCCGCGGCTTCCTCGATGAAGCCGCGCAGATCCTCGGGCTTGGCCTCGATGATGCGCGTCACCATGCCTTGCTCGATGATCGAGTAAGCACGCGGTCCCAGGCCGGTGCCGAGAAAAATGTCGGTGATGTCCTTGCGCCGGCACTTGGTCCGGTTGAGGAAGTAATCAGACTGGCCGTCGCGTCCGGCCTCGCGGCGGATGGCGATTTCGGCGTAACTGGCGTACTGGCCGCCGGCGCCTCCGTCGCTGTTGTCGAAGACGAGCTCGACGGAGGCCGCGGCCACCGGCTTGCGCGAATTGGAGCCGTTGAAAATGACATCGGCCATGGAATCGCCGCGCAGGTTCTTGGCGGACATCTCACCCATGACCCAGCGCACCGCGTCGATAATGTTGGATTTTCCGCAGCCGTTCGGGCCGATGATGCCGATCAGGTCGCCGGAAATGGGAATGGTGATGGGCTCAACGAACGATTTGAAGCCGGAAAGCTTGATTGTTTTTAGCCGCATTTCGTGTGGTGACCGTTCCTGTCCGACGGTGGAAAGTAGGCTACAATTTTACCGATATTCCAAACACTTGCCAGCCAAGGCCATGCCGACCCAGCCNAGNAAAAANCTGGATACTTTTCCCAATCCGCATCCGGGGCGGGATTATATCATCGAGATCGAATCTCCGGAGTTCACTTGTCTGTGCCCGAAGACCGGCCAGCCGGACTTCGCCACCCTGAGCCTCGAATACGTCCCGGACCGGCTGTGCGTGGAGCTCAAGTCGCTCAAGCTCTACATCTGGTCCTACCGCCACGAAGGGCATTTCCACGAGGACGTGACCAACCGGATCCTGAGCGATCTCGTGGCCGTCACGCATCCGCGGTACATGCGCCTGCGGGCCAAATTCAACGTCCGTGGCGGACTCTACACGACTGTCGAGGTGGTGCACCGCCAAAGCGGCTGGAATTCTCCACCGCCGCCGCCTGCCGATCTCCCGCGCGAAATCCAGGAACTGCCGGCAAGGGAACCCCCGGCCGCCACACCGGCGAAAACACCCGCCGCTCCAGTCGCCACGGCGCCGAAACCCCGCAATCCGGTACCATTAACTGAACTCGCCGCCCCGGTTGCGCCCGTGTCGAAACCCCGGATTCCGGTCCCTTTAACTGAACCCGCGACCCCGGTGACGCCAGCACCGAAGCCCCGCAGTCCGGTGCCTTTAGCGGAACCCGATGCTCCGGCCGCGACGGAACGTTCGGCGAACAATCGCTTTCGCATGTTGCGACGTAACCGCCGGTCGGATCCGCCACCCATCGCGGAACCGCCGCCAATCGAAGCGGCCATCGAAGCGCCCGTCATCGAGCCGCCTCCCCCGAAACCGGTGGTGCGTCAGGACGGGCTCTATATCGGCATCGATCTCGGCACCACCGGCTGTCGCGCCATCGCGGTGGACGACAACGGCAAGATCAAGGCTGAAACGAGCGCGCCAATTGTCGCCCCGGTGCGCAACAACGACCAGGTTACGCAGGATCCGACCGTATGGTGGAAGGCCGTGAGCGGTTGTCTGGAGAATCTGCTGAAAGAGATCGACCCGGCGCGGGTGCGGGCGCTCGCCGTGGACGGGACCTCCGGCACGCTGCTTCTGAGCGACGACAAGGGCAACCCGGTCACGCCGGCCATCATGTACTGCGATCAGCGCTCGGTGGAGCAGGCGAATAAAATCGCCAAGTTGGCCAGCGCCGATTCCGGCGCCCAGGGAGCCGGCAGCAGTCTCTCAAAACTTTTGTGGTTGCACGAGCGCAAGCTCGACAAACGCGCCGTTCATGCGCTGCATCAATCCGACTGGATCAGTGGCAGGCTGACCGGCCGCTTCGGCCACAGCGACTACAACAACTGCCTCAAGCTCGGGTTCGATGCCGATAAAATGGCCTGGCCCAAGTGGCTCAACAAGCTGGGGCTGGATGTCGCACTGCTGCCGGAAGTACATGTACCGGGCGAGCTGCTGGGAACCGTCAGCGCCGACATCGCCAAAAATTTCAGGTTGCCCGCCGACACCCAGGTCATGGCCGGAACCACCGATGGCGTGGCGGCATTCCTCGCGGCCGGCGCCACCGAACCCGGACACGCGGTGACGGTGCTCGGCACGACACTGGTGTTGAAACTGTTATCGGACAAACCGGTGTTCTCGCTGGAGCACGGTATCTACAGTCACCGCCTCGGCAAGCACTGGCTCGCGGGTGGCGCCTCGAACAGCGGCGGCGCGGTGTTATTGCAATACTTCAAGGTCGCACAAATGCAGGAAATGACGCCGCTGCTCGACCCGGAAAACTTCACCGAACTGGATTACTACCCGCTGCCGGATATCGGCGAGCGCTTCCCGGTCAACAACCCGGAGATGATGCCACGGCTCGAACCACTGCCCGGCAACAGCATCACCTTCTTTCAGGGCATGCTCGAGGGCATCGCGCGCATCGAGGCGCAAGGCTACGAACTGCTGGAAAAACTGGGTGCGCCGGCGATCACGACGGTTTATACCGCCGGCGGCGGCGCCAANAATCCGGCCTGGGAACGCATCCGCGAGCGTATTTTGCGGGTCGAAATGGAAAAAGCGCGCTCCGGGCACGCCGCCTACGGTTCCGCNCTGCTGGCCGCGGGGATCGTGGCCAAAACATATCAATAAAATACTGCGTTCAGACATGCCACCAGGCATAAAAAAACCGCCCATTCGGGCGGTTTTTTTACTGATGGAATTCGGCTCTGACTCAGGAAATGTCCACGACGCCCTCGAGCGTGCCGGACTCGCCCAGATTGTCGCTCCAGAAGACTTTTAACTTGTCCCCGCTCTTGGCGCCCTTGAGCCGGAATCCAAGCAGCGGGTCTTCGGAAATGCCGGTGCCGGTACTCACCACCACGACCACCTTGCCGTTGAGTTCGACATTCACCTTTTGGATGAAATGCGGCGGGATTTTCGCGTTGGTGTTCTTGTCGGTGCGCAGTCCGGTTTCCATCGGGTGCGTGATGAGTATCTGCAACTCCACCACGCCATCCTGCAAGCGGGTACGCATCTTCATTTTGCGATCTGCCATTGAATCATTCCTCAATCATTTAATACGCTCATCAATCCCGGTGAAACCTCAACCGCCGCACCCACCCACCGTCACCTTGATGTTCTGCCGGGCGCTGTAGAGCTTGCCCCCGGACTTGACCACGGCGACCACGTCCGAGGTCTGGGCCATCTTCATGCGCGCCGAGAAGTAGCCTTCGGCGCCGGAGAAACTGGCGTGGGCCACCAAGGGGCTGGGGTTCTTTTCGACGAATATGGCGATGGCGTCGACGTTGGGCAGCTCGGCCGACACCTGGATCTGGACCTGGGCGCTGTTTTCGGCCTGGGCCGGGGCTTTGAGCTTGATCGAGGCCGAGGGGCTCAGGGTACCACTGCCGAACAGCGCCTGGACGGCGTCCTCGAGCTTCTTGGCGGTGAAGGCGTCCTTGGGCCAGTCGGCGGCGAGCGCCCGGTGGGGGCTTAACAGGCCGGTGCCGCCGACGGCGAC
>JGI1358J11329_10000656_pt1 | contig 30149 bp, 34 predicted proteins | sample Subgroupgradi54m_FD_11329 | JGI IMG/M metagenome (IMG submission 11329)
TCACGAGCCGATGGTATTTTTTGATGTCATTCCGCACGTGATGCGGAATCCAGAAATACATTTGAATATTCTCTTTGACAGCAGTGGCGAAGATGCCATGCATTTTTTTCAAAAAAATAAGAATGATGCGCGAATCAATATATTTGTTGGTCCGGAGGGTGGATGGGACGTGGATGAGCTGAAAGCGGCCCAAGAAAGCGGATTTCACATCCTTTCACTTGGTTCGCGCACCCTTCGCGCGGAGACGGCGGCTATTGTTGGGACATTTTTAGCCGTCTCATTATGAAAATTACCGTTCTTGCGAAACCTCGTTCACGGGAGAGAAAGGTAGTAAAAAATAGCGATGAGAGTTATACTGTACACGTATCTGAACCGCCGGATGAGGGAAAAGCAAATAAGGCGATCATCCGCGCACTGGCAAAACATCTTGATATCGCGCAGTCGCGCATAGAGCTTGTTTCTGGGCATGCGAGTAAAAGGAAAATTTTGAACATTTTATAACATAAATTTTATCGGTATGGCTGTATCATTTCTTATTCTCGCACTTTCCATTGCTCTTGTTGTGGGGGGCATCCTGTCTATTTTTATGTTTTTTGGATTTCTTGCGGGACTTCCCTACGTACCAACAAAGCAAAAAACCGTTGAAAGGATAGGCGAGTTTTCAGCTGTCCAGCCCGCAGAAAAAGTTGCCGATCTTGGATCTGGAGACGGGAGGATCCTCATTGAGTTCGCAAAAAGAGGCGTTGAGGCGCATGGATATGAGATTAATCCCCTTCTTGTGTGGCATTCGCGAAGAAATATTCGCGCGCGTGAGCTCCAAGATAAGGCATTTGTACACTACAAAAACTTTTGGAAGCAGGATTTTTCTTCCTATGATGTAATTGTGATTTATGGTATTGGATATATCATGAAAAAACTTGAGGGAAAACTGGCAAAAGAGCTCAAACCGGGCGCGCGTATCATCTCATCCGCCTTTGAATTCCCAAAATGGAAAGCGACCATATCTGATAACGGACTCTTTTTGTATGACAATCCGGACACAAACCTTCCAAAATAAGATACTTAGTTGGTACAAAAAAAATGGACGGCATCATTTGCCATGGAGAAAAACGCATAATCCGTATTATACGTTAGTTTCAGAAATCATGCTCCAGCAGACGCAGGTGGATAGGGCGATAGATAAATATAACGAATTCATACAAAAATTTCCCACTATTCAGATATTGGCGGATGCGTCATCACATGATGTTTTGCAAGTTTGGTCCGGACTCGGCTACAATCGCCGAGCTCTTTTTTTACAAAAAGCGGCGCAAACCATTATAAAAGAATATAAGGGCATATTTCCTCAAGAGGTAGGCGATATTGAGAGGCTTCCCGGAGTTGGTCCGTATACCGCGCGCGCGGTGCGAGCGTTTGCGTTTGATAAGCCCGAAGTATGTATTGAGACGAATATACGGCGGATATATATCCATTTTTTCTTTTCAGACAAGGAGGACGTTTTAGATAAGGATCTTTTGCCCATTATAGAAAAAACTCTTTGGAAAAAGAGTCCTCGTGAGTGGTATAGCGCGCTTATGGATTATGGCTCGTCTGAATTTAAGAAGATGCCAAATCCAAATAAAAAAAGTAAACACTATGCGCGACAGACAAAATTTGAGGGATCACGTAGGCAGGCGCGGGCGACTATATTGAAACATATTCTCACTCAAGGAAGCGCCTCTCTCAAAGATATACAGGTTTGGCTCAAGGCAAAGCCGTCGTTAGCAGGGTATACTCAATCCAGTATTGTGCAACACCTGCTAAAAGAGATGGAAGAAGGGGGATTTTTGGCAGCAAAAAAGGGACGGTGGAGTATTAAATAACTTATCCACTCCTTAAGAAAAATAAAAAATGGTATACTCAATTCGCTTTATATTAATAACTAACTCTTAGTATTGTTGCTCTATGAAACAAAGCAAAAAATACATATACGGTTTTTTTATTGGATTGCTGCTCACAGTAGCGAGCCCAGCGTTTGCGCAGACACCTCCAGCAGGTGGAACCTTCACACCACCTCCAGGAGGAACTACGACACCACCTCCAGCAGGTGGAACCTTCACACCACCTCTAGGAGGAACTACGACACCACCTCCAGCACCAGTAGCAGCACCAGTAGCAGCACCAGTAGCAGCACCAGACATGAAACCATGTGCTCCAGGTGTACAACCAACTCCGGCTCTTCCCTGTAAGATGGACCCGAGCTCAATGATGCCAACAGACATGAAACCATGTGCTCCAGGTGTACAGCCAACTCAGGCTCTTCCCTGTAAAATGGACTCAAACACAATGATGCCAACAGACATGATGAGCCTGCCTGCATGCGCCCCCAATACGGACCCTACATTTGTCAATGGCAAGCAATCGTGTAGAAGGGATGGGAGCTCAACAACCATGCCGAGAAAATGTAATACAGGTGAAACACCAGCAACCACAAATCCTCCCTGTATGATGGATCGGAGTCAGAATTCAAATACAACACAAATGAGTGATGAACAGAAGAAGATGATGATGCCACCTATGGATGAGATGAAAGATTGTGAAGAGGGTAAGTTTCCAAGTAGAAAAAAACCATGTTTTCTTCGCTTTAAGCAACCTACCCAAGAAGAAATGAGAGCACAACAAGAAAAATGGCAACAGGAGGACCAAGAGATACAATCTTCTTTTGATGATCAGGGAATTAAAATTATGCAGCAAAATCTTGGTAAGGTTGAAAAATCTACAGATAATTTTAAAAAAGCCCTAGATTCTATAAAGAATGGCACAGATGTAGATCTATCTAAAAAAGAAAAAGGAATAAAGTGCGGAGATCTTTTGCCTGATGAACTTGTAAAATTGCCGGAAGAAGCAAAAGGTTTTATGGAAAAATTTAAGTCTATAAAAACCTCAGATGAACTTGAGAGTGAAACGGCAGGAGATGCTTTTAGAGTACCAGAGGCTATGATGGCATGGAAGGAGATGATGGACACAGGCGCGCTCAAGCGATTATGTACCATGATAAAGAAATCAGAGGGAATTGTGGATGGTCTTGGGAAAAAAATTGCTACTCTTGAAAAACAAGCTGCTACTCTTGAAAAACAAGCTGATAGTCTTGAGGCTAAAGCGCTAAAAAATCAAAAAGAAGCGGGAAAGAAAGGAATACGTACAGGGAAGAGAGAGTCACTTATAGACAAGGCGGATGGATTTTTAGACAAGGCGGATGAAGTCAGAGGAAAAAAAGACGAGCTGGACACAACTATTTCTGAATTAAAAGAGGCTCAAAAAAATCTTCCTGCGACTATTGATGAACTGACTGCTGGAGTGAAGGCATTGAAGAGTGATGATGATCCACTAGATTTGGAAAATGCATGGAAAATTTCATTTTGTGATATGCTTCCAGAAGGTTCAAAATGTCCTGAAATTAAAGTAAAAGTAAAAAAGTCTTTTGATAATATTGATGTTGATTCAGGTTCTATGTTCAGAAGACAGAGAGACAATAGTGGCAGACTTCAAGAGTCAAAGGAGGTGAGTAGGGCTCGCTCAAGGTTAAATCAATTTGCTAGCGTACAATAAGAGGATTAGATGATACTCAAAAAGTCGCTCTTACTGAGCGACTTTTTTCGTATTCACCATTGCTATGTATGGAGATATACGATACACTTAAAAATGTCATTCTCGTCCACCTCTGATCAGTTGGAAGATGACCATACTTTACTTGACACTGAAGAATACCCTTATGTCAGATTATTATAATGCAAAACGGACAAGAAATATCTTTGATCCCGCGTCATCGGCACCATTCAAACTTTCACGGTCAAAAATAGAGTCATTTCAAAACTGCAAGCGGTGTTTTTATGTTGATCGTCGTTTGGGCGTAGGACAGCCACCGGGATTTCCGTTTAATCTGAACTCCGCGGTAGATCATCTTCTGAAAAAAGAATTTGATATTCATAGGGCAAAAAATCAGGCGCATCCGCTTATGAAAGAGTATGGTGTAGATGCGATTCCTTTTTCCCATGAAGAATTGGATACATGGCGGGAGAATTTTAAAGGAGTGCAGTATCATCACGAAAAAACAAATTTTATCCTCACTGGCGCGGTAGATGATCTCTGGAGAAATCCGGGAGGAGAGCTTATCGTGGTAGACTATAAGGCTACCAGCAAGGATGGCGAGGTAAATATAGATGCCCAGTGGCAAGGTGGGTACAAGCGTCAGATGGAGTTTTATCAGTGGCTCTTGCGTAAAAATGGATTTAGCGTCTCTCATACTGGCTATTTTGTGTATTGCAATGGTAAGCGAGATATGAAAGCATTTGACGGAAAACTTGAATTTGATATAAAACTTATACCGTATATTGGAGATGATACATGGGTAGAGGGCACATTGGAGAATATTCATGAGTGTCTGATGAGCTCGCGATTGCCATCATATTCACAAACCTGTGAGTATTGTCAGTATCGTAAGGCGGTAAAAGAAGTGTTACAAGGAATAGAGGTGTGATGTGAAAGTGGTGAAAAATGACCCCTTCTGTCATTCCCGACCCCGATCGGGAATCCAGTTCTTTGGAATTATAATACTTTTACTGGATCCCCGCACCACAGGCACTGCGTTTTATATTCAATCGTTTCACTCTTGAATAAAACGGGAGCCTGCGCGGGGATGACAAAAATATGAATAAAAAAATTCTTATCGCGGCCGCATGGCCGTATGCAAACGGATCGTTGCACTTTGGGCACGTAGCGGCGCTTATTGGTGGCGATGTACTTGCGCGCTATCATCGTTTACGCGGAGATGATGTTCTTTTTGTGTCTGGCAGTGATTGTCATGGTACGCCCATTGCGGTAGAGGCGGATAAACGTGGCGTACATCCATCTGTGATAGCGGAGACGTATCATAAAGAATTTTTTGAGACGCTTATTGACGGTCTTTTATTTTCTTACGATACGTATACTACCACGACTACGGAAAATCATGCGCAAACTGTGCAAGAAATTTTCACCGTACTCTATGAAAAAGAATTGATCTATAAAAAAACAGAAGAGCTTCCATATTGCGTTTCCTGCAAGCGTTTTTTACCAGATAGATATATAGAGGGTGAGTGTCCTAAATGTCACTTTGGAAGTGCGCGCGGGGATCAATGCGATAACTGTGGGGAGCTTTTGGATCCTCAAGATCTTGTGCATCCAAAGTGCAAGATGTGCGGAACTCTTCCCGAGTGGCGAGAGTCAGAGCATTTTTATCTGAAACTTTCCGCGTTTGCAGATGATTTGAAGAAATGGATTGAAAAAAGTGAGGGGTGGCGTACGGAGGCACGGAATTTTTCACTCACCATGCTTGAGCAAGGACTCCATGACCGAGCTATCACACGGGATACCGAGTGGGGGATTGCTATCCCAATTTCAGGATACGAACAAAAACGTATCTATGTCTGGTTTGAGGCGGTCTGTGGATATCTTTCCGCGAGTAAGGAGTGGGCGCAAAAAAATAACAATCCGGATGCATGGAAGGGTTTTTGGCACGGTACACAGGCGTTTCACTATTATGTGCATGGAAAAGACAATATCCTTTTTCATACCATTATTTGGCCGGCGATGCTTTTGGGATGTGATAAGGATTTTCATTTGCCTGATAGGATCTATTCGTCCGCGTATCTCACATTGGAAAAACAGCAGTTTTCAAAAAGCAGACATCACGCGGTGTGGCTTCCTGATTTTTTGAAAACATTTGATTCTGAGACATTGCGGTATTTTTTGATTGCGAATGGGCCGGAAACATCTGATGCAGACTTTTCATGGGGTGAGTACGCGATAAAAACAAATAAAGAGCTTATTGGCAATGTTGGAAATTTTATTAATAGAACGTTGTCTTTGATACGGACAAATTTTCCAGATGGTGTGCGTTTGCCAAAAGAATTGGAGGAGTATCAAAACATGTTTTTAGAGCATATTCGTGAGAGCTTTTCTTCAGTAGGGACGGCGATAGAGCAGGGGAACTTCAAAGACGCTATTCATGCGGTATGTGCGGTGACCGATGAGGGAAATAAATTTATCAATGATACGGCTCCATGGGTACGTGTGAAGACAGATAAGGAAAAAACTGCGGGAGATCTTGCGATTGCGGCGTATGCTATTCACTGTCTTTCCATTTTGGTACAACCGTTCTTGCCGCGTTCTGCAGAAAAGATAGCGCGAGCGTTTGGGATTACCTTGTCAAGTGTATGGAAGGCGCCCGAACATATGTTGTATTCAGTGAAAGAGCTTGAGCCATTGTATAAAAAAATAGAAGACTCGGAGGTGGAGTATCAGAAGTCATTATTGGGAGGTTTGTCATCCTGACCGTAGAAAAAAAGGAAGGAGGTCAGACTGTCTAAAAACTGCGGAAATTTCCCCGTATGTCATTCCCGCGAAGGTTCCCGATTTGTCCACGAGTACTCGAGTGGGTACAAATCGCAATGCCNGTGGTGTTCCCGATTTGTCCACGAGTACTCGAGTGGGTACAAATCGCAATGCCCGTGGTACGGGAATCCAGTATCTATGAGCTTTCTCGAAAAGCTGGATCCCCGATCAAGTCGGGGATGACAGTTTTCTGACAGTCTGGAATCTGTGTTGCTATAAAAAAATTATTTTTTACTCCTTCCTTAGTTCCTCCATCATCCGCAAATAAAAGTTGAGATTATGGAGTGAGGCGAGGCGAAGCCCCAGTCCTTCGTTTGTAGAAAAAAGATGGCGCAGATATGAACGAGTGAATTGCGTACAGAGGAGGCACACACAGTACTTGTCTACGGGACGCATGTCATCTCTGAATGTCGCATTTTTAATGTTTAGCACGTCGTAGAATTTCTTTTCTGCGACGCGTTTTTTTGTGCGTACATAGAGCCGCCCATGTCGTGCCTCGCGCGTAGGTATCACACAGTCAAACATATCCACGCCCACGTGTACTGACCGTACGATCTCTTCAGGCTTTCCCACACCCATCAGGTAGCGTGGTTTGTCTTTTGGGAGGAGCTCTGTAGTCCAACACACGATCTCATCAATCTGATTCATATTTTCTCCCACCGCAACACCGCCAATAGCATATCCGTCAAATCCGATTTTTACGAGCTCTGCTACCGCTTCTTCGCGTAAATCTTTGAACACAGATCCTTGTACGATACCAAAAATGAGTGGTCTGTTTTTTTCTGAAAGTTTTTTCTTTTTTACGATCATTTCAAAATGTTTTTTGCTTCTGCGCGCCCAGTCAATCGTCATGGTAAGAGATTTTTTTGCATACTCATACGTACAGGGGTAAGGTGTGCACTCATCAAGTACCATCATGATATCTGATCCTATGACAAACTGCGCATCAATGGCTTTTTCCGGCGTAAGCGTAATGCGTGAGCCATCTATCTCTGATTGAAAGATAGCTCCTTCGGATGTGATTTTTCGTATTTTCGCAAGTGAGAAAACCTGAAAGCCGCCACTGTCTGTGAGGATGGGGCGGTCCCATTTCATAAAGACATGGAGTCCTTTATGCTTCTGAAGAATGGGAAGTCCGGGGCGCTGGAGGAGGTGGTAGGTATTTGAGAGGATTATCTCCGCGCCGAGGGCTCGTATCTCGTTCGGAGAGATGTTTTTTACCGCTCCACGGGTGGCAATTGGCATAAAAAATGGGGTCTGTACCTTTCCGTGCGGCAAAGATAAGACGCCCGTTCTATGTTCGGATTTCCTTGATATTTGAGGCAAAAGTTGAAAGTGTCGGTGAATACTTGACATTTTTATGGTTTTATGGTATAGTGATGGTAATTCAGATGTTCTTTACATATTGGTAGTGTAATACTCTTTTGAGTGATAAATCCTTATTTATATAAGGAATATTACTTCATCACTTTGAAAAGCGCAACGGAAAGGATGGTTTACCCCGTGAAGAAGGAGGAAAACAAGATGACCCAGACTACCCAACAGGTTCCGCTCAATGAGATGCGGAAACGGCAGGCGGTGCTCATAGAAAAGCCGGGCACTGTCCAGATCTCCATTCCCCGTATGCAGATGGTTGGCCTCCCGCAGGTTGCGGTGGATCGGAAAGAAAAGGATGCGAAGATCGCAATAGAGGTCGCAGAACGTGGCCTGTCCGCGAGCGCATATCGGGAGAAGCCAGACTCTGGCTTCTGTGTCATCAATGGCGTTTCAGAGGTCTCTCTGGAGTACGTCATTGGACAACTTACGATGATCGGTCTGTACTACTCTGGAGGAAGAATAGAAACATGGCGACAGGAAAACGGTAGCTTTGCCTGCAAGACAGTCTTTGATTTTTCGGCAGATGTGTCTCGGAAACAGCCGTTGCCGCAGAACATAGACGGTATGTTTGCAAAGCATGTCTTCAAAATCTTCGTCTGGGCAAATTGGCGATTCAAGAACGAAGAAAAGGGTCGCGACGGCGGGCAGTATCGCTTGGACACGATCAATTGCGCAGAACAGCGCATTCTCGGGTCCGATCAGAAGCCAGTCCGTCACTTAAACGTCAAGGGAAATTCCTACGACGTTGCAGAAGGATAACTACCAACAAACTCACAAGGCGGACGCAATAGTCCGCATTCAAAGCCCGAGGAAGCTCAAAAAGCATTATTCCTCGGGCTTCCTCATTTTTAAAAACTTCCAGACTCTTCTCCTGTTTCTTTTTTTTGAAGAACAATATACGGACTTAATTTTTCTCGAATCTCTTGCAATGAACCGTTTCCAAGAATCTCCTTTGTATTAATATCTGTTGTCTGAAGCCACTCGGGTAGTGGTAGCCCTCCCGTTAGTGTAAAAAGATGCGCAAGAAATGTAGTAGCGTATGCGCCTTTTTTGAGATCAAAAGAAATCGCAACTCCCTCTGGAATGTTTTTTACAGTATGGATAAAAGGCTTGATGCGTGTATCTATACCACGCGATGCAAGCCTGATAGTGGGGAACGGCCTAAGATTTTCTGCAAAATTTTCTGGCACCTCGTCGCTATCAAAGAACGGTTTATATAGCGCCTGCTCTGTTTTTTTGTAAGAAAGTACTACAGGTAAGGTGGTTTCACATTGTCGGACACCCGAAGCACATTGAGAGAGGATGCGATTAAAAAGATAGCTTGAGTACGCATATGCCCAGAGTTTTATCTGATCGGGTATAGTATTGAGTGCACCGAGTATGTCCTTTGGATTTTTTTGCAGATGACGAATAAGCGTGAGTTCATAACGAAATGAATACGGGAGCAGTGAGAATAATTTTTCAAGAGCGTCCCAATTGCCATATTGCTTTTCTGCTTCTTGTCGCAGATGTTGAAAATAAGGGAGATCGCGTGGTCCGCTTTCACAAAGATATGACCGTAACGCCCCTTCATAATCACCCTGAAAAAGATATAGACCCCACATGTGTGTAAGGAGGCGATTACCAAAGCGTTGGAGCCAAAAGAAATTCCAAAATCCGTTTTTTTCAAGTTCATGGACTTTTTGATTAATATCTTGTTCAGAGGTCTCATACTCCGTGCGTACGAGAATAGTAAATTTGTTTCCCTGTAATTGCCCGGTAGTGACGACTCCTTTCCCAGTGGTAATATTTTTTAAAAAAAAGTGAGTATTTGGAATCTTTTGAAGTGCTTCAGGTGAAATGCCACGAATACTTATGCGTTGAGAGGTGAGCGCGAAAGCGTCCTTAATGCCCGCGTAGCCTATTGATTTTTCATCAATGTCTAAAAATTTTGCGAGTTCACGTGTCGCCTCAATGGTCGCAATCCCAACCTTTACAAGATCCGCATAGATTGTTGGGTCGGACGTATTTTTTTCATATGGAAAAGAAGAAGTTTCTGCGGTACAAAGTGTACCGCTCGATTGTATCTCCTCAACAATAAAATCAAACGGATGATATTTGAGATATCCAAGTGGAAGATCTTTTGAGGGTAAAAAAATGCCAATTCGCTCAAGTACTTCCTGTGAAGCAGTTTGATCTTGCTGAATAAATAATTCAGGATCATCTTTTTTCACCTCTTCAAAATGTTTCTGTTCATCCAAAAAGCGTTCAAAAAGCATGCGTTTGTCATCTATCATAGGATATATTGTTTAAAGTATCATCATCGCATCTCCAAAGCTGTAAAATCGATATTTTTTTTTGATTGCTTCGTGATATGCGGAGAGGATAAAACTCTTTCCTCCTTTTTTTTTCCATTCTGCAAATGCGCAGACAAGTAAAAGAAGTGTGGACTCTGGAAGGTGAAAGTTCGTAATCATCCCACTTGTTATTTTAAAACAAAATCCGGGATAAATAAAGAGGTTCACATCTTTTTCGCCAGCATGAAGAATACCATACTCATTTGCAAAGCCCTCAAGTACGCGAACGCTCGTAGTTCCTACGCAGATGATTCTTCTTCCTTGTTTTTTTGCTTTATTAATGGTCTGTGCCGTTTTTCCAGAAAGAACGGCATATTCCGGATGCATAGTGTGATGCGTAATATCATCCGTGCGAATAGGGGAAAATGTTCCCGGCCCTACATGGAGCGTTACTTCGCAAAGAGAAACGCCTTTTTTTCGAAGTTTGGCGAGAAGCGGTTTTGTAAAATGAAATCCTGCCGTTGGTGCGGCGACTGACCCTTCATGCTTTGCGTAGACTGTCTGATATTTTTTTAAATCAGAAATTTGTCGTACATACGGCGGTGTCGGTGCGGTGCCTGTCTTACGCAATGCGCGGCGCAATGCCTCTCCTTTTTTATTAAACTCAATCTCCCAGACGTTATCTTTGTTGCATACACAGAGAGTAGCAATGAGATTTTTCGTACCGTTGATGATTATTTTTTTACCACTGTCATACGATTTGATACGTTTTAAAAGCGCACTCCAACGATTGTTTGATAATTTTCGTACTAAAAGGATTTCCACTGCTCCGCCGGTTTCTTTTTTTCCAAATAGCCGGGCGGGAATGACCTTCGAATCATTGAAGACCAATACATCACCACGCTGAAGAAACGAAAGAATATCAAAAAAGTGCATATGCTGTATGCCGGAATTTTTTGTATCAAGAACCATAAGACGTGAGTGATCCCGTGGACGGATGGGTGTCTGTGCGATACGTTCCTTTGGGAGATTGTAAGAAAACGAAGAGAGATGCATATGACGTTTACACTATCATAAAGGTGTAAAAATAAAAAATCCCCTTGACTGTCAATAGGGGATTATGCCGCTGTAGACTCTTGTGGGTCTGAGGCGTTTTTTTGATCTTTTTGTTTTTTTTCTTCTTCTAAAGGCGTTTGTAAAATGAACTCCCTGATAAGAAGATTGATAAACGCGGTGATGTGTTCTGACGCGATACTCGGTTGTTCCACGGAAAGTGTTTTGATGGATTTGTGAATAGTCACAAACATCATTTTTTGAGTTTTTTGGAACTCATCCCGTTCTTTTTTGAGTTTTTTTATCTCTTGCCTGAGTACATCAGTATCGTTTTCGTGGCGCTCATTCTTGTGCGCATCAAGTTCTTTTTTAAGATCAGAGATGCACTCGCGCATTTCATGAAATACGTTCATCCAGTTTGGGAAGAACTCTGAAGATTCTTGCTTGGACTCCAGAAAAAGTAACGCTTGCTCCATTGAAAGAGAGATGCCATCTCCTAAGTGATCTGTAAGTTGGATGTACTGAGTAGACGTATCTTGAACGTCTTTCTGTTTCTGTACTCGCCAGAGATCAAAAAAGTCTCTGCGTTCAGAAATAACGCATGGAGAATTTAGAAATCCTCCCAACGGGATTGAAATGGCGAGCACGCCAAATGGGAGCGCTTCGCTACAGGCGTTCCATCGTGAGACAACTATTTCTTTGAGAGATTTATCTTCTGCGTCAAGGAAGTAGAGTGTGTTGAATCCGATGAATTTGAGATACCACTTTTTGGCGATCTCGCTAAGGGTATCCCAAAAAAATGTTACAGGAATGATCGTGGTAAGAATCAGGAATACCCCCTTTATTCCTGTTGGAATATTCTGGTTTGTTACGATTTGCAGGTAGATACTTATGATAATCAAAATCGAGAGAAATCGTATTTTTGCATCAGAAAGAAATGTACGTTTTTTTGGTACAGATCGCCCGATTTTGGTTGTATTCATGACACGTATACTCCTTTCAGACCTATTCTGTGGGTATCTTCATGAGATATGGGTGGAACAAATGAAATGAACGGTGCTCTGATAGTACATGATATCTCTGAAAATGTCAAGGGGGGGCGGGTATATATTAAGATATCCACAGACTGCCGTTTGACAGGTGAACAATCGTTCACTATACTAAAGAGATACCTAATAATATATCCCTATGTCCAGACTACCCATTGAATGCCTTGCGGAATTGAAACGATTTTATCGGGAAGAAAAACGCATGCCGAGCTTTTCAGAAATGCTTGGTCTTTTTCATGTAAAATCAAAAAATGCGGTTTCTCGTATTGTGACGGAACTTGCACGACACGAATTGATTCGTCGTGATACAAAAGGAAGAATTTTACCTGGTAACTCTTTTCTTGGTATTAAGGTACTTGGTTTTGTAGAGGCGGGTTTCCCCGCGCCAGCAGAAGAGCAACTTGTGGATACTATTACACTTGATGAATATCTTGTGCAGAATCACCGAGATACGTTTATGCTTAAAGTGTCTGGAGATTCTATGATTGATGCGGGAATTCAGCCGGGTGATTTGGTACTATTGGAGCGAGGCAGGGCGGCGAGAAGCGGGGATATTGTAGTTGCTGAGATTGATCACCAGTGGACTATGAAATACTATGAAAAACGGAATGGCAAGGTGCGCCTCGTGCCTGCGAATAAAAGATACCGTGCAATTACCCCAAAAGAACGGCTCCTTATTTCAGGTGTAGTGATAGGCGTCATTCGAAAGTATCGGTAGTTGCCTAAAAAAGAAAAAGTATGGTACACTGTTTTTAGTTAATTCGGTAATATAATCAATATGGCGAAGAAACCCTATATAAAAATAACCACCGGCATAAAACTGCCAAAGCTCAAACGACACACTAAAAAAGGATCAGATAAAAGTCTTATTCCTCGCAAGCATAGACGCTAATATATGGACGATTTTTTTCAAGCCGCCGGACTTACAGATTGTACCGATGAACAACGGGAGCGGATTATCGCCCTTTTTCTTCGTATGATTCAAAATCGTGTTATTATAAGGCTTTTAAACGCAAGTTCACAAGAAGAACAGCAGACCCTTGACAATTTTTTACAAAAGCAGGATACTGACGCCATAGATGTATTTCTTTCAGATAAAGGGCTTCCAGATATGACAACAATGATTATGGAGGAGGCGGTCGCGTCAAAATCTGAACTTACTCATCTTCTTACGGCACCTCAAATTTAAAAATATATGGAAACATGGCCATCAAAACAAGTTGAAAAGATACCGCAGGTTGATGCGGTAGCGCAGGCGTTGGAAGATATATGCAAGAAAGGGGAGGAGCGTCTCTCTAAAGAGTTTGGCAGACAAGATCTTTCGCATACGCGTGAACTTCTTACGCGAGCATATCCGGAAGCTATGCAACGCGCAAAAAATATCCTTGAGACAAAGGCGTAAAAAATAGCACTAGCATAAATTTTTTTTAAATCGCCGCGTACGAGGCGATTTTTTTATTTCTCAATGTGTTCGTCATAAAAATGTGGTATACTGTATACAAGAAAGAAATATTTTTTTTCATATACATTTTTTTATGACACGTTCGTTAAAAAAGGCTTGGGTCATTACCGTTGATATGGGATATGGCCATCAGCGCGCCGCGTATCCACTTAAAGATATTGCGTACAAGGGAATCATTACCATGAATACCTATGACGGAGTTCCGGCAGAAGAAAAGAAAGCATGGAAACAAAGTCGTGAGGGGTATGAGCTCATATCTCGCATTCAGGCAAAGTCATCCATAGGGCGTATACTTTTTGATATTTTTGATAAAATTCAGGAAATACCCAGCTTTTATCCCCGACGGGATATGTCGCGAGCGAATCTTCAGCTTCTGCATACCTATCACATGATAGAAAAGGGCGGAGTAGGAAAACATTTATTTACAAAGGTACTTATACAAAATCCAAAACTTCCTCTGCTCGCCACATTTTTTCTTGCGGCATTTGCGGCGGAGTATTATGGATATCAGGGGGAAATTTATTGTCAGGTGTGTGATACAGATTTAAGCCGTACATGGGTGCCGCGCGATCCTAAGCGCAGTAGGATAAAATATCTCGCGCCAAACCCGCGCGTAGTTGAGCGGCTCAAACTTTATGGTGTGAAACCGGAGAATATTTTTTTAGTAGGTTTTCCTCTGCCAAAGGAAAACATAGGTGGGCCGAGTATGAGCATACTGCATAAAGACATAGGCGAACGGCTTGTAAATCTGGATCCAGAAAATCACATGTTGCATAAATTTGGACATATCATTCAGTATCATCTTGGAAAAAAATATGTTCCAAAACTCCCTACGCATCCGCTTACTATCACATTCGCAGTTGGTGGGGCGGGAGCACAGTCAGATTTGGGTGTGAATATCATGAAAAGTTTGCGACAACGTATCTTAGATCATAGCGTGAGACTCAATGTGGTTGCTGGCGTTCGGGAAGAGGTATACAAACAATACAAAAGCGTTATCAAAGAACTTCGACTTGATCAAGAATATGGAAAGTATGTGAATATTCTCTATGAAAAAACAAAGACAGAATATTTTGTAACATTCAATGAGATGCTTCGGACCTCTGATATTCTTTGGACAAAACCATCAGAACTTTCATTTTATACCGCGCTTGGACTTCCAATCATTATGGCGCCATCCGTAGGATCACAAGAGGATTTTAATCGTACATGGCTCAAGACAATCGGAGGAGGTATTAGCCAAGATGATCCGCGATATACGGATGAGTGGCTCTTTGACTGGATAAAAAATGGCTGGCTGGCTCGCGCCGCGCTGAATGGATTTTCAAATGCGGAAATTATGGGAACGTACGAAATTGAAAATCTTTTATTTCATAAAGGTTATAAGATCAAGGACTTCGACGGTAAACCTATGATGACGGTGTAGTATTTAAATATTTTTTCGTTATCTGTATGTTTCAATTTATTGAAAAGAAAATGACCGGTACCATCAATCATTTGTTTGCGTTTGGTCTTATTTGCGTACTCATTGGTATGCTTGCTATGCTTGATGAGCTTATGTTGCGAATATTCATTGGACTTGTCTTCTTTTTTATTGCGTACATCACGCTCTTTATCGCGTATAAACTACAGGGAATACGAGATATTTTTGAACGATTTGGAGGTGTTGCTCATGCTTCTCAAGAATGTAAAACATGCGTTCCAAAAAAGAAAAAATAGCACCCCAAAAATTGCATTGGGGGTGGCTTGGAATATTTTTTAAAGGGGGTGTTATTCTTTTTGCCCTTGTTTTTGTTTTATTGAATTTTCCAACACAGAAAGTTTCTGTACCTGTGCATTTTGGCATTACATTTAGTCCATGGCAGGCGACAAGTTTTGGTCTTGATTGGAAAGAGACCTATACCGCACTTCTTGACGATCTTGGTGTGCGGCTTTTTCGTTTGTCAGCATATTGGGATATGATTGAGGTTAAAAATAACGAGTATACGTTTTCAGAGTTGGATTATCAGCTGGATGAGGCGGCAAAAAGAAATGCAAAAGTCATTTTAGCAATAGGAAGAAAACTTCCGCGTTGGCCGGAGTGTCATGATCCAAAATGGATACAGGGACTGTCGCGCACTGGTATTGAGCGCGAGGCGTTGGAGCAGGTGCGGCAGGTGGTACTACGATATAGAGATCATCCGGCAGTGGCGCGTTGGCAAGTAGAGAATGAATTATTTTTTCCTTTTGGCATCTGTCCAAATTTTTTGGGTATTGATTCGCTCAAACGGGAGGTGGCGCTGGTACGCTCGCTTGATTCTCGACCTATTGTAGTAACTGATGCAGGTGAATGGACGGCGTGGTTTCCAGCGGCACTCTATGGGGATATACTTGGATCAAGTCTGTATCGCGAGGCGTGGAATACTCGTCTTGGAAATATTCCATTTCCTATTACACCGGGATATTATCAGCTGAAAAATAATCTTATTGTACAGCCGCTTGGAAAAAAAGTAATTTTCACGGAATTACAGGCGGAACCGTGGGGGCCAAAGGGAGTGCAAGAAATGACAAATAGTGAAATGCTCCAGTATATGCCAGTGGAAAAAATACAAAACAATATCCGCTTTGCACGCGCGGTAGGATTTGACGAGGTATATATGTGGGGAGGCGAGTGGTGGTATGCGCTTAAGAAACGTGGTGAGCCATCTGTGTGGGAGGCGATGAAGGAGGTGTATCAAAAGTAAGTTATTTGTCGGATTCGGAGAGTTTTTTAATTTTACAGAGCTTTTATTCAAAGAAATACTGCGCGTCTCATAACGTAAAAATCAAAACTCCTCGCTTCGCTCCTCAAACAATTGATTTTTACTACTCATCGCGCGTATTTCTGATTGAATCTCCGCTATTGTAAAATTAAAAAACTCTCCGAATCCCCATAGTTATTCTACGAAATCCAATAAAATTGGATAAACATAAGACTAAAGAGTGAGAGAAAGAGTGTAGAAAGAAAAAGTATCGCAAAAAGAGTCTGCGGACGCTGAACCATTTTTCCCGCTACAATAAAAAGAGGAAACGCGACAAACATATATCGCGCCATGCTTAAAAGACTTCCGCTTAAAAGCGGGATGGCGAGAAGCCCCGCGCTAAAGAGTGCGAGGGGTGCGGATGTTTTAAACCATGCGAGAATAATACCTGCGATAAAAAGAATAAAAAACACCACATCAATCCAGCGCGTGGCGAGTGGCATAGGGCTGTTTGGATCTGCGACAAGAGAGAATTCGTGAATGTATTGCTGAAATTTTGATGCGATAGAGGCGGGAGAAAAACTCGCATTTCTTTGCCATGCGTTTTGACCATTCAAAAAAGTTAGCGGATCGCCAAATGCGAACCACTGATATCCGAGAAAGAGAAAAAAACCGAGCGGCATAAGCAAAAAAAGTAACGTTTTTTTTGTAAACATGGCGCGTAAAGAATATCCGTGTTGCATGGCGTATTCCAAGGCGAGCGCAGGTATGATGGCGAGTCCGGTCACCCGTGTTGCCGTGAGAAGTGCCACACAGAGAGTCGCGCAAAACCATTTTTTTGAACGTGCACATAAAAACGCGGCAAGTGAAAGAAAGATAAAAAGAGATTCCGTGTATATTGAGATAAGGAAGAAGGAGACGGGAAAGGCGAGGAAAAAAAAGATACTTCGCCATGCGGTTTGTTCACCGTATTCTTTTTTTGTAAAAAGAAATAAAAGCCAACATGAGAGTAGTGCAAATAATGTAGATATGCTAATGCCGGCGAGTGCGGCGTTTCCGCCGGTGAAAAAACTCGCAAAACGTACGAGAAGGGGATACAGTGGGAAGAAGACGGTATTTGACCGCTCTCCTTCTTTGAAAGAATAGCCGTGTTCTATGACCGTAAGATACCAGCTCGCGTCATAGCGTTGCCAATAGTTTTGGGGAAACGCGCCATGCATGAGAAAATCATATTTTTGTATGGATCCCTCGTAGGATTTATCAGGAGACAAGACGACACGTTCTGTGCTAACATACGCAAAGACCTGCAAGGCGAGGAGCCATGCAAAAAAGAGAAGTGTGAGAGTGATAAGCTGTTTTTTTGTAGTCATTTATGTAAAAAGAAATTCATATTAAGTATAGCATATGGAAGGATTACTTCAGCCTATATTAAGCGTTTCAGAATTTATTGAGTATGTCAATCTCGCGCTTGGCGGCAGGCAGGTGACGGTGGAGGGTGAGATCACGTCATTTCGTATAAGCCAAGGAAAGTGGGTATTTTTTGATTTGAAAGATGATCAGAGTATCGTCAATTGCTTCTCAATAGCATATCGCCTTGAGTGTGTGCTTGAAGATGGTATGCAGGTTCGAGTTATTGGTACTCCACGGGTGCATGGGAAGAGCGGAAAGTTTAGTATTACCGCAGACCGTATTGAGCTTGCGGGCATTGGTTCACTGAAGCGTGCGTTTGAACTGACAAAAGCAAAGCTTGAGAAAGAAGGAATATTTGCGCCGGAGCGTAAGCGCGCATTACCACGTTTTCCTACTTCCGTCGGATTGATTGCATCTCGTGAATCTGCGGCGTATACGGATTTTATGCGTATTATTACCGAGCGATGGAGCGGATGTGAGATTCAGCTTATCCATGTACACGTGCAGGGTGAACAGGCGGTGCAGGATGTGGTTTCTGCAATCCAGTATTTTAACGAGAATGACACCGGTATTGAGGCACTCGCACTTATTCGCGGTGGAGGAAGTATGGAAGATTTGCAGGCCTTCAATACCGAGGCGGTTGCGCGCACGGTATTTGGTTCTCGTGTCCCGATCGTGTGTGGTGTTGGTCATGAGCGTGATGAGACACTTGCGGATTACGCTGCGGATGTACGTGCGGCAACGCCAACACACGCGGCTACGCTTATGGTGCCGGATAGGCAAGAAGTACTGCGAGTTATTGATACCAGTGTGATTTATATGGAAAGGGCAATACAAAATGAAATAGGAAGACAAAAAGAACACATAGAATTTGGTATGCAAGTAATACAGCGAATGTTTGCTGGTTATATTCACGCATTTCATACATTGCTTGAGCGATTACATGCGGTGATACGTGCACACGAGATACGTTTAAAATATATACACACGTCTTTGGTTGATCAGAGGAATCTACTTATTATGCGTATGGAACAAAAAATAAAAGATGCAAAGAATAATCTTCTTTCGTTTGAGCGGAATATAGGAAATATGAATCCGCTTACGGTGCTGAAACGAGGATACGGCATTATCAGAAAAAAAGGAAAGGCAATCTCTCGCGTGCAAGATATGTCGGTCGGTGACCGCATAGATATACAGCTTTCAGATGGGACGTTGCCTGCGACTATCGCTTCGCCACAGCGTACACTGCCGTTGTAGGATTATAGTAGTAGAATACTTGTTTTTTATAAAAAAAAGGCGTAAAATGAAAATACATACAAAATCTATGGCACAAAAAAAGGACAACCAATCATTTCAGCAGGCATTTACGGAATTTGAGGTGCTTGTGAAGGAATTTGAAAAGGGAGATATGGATCTTGATGAGAGCTTGAAAAAATTCGAACAGGGACTTACACTCGCGTCTTTTTGTAAGGAAAAAATACAGAATATGGAGCAGAAAGTTACCGAGATAAAGAAAAAATTTCATATTACTCACTCATCTGAGCAAAAGGAAGTGGACGAGGATTTTTAATTTGTAAAATAATAGCACGCATATGACAAAAGGTTCAAAAATATGGATTATTCTCGGAGTAGTTGTAGTGGGTATAGGTTTGCTTGTATTGGGCTCCTATAATGGTCTTGTAGGTGGTCAAGAGATGGTAAAAAATAAATGGGCAGATGTGCAGACACAGTACCAGCGTCGTATTGATCTTATTCCGGCTCTTATGGAGACGGTAAAGGGGTCTGCAAATTTTGAACAGTCAACATTGCAGGCGGTGGTAGAGGCGCGAAGTGCATGGGCGAAGGCAACACAATCAGGATCTATCAATGAGGAGGTGCGAGCGGCGGGAGGATTTGATTCTGCGCTTTCACGGCTTTTAGTGACCGTTGAAGCATACCCTCAATTAAAGAGTACCGAGGCATTTCGTGACTTCATGACCCAAGAAGAGGGGACGGAAAATCGCGTTGCGGTCTCACGAAGAGATTTCAATGATGCGGTACGTAGATTCAATATGGTAGTGCGCGGTTTCCCCTCAAATATTATCGCAGGTATGTTTGGATTTCAGATTATGGATTCGTTCAAGGCAGATGTAGGTGCAGAAAAAGCTCCAAAGGTAGATTTTACGAAATAAACTAAGACTAGTGAAAAACGTTTTCTGTCATCCCGAGCGGAGTCGAGGGATCTACGTGTGTTGTATATCCATGCAGATTCCTCTATTCCTTACAGTCGGTCGGAATGACAAAAAGGGATGTTTCATACCGTTTTTCACCAGACTCAAATTAAAAAAATGCGTAGTGTGAAAAAAATAGTACTTCTTTTAGCATTTTTTTCCGTGATGACATTTCCAATAGTGACGCTTGCGTATGTATCGCCGGGAAAGGCGCAGGGTTTTGTGAATGACTTTGCACAGATACTTTCGGTTTCTGCGAAAAATTCATTGGAACAAGATATACAAAAATTCTCACAAGATACTGGACATGAAATTGCAGTGGTCACTATCCAGACACTGAATGGAGACGTGATAGAGGATTATGCGAATACGCTATTTCGCGAGTGGGGAATAGGGAAAAAGAGCGCAAATAATGGCGTTCTTTTTTTAGTTGCCGTACAAGATAAAAAGATGAGAATTGAGGTCGGATATGGTCTTGAGGGTGCACTTACAGATTTAGAATCAAAACATATTCAAGAAGATACGGTAAAGCCGTTTTTTAAAGATGGAAAATTTGAGGAGGGAATTATTGCAGGAGTACAAGGTATAAAAGAAGCAATTCGCGGTGAGGTGATTCCACAAGTGCAAAAACGTCCTACGAGTTCAAAAAATGCGCGCGCAATGTCTGAGCTTATATTTTATGGAATATTTTTCTTATTTTCTGTAGTTCTTTCATGGCTTGCGAGCGTACTTGGCAGAACAAAATCATGGTGGTTGGGCGGAGTGATGGGCGCAGTCATCGGGGGAATAGCGTGGTTTTTTACCGGCTGGATGCTCTGGGTCTTTTTATCCGCAATTATTGGTTTCGTATTTGATTATTTTGTATCAAAAAATTACAAAGACAATCCCAATGGTCCCTCATGGTGGGCGGGCGGCCCATGGATTGGTGGTGGATTTGGAGGGGGTTCTTCCGGCGGCTTCGGCGGTTTTGGCGGCGGAAGTTCCGGTGGCGGCGGATCCAGTAGTAGTTGGTAATTTTTATTGAACATTATTTATATTTTTGACTTAATACGCATAGTATGAGACACAGAGCTCTTACGTTTTTCTTGGCAAGTTTTGCATGGATTTTTTTTATCACTCCAGCACATGCGCAAGAAGAAATTCCTTATGTATATTTTACTACAACACCGAACACAATTATTTTTGGGAAACCGGTAGTTCTTGAATGGACATCTGAATATGTTGCTTCATGCACCGCATCCGGCGCATGGTCTGGAGATCTTCCTGTGTCGGGTTCGCGGACGGTATATCCGAAAGATAGTCAGCAAAAATATGGCATCAAATGCGTAAATTCGGAAGGGAGAGAAACTATTATTGTGTCTCGGACTGTTTTGGGAAAAAAGAAGGTCGCGAAGAAAAGTATTATTCCATTGGTGAGTTTTTTAGTAAATACGGCGACAGTATCGCAAGGAGAGTCTATAACACTTTCATGGAATGCGCGTAATGCGACCGCGTGTAATGGAAAGGGTCCGGATAGATGGACGGGATTGAAACGCTCGTCCGGAAAACAAACGCTTAATCCAGAAGAGAGTGTGTCATATACGCTTGTATGTTGGGATACGGATGGAATTTCCGCACCAGTAAAGATGCTTGATATTTTTGTAGATCAAAAAGAAGAACAAGAAGCTAGTATTCCTGATGAGGAATTTGATCAGCCGCAAATCCCCAAACAGACTCCAGTAGTACAACAACCGAAACAAAAAGATCCGATAGCAGAGCCGCCGCAAGAGAAAAAGAAAACGCAAATTCCGATAATTGAACAACCGAAACAATCGGTTTCTGCCCAACCCGTGCAACCGGAGCCGAAACAACCCGAAAAAGTTGTTGCAACTCCCGTTGTTGCTATACCACTCCCCATTCCGGATTGTGACGGAACTGCTGAAACATTGAAAAAAACAGGAGCTATAACCTGTGGCCGTATTACATGGAAACTACATCCAGCACATGCCACGCTTCTTTCGGATGATCCGCGTGGATATCTTATGTTGTATGATAGACTCTACGCTACACTAAAGGATTTATTGGGATATGAGCCGAAAGAAAAGAAAATGGAGATTATGGAGCAATGTCCGCCAAGTGGGGGTGTAAGTTGTCCGAATGGTAAGATGGGATGGGATTATCCTATGTATGTGCTTGGAGGAAATACGGTGTATATCACCAGCGATTTTTTTGAAAATTATTTTTGGAAACTTGCAAATAGTTCGGAGCATCCGATCTCCGCATCCATTCAGCATGAGATGGGACATATCTTTACGCCGAGTCAGGATAATAAATATGCGTATCTTTGGGATGACTCATTTATAGAAAAATTTGCGTCAGTTTGGGGAAATATAGGCGCGCTTATGGCAAATGAACTAAATACTACCGGCGAAAAATATTATTGGGACGCATGGTGCAATGCAAAGGGAAAATCAAAAGCTACGTGCGTTGATTCGTATACTACGCTTGATGACTGGGCGTCATTGGGAAGCGACACGGACTGGAAGAATTTTGCCGTAAATCCAAAAGCGGTTGGTAATGTGTATCCGTATACCTTAGATATGCTTGTTCAGCTATATCGACAATTCAAAAATAAAGGAAAACTATCGGATTTCTATAGTGGATTTCGTGCGACATTTAGATATTATGATACAGAATTTCCATTACCGCTTGCGTGGAAGACGCCGGATATTAAAAATCAGTCGCAGGATATCGTAAGCGCAAAAGCATCTTTCTTTGCATTTCTCTTGAGTTATTTTACAAAGACGGATCTTTTGTCAAAATTTGAGACATGGGGATATCCAATTTCCCAAGAGACAAAAGATGCGTATGTTCGCGTGCAACAAAGTGGGTATGATACCGCGATTTTTACAAAAGCCGTGAAGGATCTTACAGATCCGCAGACAACGTATACTGGCACAGGGACAGGATTGGTTGGTTCATATTATGACAATATTGATTCGTATAATACTGTTGATGTCTCATCGTTGAAGTTTATGCAGACTGATTCAATGATAAATTTTGACTGGGGACTTCATGCACCAGACACTCGTATAGGTTATGATACGTTCGCCGTTGATTGGATGGGGCAAATTGAGGCTCCGTTTACAGGTACATACACATTTTCTATAGTAAGCGATGATGGGATCAGGCTGTGGGTGGATGGGCAAAGAATCATTAATGACTGGGCAGTACATGCGCCAAAAGAAAACAGCGGTACGATCACGCTTATTGCTGGAAAGAAATATGGCATCATTTTGGAATATTTTGATGAATTTTACGGTGCGGAAGTCCATCTTTTTTGGACGCCACCGGGCAAGAAAAAAGAACTGATTCCACAGAGTCAACTGTATGCGAAATAGGCTCTAAATAGAGAGAAAGACCCGCTTTGGTAGGGTTACTTAAAAAAATGTATAACTGAATTCACTTTTTCTCCCACCGTAAGAAGACCAGAGTTTAAAGTAAGGTGATATCCACTCGCATCACGGAAATCATACTCTTCGCCGTAGAGAGTTTTTGCGGTCATGACTTCTGTCTGTTCACGTTCCGCGAGAAGATCGTGAATTTCTTCTACAGTTTTCCCTTTGTATTTATTTGTTTGTGATGCGCGTTCTGTGCGAATGTTAAGATTTGCGCTAATGAATACTCGTAAAATTGGCAAGCCTTCTGCGATGATTCCATGGCGCATGTCGCTTACAACATTTCCTTGTGATAGAATCTCTCGTGCCTTCGCATCCATGGCGCGATTTTCTTCCAGTGTTGTTGTGCAATAGTATTCTTCAAATGAGGTCTCTTGATTTGGACAGAGTTTTTTCCATTGTTCACGCCAGAGGTCTCCAATAGAAAACGTATGCCAGCCAAGAAGTGGCGCGAGCTCGCGTACTGCGGTTGATTTACCTGAGCCGGGAAGACCGGAAAAAAGAATGCCGTTGTATTTCATATAGATAATCAAAGATATTTTATCATATACGTACCTTCGAGTACGTATCCTTGCTTTTTATAATACTCCCGTACACCAATACCTGCAATAATTGCCACCTTCATATATCCAGCAGATTTTGAGAGTGATTCGGCGTGTGCAAGAAGTTTTTTTCCGTATCCTTTATGTTGCGAGGCATGTTCTTCTCTTTTTGAAAGTGGAACGAGGTTGCCATAGGTATGGAGCTCTCGGACAATACTTGCATGTTCCAATTCAGGGAAGGTGGAAAATAATTTTTCAGCTTCCTTTGAGGGAAAACGAAGTCGTAAAAATGCGTAAAGTACTTCTTCATCCTCACTTTCAAAACTTAAAAAATGTTCCATGCCTTCTGAAGCGGCATAACTTCTTTCTAAATATTGAGGACTTTTTGTGTATGTTTCTAATTTTTCTTTTGGAATATGTCCAACCTCACGACACCGTAAACACTTACACTTCGTTCCTTTTTTTTCCGTGTATGTAAAAATATCTTGCCGTAAATTTGTCGTCTTGTTTCCATCAAGAATTTCATTAGAGGGAATATCTCTGATGACACGAGCAATTCGTACATACGGAGGAGTGATTACTTTGATTTTTGCAAGAAGCGTGAGAAGTGTTTTCGTTGAATATGATTTGTATCTTCCATCTTTGAACCATTGTGAAAGTTCTGCTGTCTCCATAACTACGCAAGGGTAGAGCTTGATAGTGTCAGGTTGAAGATCTTTTGATGTGTATACTTCTTTTGCACAAAGAAAATCTTTTTTTGGAGTTGATCCAGGTAGTCCCTGCATGAGATGAAAATCTACCTTGAATCCGGCATCTTTTAAAAGTTGTGTGCAAAGTACTACACGTTCACGAGAATGACCGCGTTTGATAAGATCAAGTACCTTGTTATCAGTATGTTGAACGCCGATCTCTACGCGAGTACAGCCAAGATCACGAAGTCTCTTTAGTTCATTGATAGTAATAAAATCCGGTCGTGTCTCAATGGTGAGCCCGATACATCTGTGCTCTGCAGTCTCATTTTTTTTCTGAGCTGCAAAAAGTTTTTTTTCAGTCCAGGTATTTTTTTCTTTACCTTCAAAGCGGTTGTATGGATTTTTAAGAAGAGGCAGAGATTTTTTCTTCGCCTTTGGAGAATTCATCGCCCTAAAAACTTCTTTGATAAACCATTGTTGGTAGTCTTTTGGATATGATGACCACGTACCACCCTTGATAATAATTTCAATTTTATCTGTCGCATGACCATTTCCCTCTAATATCCGTATGCGGTAAGCAATTTGTTCATATGGATCAAATTTTAGTGTCAGGGCACGAGCTGCTGCTGGCTCTGTTGCTACATAGCTTTTTGGCATACGATCTTCTGTGGGGCAGTAGACACATCGTCCGGGACAGGGAAATGGCATGGTGAGAAGTGTAAGAATAGAGACACCAGATTGAGAACGAATCTTTTTTACACAAAGCATCTCTTCGAGCTCTTTGTTTTTCTCTATTTTTTTTGATAAGAGAAGTTTCTTATATGCGGCAAAAAGCAGGGTATTGGAAAAAAATGCGCAACCTGTTTTTTTACTTATTGTGCGCTTGAGTGAGTGCAAAAGGGCTGGTGAAATATTGCCTCTTTTGATAAGTTCTTGTATGATCCAAAGTGCGGGTTGTAAGTTTTTTTTAGAATTCATAGGAATATATGACCAAAGAAACTGCGAAAAAGATCATTGCTTTGAATGCGCAAACATACAATCGGATTGCACATGCTTTTTCAAATACGCGCACGCGTTCATGGGATGAGTTTATTCCACTCACAGAATTTTTAAAAGAGGGAATGAGTATTTTGGATATTGGGTGCGGTAATGGACGGCTTCTTACTGCATTTCCAAAATATTTCAAACTTAAGTATACGGGGATTGATATGAGTACTAAATTGATTCAAGAAGCACAGCGTATACATAAAGAAGATTTTTGTCGCCCAGAATTTCTTGCAGGAGACATTCTTTCATCTCAAGAGATTCCAGAGATACGGGGCAAACAGTATGACGTTGTTTCTGCGATTGCTGTTCTTAATCATATCCCTAGTCGTGAACTTCAAATGCAGGCACTTTCTACAATGCGAACATTTTTGAAGCCGGGCGGTATCCTTTTTTTAACAAACTGGAATCTTTTGCAGATTGGTGCCCGGAAAAGCGTATGGCGCTATAAATGGAAGCAATTTTGTATATCTGATAGGGTATGGCACATTGCGTATGGGTTTTCAAAAAAAGAACTTGGATTTCGTGATATCATCACAATATGGAAAAGTGGGCGACTGTCTGAACCGTTGTACTATTATAGCTTTAATGTATCTGAATTGGCAAGACTTTGTGCTGGAGCTGGATTTCGTGTGCAGGAGGTGTATTATAGCAATAAAGGAAAACGTGTGCATTGGTGGGATGGAAGGAATAGTGTTGTTGTTGCCGTGAGAGTCTAAAAAAAATTTCTTAACATGGTTGTACTGATAAAAATATTAGAAAAGATTTTTTTGCCGCCGGGGATATTTCTTATTTTTCTCTGTGTCAGTTTTTTTTATTTAAGAAAAATGGTTCTTCCGCGTGTGCTTATTGGAACAACAATAGTCCTGTTCTATTTTCTCTCCATAGCTCCGGGTGTGTATGTGTTGAACAGAAGTCTTGAGGCGACGTATGATCAAGAAAAGAGCATCTCACCTCCCCAAGAGCATGATATGATCGTTGTTTTAGCCTCTGGAGCGTCCTCAAAAGAAAGATCTTTTCAGGAGCTTTCAGGAACGAGCTGGAAGCGTCTTTGGCGAGGAATAGAGCTCTACTATGCGTTTGATAAAAAAATTCCCATTCTCTATACCGGCGATGCGGGGAAATTGTTTGATGAAGACATACAAGAGCCCGCGCTTGCAAAAAGATATGCAGAAAGAGCTGGGATTTCTGGAGATAGTTTTTTGATAGATAATGATTCAGGTACTACTCATGAGAGCGCGCTAAATGTAAAAAAAATCATTCAAAATCGTTTCCAAGGTACGGCAGATGTTTCTGTATATCTTATAACCTCTGCGCGGCATATGGAGCGGTCGGTACAAGCTTTTCGGCGGAATGACATGATTGTTATTCCCGTTCCTGCTGATTTTGTTACGAGTAATACCTTGGATTTTAATATCTTCAGTTTTTTTCCCGATTCAGAAAATTTCAATCTATCAATGGGCGCGCTTCATGAGTTGATTGGTAGGGTAGGATATCAGTTTTATACTAAAATCCCTTAATAAGAACATGCTTAGTATAACAACATCTCGGCCCTTGTTTTTATAGAGAAATAAAGGTTTTTTATTTTGACAGTGGTGTGGATATATGATAATTTAATAGAAAGAAGAAGTAACATTAAAGATCTATATGTTTAAAGAAAACGGAAATTTGTCTCCAAAAATAAAAGGGGATGAGCGTGCAGAAAAAAGAAGAAAAGAAAAATTTGATCCAACTGGCGGGGGATTTTCTGCGCAGGCAAAACGTGCAGAAGTAAATAGGGGATATGAAGGCGTTCCTAAAGTATTAAAACCAAAGGTGCGCGTGCATCTTCCCGGTGAAAAAGAAAAATATCTGGAGGAGCAGGAGAAAAGAAAAAAACAACAAAAAAATAAAAAGAAAAAATAAGACGAGTATTGTGTGTATTGTGTCATCCCCGACTTGATCGGGGATCCAGTGTTTTTTGAGTACGAAGAACTGGATTCTCGGGTCGAGCCCGAGAATGACAAGGGGATATATAATATGAATTTTAAACTTACATCAGAATTTTCTCCGGCAGGAGACCAACCAAAAGCCATCGCGAGCCTTGTCGATGGTTTTTCGCGCTATCCGCGGCAGACGCTTTTGGGTGTTACTGGATCAGGTAAAACATATACAGCGGCGAGCGTTATTGAAAAGCTACAGCTTCCTACTCTTGTCCTTGCGCATAACAAGACTTTAGCGGCACAGCTCTATACCGAATTTAAGAATTTCTTTCCGGAAAACAAAGTCTGTTACTTCGTCTCCTATTATGATTATTATCAGCCAGAAAGTTATTTACCGCAGACGGATACATACATAGAAAAAGATACACAGATTAATGAAAAGATAGAACAGCTTCGCATAGAGGCGGCGGCGGCTCTGATGTCACGAAAAGATGTTATTGTGGTTGCCTCCGTTTCTTGTATTTATGGATTTGGTGATCCGCAGAACTTTCAACAGGCGATGGTGACATTGCGCGTGGGACAGGTATTGTCGCGGAGACAATTTATGGAAATGCTTATTGAGCTACTATATATGCGCAATGATATCGCACTTATGCCGGCTACCTTTCGTGTTCGTGGAGACGTAATAGATGTAGTGCCGGGGTTTGGCGGGGATATCTATCGGTTTGAATTTTCTGATGACACTATAGAATCGATTCGTACGGTACACCCTGTCACGTGTGATCCTATAGAAAATTTTAATGAGGCGGTGTTGTTTCCTGCACGGCCATTTATTGCGCCGGAAGAAAAAAAGAAACGCGCAATTGAACTCATAAAAGAAGAGCTCAAAACACATCTTCCGACTCTTGGTTTATTAGAGGCACATAGACTAGAACAGCGTACGAATTATGACATAGAGATGATGGAACAACTTGGCTCGTGTAAGGGTATAGAAAATTACTCACGGCATTTTGATGGACGTAAAGTAGGGGAACCGCCATTTTGTCTTTTGGATTTTTTTAAGCAGAATCCGTTTTCAAAAGAATTTCTTTTGTGTATAGATGAGAGTCATGCCACTATTCCACAAGTACGCGGTATGTACTTTGGTGATCAGAGTAGAAAAAAGAATCTCATTGACTTTGGATTTCGCTTGCCATCCGCTTTTGATAATCGTCCGCTAAAATTTCATGAATTTGAAAAATATTTAAGTCACGCAATATTTATTAGTGCAACACCTGGTGAGTATGAGGCGACAGAAAGCGGGCAGGTAGTGGAACAGATTGTGCGCCCGACAGGATTAGTGGATCCAGATGTAGTTGTGCGTCCTATTGCGGGACACATAGAAGATGTGAAAAAAGAGATATTGAGGTCTATTAAACAAGGGGATCGTACTCTTATAACAACGCTTACGAAGCGTTCCGCGGAAGAGCTTGCGGAGTATTTTGTAGAGCATGACATTAAGGCACGGTATCTGCATAGTGAGATTGATACGCTTGAGCGCACGAAGGTGATACAAGAATTTCGCAGAGGTGTTTTTGACGTGTTGGTAGGAATTAATTTATTGCGCGAGGGGCTAGACATTCCGGAGGTAGGGCTGGTCGCAATTTTTGACGCGGATAAGGAGGGATTTTTGAGAAATACTACGAGCCTTATCCAGACTATTGGGCGTGCCGCGCGCAATGTACATGCCAATGTGATACTCTACGCAGATGTAATGACAGACTCCATGAAACGCGCTATAGAAGAGACGGATCGTAGGCGTACGATACAAACGGCATACAACAAAAAACACAAGATTACTCCGCAGGGTATAAAAAAAGCATTAGCACCGTCTGAAAAAGATGCGTGGAAAAAATCAGAAGACGGTAAGACTACTCGCCAGCTTCGCATACAGCTTGAAGAGGAAATGCGAATATGCGTGGAAAGCCTTGATTTTGAGCAGGCGATCACCCTACGAGATAAAATAAAAGAGCTCAAAAAGACTAGCAGGCTAGCATCTAAACCAAGAAAACAGAAACATTTTCCCTGATTTTACGTCTTATGGAACAAATCCGCCTTTCAATGTGATGGTCTTGACAAAAGCCCTATTTTTTGCTATACTATAAAAAGTTCTTTATAATCAAACGCTACGCATGAGGCGAGCCATAAGTCCCATAAATATATGGGTTTTATTGCTCGTCTCATAGGAACGGCCCGCCATCCAGACGGATTCTGGTTCACGAATGAGAGGTGTACAATGACTCCAAGAGTAGGGTACGAGACTATGGGCAGGGTTGCCGAACGGTGTAATCGAATTCAGTATAAGGTGGAAAAAGGGGATCTTGACGCAAGTCGCGTCATGAATCTTCTCGATCAGATCTTGGCAGGCAACGTTTGTCTCGCTCAGACGGTTACGGTCACCAAAAAAGATCTCCTATACGCCGACGAGAAGACCAACACGGATCGCAACTACCCCCCGAGCTACAAGGCGCGTCCAGCCCAACAGCAGGTAAAATTCTGGAAGAA
>JGI1358J11329_10000658_pt1 | contig 30099 bp, 32 predicted proteins | sample Subgroupgradi54m_FD_11329 | JGI IMG/M metagenome (IMG submission 11329)
AGCCGATGCTTTCCCCCCAGCAAGCCGTCGCCCAACGCGTGACCGCCCAATCCCCTGCCCCTTCCGCCCCCGCCGCCAACCGCAATGAACCGTGCCCGTGCGGGAGCGGGAAGAAGTACAAGAAGTGTCATGGGGCTTAGTTCAAAATTAATTATATGGCACTACTTGCTGAAGAAATCGTAGAGGAGTGGTTAAACCGCCAAGGATATTTCACAATCCGCGGGATAAAAACTGGGGTAGATGAGATTGATATTCTTGCGGTCAAGCCCTCAGGAAACGGAAAAATGGACTGTCGCCATTTTGAAGTGCAATGTTCTATGCGGCCGGTAAGCTACATAACAAGAGTCCCAAAAGAGATACAAAAATCAACTGGCCGAGCGCCAAATAGCGCAAAGATACGTTCGCATGAAGAACTTGATACTGGAACAAAGGAGTGGGTAGAAAAGAAATTCTTGGGCAAAGAAAAAATAAATTTAATGCAACGCTTATGTACTTTTGAGTGGTCAAAAGAACTTGTCATAAACGTAGTCAAAAGTGATGAGGAGGTAGAATTGATTAGAGGGCAAGGGGTAGAGATACATAAACTCTCTGATATCCTTTCAGATCTTAGGCGGAATACCGGCATCGTACAGTCGGCAAGCGGTTCTGACTTAACCGATCTTGTAATGATGGGGGTTCAGGATCAGCAGGAATTTGCAGATGTCTCATTAGCAGACATTGAAAAGTCATTGGGACCGATGAGTAACGAAGAATATGAATATTATGAAGGAATAGCCAAACCAAAGAGCCTGCGTAAGAGTGGCAAAATTTCATCTTGACGGGTAAACAAATCTTTACTAGAGTGAAATGGCTTTATTTTTTAGCTTTTTAATATGAATAATGAGAATAAAATCCAGGAATCAAAATTCCTTCTTTATACCAGCCCTAAGGGCGAAATTAAAATAGATGTATTTTTTAAGGATGAAACAGCCTGGTTGACCCAAAGGCGGCTGGCTGAGTTGTTTGATGTGGAAGTGAACACCATTAATTATCATTTAAAGGAAATCTTCAAAAGCGGCGAATTAAACGAAATTTCAACTATTCGAAAAATTCGAATAGTTCAATCGGAAGGTGGAAGAAGCGTTGAACGTGAGGTTGATTTTTATAATCTCGATGCCATCATTTCCGTTGGCTACCGGGTCAATTCCTCCCGCGCCACCCAATTCCGCATTTGGGCCACCCAGGTTTTAAAAGAATACATTATTAAGGGCTTTGCCATGAACGACGAGCGGCTTAAGCAGGGGGGCGGTCGCGCAAGGTATTTTGAGGAACTCCTGCAACGCATCCGAGACATTCGTTCCAGCGAACGGAATTTTTATCAAAAAGTCACGGATATTTACGCCACCAGCATCGATTACCGGAAGGATGCGGAGCTCACCCAGCAATTTTTTGCGACAGTGCAAAACAAAATGCACTTTGCTGTGCACGGCCACACCGCGGCGGAGCTGATTGCCAAGCGCGCGGATGCCAAAAAACCGCTCATGGGCCTGACCAGTTTCAAGGGTAATTTTATTACTGCCGCCGATACACATACGGCCAAAAACTACCTCACGGAACCGGAAATTAAGCAGCTCAATCTCATCGTCTCGCTTTACCTCGACTTTGCCGAACTGCAGGCGACCAACGGCCGCGCGATGAAAATGACGGAATGGATTAAAAAACTGGATGATTTCCTGAAGCTGAGCGAAAAGAAACTGCTCACCAGCCCCGGTACCGTGAGCGCCAAAGCCGCCGAGACGAAAGCCAATGCTGAGCTTGAGAAATACCGCCAGGAACGGGATAAGAAAAACATTTCCGACTTCGACCGTGAAGTGAAAAAACTCTTGAGACAATCCAGGAAAAAATAGCTACAATAAAGCCATGGATCCCCGACAGCAGCAAATTTTAGAGGCCATTCTGGAATCGTTCATCAAAACCGCGGCGCCGGTGGGGTCGCAGTTTATTTATGAAACGTATGGGTTCGGCGTGTCGCCGGCCACCATCCGGAACGAGATGATGGCGCTGGAGGAAGAAGGCTACCTCGCCCAGCCGCACACCTCCGCGGGGCGCGTGCCCACGAGCCGTGGGTACCGGATGATGGTGGATCAACTGCATCCCGATGTCTCGCTTTTTAACCGGGCGCGGCAGGATCTGAACCGCATCCAGAACCAGCGACGGCTCCAGAAAACCAAAGAGAAGCTTTACGAAATCGTCGCGATTTTGGCCGGGGCGACCCAGAACGTGAGTTTTGCCACCCTGCCCGACCTCGAACGCGTGTTTTATGTGGGCGTGGGCAACATGCTTAAAAAACCCGAATTCTCCTCGGATCCGGCGGCGGCCACGCGGGTGGTGGAAACGCTGGAGCACGGGCTTTACGACCTTTTGGCGGGCTTGAGCATTTTGCCGGAAGGGACGGTGTACATCGGCGAGGAGAACATTATCCCCCAGTTCCAGAGCTGCAGTCTGCTCGCCATTCCGTACCGCGACCAGGGGTTCCGCGGGGTGCTTGGGATTCTGGGGCCCATCCGCATGGATTACGCGTACAACCTGGCGGCGCTGAAGGCCGCGCTGGAGCTCATTAACTAAGGCGACCATGGCTGTTTTTTTGGGCATTGATCCGGGACTGGCCACCATCGGTTTTGGAGTGGTGGAAGAAAAAGGTGATGCATATCGCTTTGTGGATGCCGGGGTGATTAAAACCCCCGCCTCCCTCCCCCTTCACGAGAGATTACTCATCATCAAAAATGACGTTCAATCCCTGCTTCGCCAATTCAAACCCCAGGCGGTCGGTGTGGAGGAACTTTTTTTCGCCAAGAATGTGACCAATGCCATTAAGGTCTCCCACGCACGGGGGGTGATTCTGGAGCAAATCGCTTCCGAAAAACTTCTTCTTTTTGAATTCACCCCATTACAGGTTAAAAACAACATCTGTGGTTATGGCCAGGCCGATAAACTTCAAATGCAGACCATGATCAAAAAACTCCTTCACTTAAACGTCATACCTCGTTCCGATGACGCAGCCGATGCTTTGGCCATGGCTCTTTGTGCCGGGAGGGCGTTTGGGAAAACTTAACAACTGTCGGCGGGGCACATGGGGGCAATATCAAATTTACTAGCTTTTTGCTAGCGTTTTTGACATTGTGCTGATAACGCTCTGGGGATTGCCCTTTGCGTCGCCCGCGCTTTTTGCTACACTCGTTTTTGAGCTTACGTTTACCTTAATGCGCAAATTTTTAGCCATCCTTGCCGCCCTTTTCCTCGCTTTGGTTTTGCTGATCGGAATCCGGGCCTGGCAGCAGGGGCTTTCATTGCGGGATATGAACGCGGCAACGGCTCAAAAGATCGTCACGGATTTCTTCGTTCGCTCCAAGCCCGCGGAGGCCGGAAAACCCCGTATCGAGGTGGTTCAGCCCGAGGAGGAGAATTTGTCGTATCAGGAACGCCTGCAGAAGGGCGATTACTTTTTTGACCGCGGGTTTTTGACCTTTGCGGTGAATGAATACGTCAAAGCCTCCAATCTGGAGCCCAAGCAGTCCGCCCCGTATCTCAAATTGCTCCGCACGCACATGATGCTGGGCGATTACGAAAAAGCCCGCCGTTCGGCCGATACCCTGCTGGTTTTGGAACCGGATAACCCCGAAGCCTCGAACGCCCGCGCCCAGATCGATTTACGGCAGGGGCATTTCCCTGAAGCGCAAAAACGGCTGGAAGAGCTGATGAAAACGGCCGGGGATGATGCCCAGGTGAATTACAACTACGCCCTCCTGAAAATCCTGACGAATGACCTGGACGGGGGCAAACACTTCCTTTCCAACGCCTCCGGGCAATCCCCTGCCCCGGAGCTGAAGGCTAAAATCGACACCCTGCTCAAGGCGTATCAGGAATTTGAGTTTGCCCAGGCCGCCGAGCCATTGTACCTTTCGGAGCTTTTGGCCCGGGCGTTCAATCAGAACAAAGACTATGAATTCGCCCTCTTTAAGCTCAAAGAAGTGCTGCGCGCCAGGAGTGATTTGCGCGACGCGTGGATTTTGCTCGGGTTTTCTTATCTGAATTTGGGCGACGATTACTTTGCGCTGACGGCCTTCCAGCGGGCGTACGAGCTGGATTCCGAATGGCCCGCCACTCAGTACTTTTTGGGGCTCACCAACCAGGCGCTCGGGGACAACGACAAGGCTATCCTTTACTTCAACGATGCCCTGCACAACCAATTTGAACCCGCGCTGGTGGTGAAGCAAAAACTCGCCGAGCTTTACCTCAACACCAAAAATTACACGATGGCCATCAATCTCTACAAAGAAATCGTGACGTTGAATAAAGACGATGTGCAGGCCTTTGTGCGGCCGATCTGGATTGATTTGGATTTTCTGAATCAGCCCCAGGACGCCCTGGCCTTGGCCCAAAACGCGGTGACGGCCTTCCCGGAAAACGCCATGGCCTATAACCTGCTCGGTTGGGCGCAAACCGGCACAGGAGATTTTACGGCGGCCGAGAAAAACCTGAAAAAATCTCTCGACATCGATCCGAACCTGACGGCGGGCCATCTGAATTTGGGAAAACTGTACGAAACCCAAAAACGCTTCCCCGAGGCCAAGGATTCCTACCAAAAGGCCTACAACCTGGATCCCAACGGGTCGATCGGCCGGCTGGCCGCCCAGCGTTACAATGATTTAATGCAAACCAATCCATGAACACTTTTCGCTCCCCGTTGAAGGTTTTTTTGATACTCGTTTTAGCCGGACAGCTCTTGTTTGCCCTGGGCAGCCGATTTTATACCGCTCCCCATTTTGAAGGCCGTATTTTTGCCACGCTCGGCGCCCAATGGGCGGGAGCGAGCAATCTGCATGAACTCAACGACGCCGCGCATTACTTTGGCCAAACCATCATTGGCTGGACGAAGTTTCCCCATTTTTTGAGCGAGCTTCAGGAGAAAGCCAAACTGCCTGCCTCCGCCGGATTCTCGGCCCATCTTCAGGAACGCCAGAACATCGTCTTCACGCTCACCGGCTCCGCGCCCTTTACGGAGGAACAGCTGGCGGCCACTTTGAAATTCGTCCAGGCGAAGATGAATGAATACAACGCGATGACCCACACGGGTTTCACCTTGAGCAACACCGATGAAGAGCTCGTCGAAACCACCCGCGCCTACGTCTCCGGCGCGCTCCTCACGGGAATCCTGTCACTGGTTTTGGCCTGCGGATTTCTGTACTTGAGTCCTGTTCCGCGCCCATACTAAAACGTTATATAAACCATATAGGATCTTATATAGAAAACACATACGATCTTATAAAGGTTTTGTATTGCTCTGGAGAGCCAGAGGCAGTTCAATAGTCTATGCCTGAAGTGTTAATTTATAGTTTTTAACTAAAAAATAATTTAATCAACTTTGTCAATCACTTCCCATCCGTACTCCCAAACCCTCCGCGAGTGGGCTTTTTGATTTCCTCCACTTCCTCAAATTCAGCCTTGTCCACACGGGCGAAAAGGCCCTGGGCGAGCTTGGTGCCGCGTTCGACGGTGACGGGTTTATCGGTGAAGTTATACACCTGGATTTTCACTTCGTCCTCGGGGCCGCAGTAATCCTGGTCGATGATGCCGATGCCGTGGGGTTTGGTGAGGCCGTGGCGGCGGGGCGTAGAGCTACGGGAAGCGATGATCAGGGCATAGCCCTCGGGCACTTCCACGATCACATTTGAGGGGATCAGCATGATTTCCCCGGGCTGGATGATGTGGGTTACGCGTGCGAGCAAATCAAAGCCCACCGCTCCGGGGGTTTCGTACACGGGCAGGGGAAGTGAAGGATCGATGCGTTTGATCCGGACGTTCATGGGAATTTAAAGACTGGAAAGGGTTTCGGATACATTCAACCGGATGCCGGGTCCCATGGTGGAGGTCAGGGTGATGGAGTTGATGTAAGAGCCTTTCACTCCGCTCGGGCGGCTGTCGCGGATGGCTCGGAGCAGGGTTTTGAGGTTATTTTCCAGTTCCTCCTCCTTAAACGACACTTTGCCGAAAATCAGGTGAAGATTCCCCTCTTTGTCATTCCGGTATTCCACGCGGCCGCGCATGAGCTCCGTAAGGGTTTTTTTGACATCATTGGTCACCGTTCCCGATTTGGGGTTGGGCATCATGCCTTTTTGCCCGAGGGTTTTGGCGACCTTTCCGAGTTTCTTCATCACATCCGGAGTGGCGATGATAATATCGTACGCGATTTTTCCTTTGCTGAATTCTTCAATTAAATCTTCTAATCCCGCCTTGGTGGCGCCGGCGTCCATGGCTTCTTTGACTTTTTCATCGGGCACAATGGCCGCGATTTTGTACTTTTTCCCGGTGCCATGCGGAAGCACCACGGTGCCGCGCAGGCTCTGGTCTTCTTTTTTGGGGTCCAGGCTCAGGTTCAGGTGAAGCTCGGCGGTGGCGTCGAATTTAACGGCGCTCGTCTCGCGGAGCAACTTGAGGCCCTCGGTTAAAGAGTAAGCAGGCTTTCCCTGGATCTTTTCCAGAGCGGCCCGGTATTTTTTACTGCGTTTAAACATAAAATGGGTGTTAGTGGTATTAACGTTCCGAGGTTACACTCGGATCTCCCACGAAATAAATGATGATTTAGTCTCCGATCGTGACGCCCATACTGCGCGCGGTTCCGGCAATGATTTTCATGGCGGCTTCGATGTCGTTGGCGTTTAAGTCCGAAAGCTTTTTCTCCGCGATTTCACGGAGCTTGGCGCGAGGCAACACGCCCACTTTTTCCTTATGGGGCACACCGCTCCCCTTTTTGAGGTTGATGGCTTTTTTGATGAGGTCAGCCGCGGGAGGGGTTTTGGTGATGAATTTGAAACTGCGGTCTTCAAACACCGTGATTTCCACCGGAATGATGGAATCGCCTTCTCCCCGGGTCTTTTCATTGAACTGGCTGCAGAAGTCCTGAATGTTCAGGCCATGCTGGCCAAGCGCCGGGCCCACGGGAGGAGCCGGATTCGCCTTGCCGGCGGGGATTTGAAGTTTAACGATTGTCTTGATCTTTTTAGCCACGGTATGAGTGAGGATTAAGAATTAAGAAGGGTATTGATCATGCTTTTGATAATGGGGAAGGAGGAGGCGCTTTTCTTATTAAACTGGAAACCGTAGAGATTGTCCAGGATCTGGACGACCAGGAACGTGCTGTCGGGGGCATTCAGGTCATTGAAGTAGAAACTGCTGTGACCAAACTCATTCGTTTCATTCACGGTTTCCGTCGCGTCGATCTGGTCCAGGAATTTGAGCTTGGTGTTGAGGTACGTCACCCCTCCCTGGCCGCTGGGGCCCTGCACTTCGTAGAGGAGGATCGGGAGGTCGCCCGGTTTTTGGAGTGTGCTCTGGTAAATGCGGATTTTGGTGAGAGCGGAGAGGTCGATCTTTTCAAACAGTTGGGCGGTGCGGTTCCGGCGGACGAGCTGGAGTTCCAGCGAAGCCGGGTCTTTTTGGATGAGGGCTTCGGTGAGGTTCGGCGCCTGGTCGGGGGTATCCGCGGTGACCGCATGGCCCGCGCGCGAGACGTTGAGCGCGATGTCTGCCCCGGCAAAAGCCACGATCAGCGCCAGAAGCAAGAGGGCGAGAGGAAGCTTTTTCATATTTATTTTTTCTTCACCTGCGTGAAATCCAATTCAATTGGCGTTTCGCGGTCGAAAATCGACACCAGCACTTTGACTTTGCCTTTTTCCGGATCGACCTTATCGATAACTCCCTCGTAATTGGCAAAGGGGCCGCTGGTGATGGTGACCGGTTCGCCCATTTTGAATTCGATCTTGAACCGGGGTTCCCCGGCGCCGGTGCGTTTTTCGATGATGCCGTACTCCTCGGGCGTCACGGGGACGGGGATGTTGCCCGAGCCCACAAAGCCCGTCACGTTCGGCGTGTTCCGCACCACGTACCAGGAATCGTCCGTCACGATCATTTCCACGAGCACGTAACCCGGGAAGATGCGGCGTTTTTCCTGCACGGGTTCACCGCGCTTGATGACGATCTGGCTTTCTTTGGGGACGCGGATATCGAAAATATAATCCTGCATGTTCAGAGCCTCGATGCGCTGGCGCAGGGCTTTTTCCACGGCGTCTTCGTAACCGGAATAGGTGTGCAGTACATACCAGTGCCGACCGGTGCCTTTGGCCTGTTTGCCCTGGGACGCCCCCCAGTGGGTGGCGGTTTCACGCGAAGGGGTGGTCATGGGGTGCCAACTTTAAGAGATAAAAGAGTGCGGTAACCCAAGGCCAAAACCTGATCGACCACTCCCAGCGCGAACGCGCTCACCACCATAAAAATAAAAACCGTGGTGGTGATCTGGATGGCCTGCTGGCGGGTGGGCCAGGTGACCTTGTGGAGTTCTTCGAGGCACTCCCGGAAATACTGGCGTAAAAAGGAAATCATTGGGCTTTTAAAAATTAAGCCCTTGGATACTATCAAAAAGGCCTTGGAGGTGCAAGGTTAAAATAATAGGTTGCGGCGAGAGCTAGTTTTTTTCAAAGATTCGCTTGCTTTTTTATCTGAATTTAGTATAATAAAGTTACTTCTTAACCCCCATAACCTATGGCACCTCTTCGAGCGCTACGGGCTGTTCCAGCTCCTGCATCATCGGCGGAAGGCGGTTTAGATGCCCAAAGAATTAGACAGGCAGAAGGAGTGCGCGGGGAAGCTGCTAATTTACTGTTGTTAAGGAAAGAGGCATTGGCGTGGCTGGATCGGTCTCATGTACCTGATGAGCGTGAAAAGAAATTTGAAGCTCGTTTTTTTCTACCTGAGCAACCTGAAGGAGAACCCCCTGCCCAGGAAGTTGCTCCCCGTTGATCAATCTACCTTTGAGACAATTGCAAGTACCCTCTTTGGGTAACCTCTTTTTCGGCGAAAATAATGCCTACACGTAAGGCTTCTAGGAATTTCTGGAGGGCTTGAGCCGGAGGTAAACGGTCAGCCAATCGCTCCCCGGGCTTTTTTCCGGTGGGAGAAATCCAATCCAAATGCCTTTCCCTTCCGGCCACCAATTTCCATTGGGCCCATAGATGATATTTAATGAATTGGTATAGTTTTTCCCTAATGGATTGGGTGAATCCTTTGCGTTGTTCCGGTAACAATTGAGCCAATTGATTAATAAAGCCCGTGATTTCATCCGTTATGATTTTTTCTGTCCATAAATGAGCTTTTTCCTCTAGATTAGTCATGGTGATGATTGCAGGCATTACCCCTTTTTCCTCTTCCAATTTGACCAATGAAGATGGATCTAATTTACGTGCGCCTAAATGGTCTTTCAAACGACTTCGGGCCTCCGCTACATGTTTTGGTTTATTCTCAACTAAATACTCTGTGGCTAAGCCTTGCAAATCTTCGTAGTAATCTATTTTACTCTGCGCATAATCTTTTGAAAGTGTGCTTAGGTTATCCCCTTCATCGGGGGCGGCTTCCTGTGAAGGCTCACTCACTACCTCCCAACCCGCGCGCATGAGTTTTAAAAGGGTTTCCAAATCTTCAGCAAAGCTTTCTGTGCGGTTTCCGTTTTCATTTAAAAGATAGGGGATGCCTTGTTTTCCTATGGCTCCCATGATGTCTGACGCGGCGCCTTCCACCGCCTGGCAATACTGTATGTAGGCTGAATAAAACCCGGCTTCTATCCCTGCCCCTGCCATTTTGAGCAGCATCAGCAATTCGGGGGTAGGTCTTTTGAATTTTGCATCGGCTTGTAATAAGCGGACATAAGATTCGCCCGCCTTTCCAAAAATCATGGCCAGATTTTCTACTTCGTCCGGTTGAAGCTGTGTATTCAGAGTCAAAAATCCCTCGATATCAGCTCTCATATGCGCGGGATTCTGAGCCGCTGGCAAAAGATAATGCCTTGAGGGAGCCGTTAACAAACGGCGCGTTTCATTGACGAGCGTTTCGCGCTCGCGATCAGGTTCTTGAGGATCTATGATCCGGACGCGGGAGCCGGTGGCCGGTTTTGGAGCTGGGGTACCCATGGCAACTTTTAATGAAGAGTAAATAAATTATTTTCCCAGGATACGCTCGTCTTCATACACGGGTTGGGGAAGGTTGTGAAGCGCTTCCATCATCTTGTGGACGAGGGTCTCCGGGTCGCTCTCAAAAACAATCCGTTCATTCATGTCGCGGTCGCACATCTTCAGGATTTCCGGAATATGAGTGGAAATGCCGCCGCTTTCGGTGAGGATTCCCACGATTTTGCCTTCATCGTAGGCCACGGTGAATTCGTTCAGGGATCCGATGCCGCCGCCCACGATGATGATGGCGTCGGAACTCCTAATGTTAATAATGTCGCGTTCCATGAGCCCCAGGCCTGTGTACAAAAGAAGATCGTAATAATCCCGCGGCGATTTGTAGCGTTCCGTGTGCTCGCGTTCACTGAAGGCGGGCGAAACCCCCATCACGAATCCCCCGGCCTGATGCGCGCCAAACGCGGCCTGGTCGGGCAGGCCCGGGCACGCGCCCGTGACCAGGATGCACCCGGCCTGGGCGATGTGATGCCCGAGTTCAATGGCCTTGCGAATGTTCTGCTGATTTTCGATACTGGGCCCCGAAGCCGATCCCATGACGCCGATTTTAAGCTTCATAAATTTTATTTTTTTATCTTTATAGTATATCATTTCCAGAGCAAAAAAACAAGTATGCAAACCCGACCGTTTTCTAATGGCCACCGGCTTCCCGGCGCTCCGAACAGTTCGCTCCGTATCGGCACGATTTTGGCGTTTACCGTTTTGTTTTTCGTCATCATTTTTGGCCGGCTTTTTCAGCTGCAGATCCTGGATCATAAAATGTACAGCAAGATTGCCGATGAACAGCATTTCGGCTCCATTACTCTGCCGGCGCGGCGGGGGGAAATCCTGGCGCGGGACACGCATTCGGGGGAACTCAGCAAGCTCGCCACCAATACGACTCTGGATTTGCTGTATGTGGATCCGCTGGTGGCGGAGGACAAGCCCGGCATCGCCAAGGCGCTCGCGCCACTTCTTTTTACGCAGGCGGATTATGACCAATGCGTTAAAACCCCCGACACGTGCCAGTACAGCGTGATTGAGGAAGACCCTTTTAACCAGTTCATCACCACCCAACCGGCCTGGGATTTGGGGATAAAGGAATCCCCCACGGTTCCGGTCAGCGCCCCGAACGACCGCTTTAAATCGTATGAAACCCTCACCGGGGAAGTCGGCTCGACGGTCCTACAAAGTATTTCAAAACTTGAGGTGGATTTCGTCATTTTAAAACGCGAAGCTGATACCGATTTGATAGCCAAGGTGATCAATGAACGGCTGCCCGGGATTTTTGCAGACCCGAAGCGATTCATGATTTACGGGGATCCCACGCTCATCGGAGAAAACCGTTTGCCCGAGGTGGCCAGCGCGCTTTCCAATGACTTGGGGCTTTCCCCCTCTGATTTAGAAAAAGAACTCTCGCGTAGGAAGGTGCGTTATGTGTTCCTTAAAAACAAACTGGATCCCACGGTTTCCAAAGCCATCCAGAACCTGAACCTGAAAGGCGTGGTGCTGGTGCCGGAACATTGGCGGTATTATCCGGAAGGCACGCTCGCGGCCCCGCTTTTGGGATTTATCAACCGCGAAGGGATGGGGCAGTACGGCATTGAAGGGTATTTCAACAAAGACCTCGAGGGGAAAAAGGGGACCATTTTTGCCGGAAGCGACCCGTTTGGCCGCCAGATCACGGTGGGGGACAGCAAGATTGTGAATGCCGTGGATGGCGATACCATCATTTTGACCATCGACCGCATTGTTCAAAAAAAGGTGGAGGAGGTGTTGGCCCAGGCCGTGGCGGATTACAAAGCCGATAGCGGCCAGGTGATTTTGATGGATCCTTTCACGGGAGCCATCATCGCCATGGCGACTTTTCCCACGTTTGACCCCAATCATTACAGCGATGCGTTTAAACTCCGGAAAGTGGAAAAGGGGGAAAAGGTTTTTACCACTATCCCCCAGTTCATCCGCAATGAAAAAGGGGCGTATTTGCCGGCGCTCCCCGAGCAAATCGCGGATGAAACCATTCAGAAATACATCTATGAAAATAAATTCGGCCCGGGGGTATTCAAAAATAAAAATGTCTCTGATTTTTATGAACCGGGCTCCTCGTTCAAGCCCATCGTGATGTCCGTGGCGCTCGACACCAAAGAGGTGGACCCCCAAACCACTTTTTTTGACGATGGCCCGGTGAAAATCGACAACTTTGAAATCAAGAATTCCGATAACGTGTATCACGGCAAAACCAACATGGTGATGGTGCTTCAGGAATCGCTGAACACCGGCATGTCTTTTGTGGCCAAAAAACTGGGGAAAGAACTCATCTACAACTATTTGAAGGATTTCGGCTTCGGCGATTACACCAACATCAAGCTCGAGGGGGAAAGCCCCGGGCGCCTGGATTACTTTAAGCGCTGGAGCAAGGCCCAGATGCTCACCACCTCTTTTGGACAGGGTATTGTGGTGACCCCGATTCAAATTGTCATCGCCTGGGCCGCGTTGGCCAATGGCGGTAAATTGATGGAACCGACAATTGTCGATAGCGTTGTGAAAGAAAAGGAAGTGATAAAAACCGAACCTCAGGTGATCAGGAGGGTGATCAGTGAGGAAACCTCGAGCCTCATCACCTCGATGCTCGTGAACGTGGTTCAGCGGGGACATTCCAAACAGTACGTGGATATTCCCGGATTTTTGGTGGCTGGCAAAACCGGCACGGCCCAGATCGCTGGAAAAGGGAGCAAATATGAGACCGGCGAAGGCAGTGTGATCACTTCGTTTGCGGGGTACATGCCGGCGCTGCAGCCCAAGTTCGTGATGCTGGTGAAATTCGAACGTCCCCGGATCGGAGAAAACACCTGGGGGGTGAACACCGCCGCCCCGACTTTCCGAAAAATCGCTGACTTTTTGATTGATTATTACAGCCTGCAACCTTCGAGTTGACATTTTTTGTAAAAAGTATTAGTGTAAATACTCTCTTATGAAGAAATTGGGTTTTTTAATCATCGGTTTTCTTTTGATCGCGCCGCTGGCCATGGCCATGGATCGCCCCCTTCAGCTGATCAACCGGGCGGAGGCCAGTAAAATCCTTTTCCTTTCACTTTCAGCTGACACTCCCATGTCCAGCGACTGCTTTAAGGATGTAAAACTCCAGGATTGGTTTTCGCCGTATGTGTGCGGCCGCTCTTTTATTCAGGGCTATGCCGACGGATTTTTTCATCCGGAGAAAACCGTGACGGTGGCCGAGGCTTTAAAAATGATGGAGGTTGCCTATGAAGGAACCTTCCCCACGGTTGCCAATCCCGTGACGACCCCCTGGTATCAGGCGCTGATCGTGGACGCCAAACAAAAAAACCTTATTGCGGTGAATGTGGAGGGCGGAGAAAAAATGAATCGCGGAGATTTTGTGGATTTGCTTTATTCCTTTGCCCAACCCGCTTCCGCGCCGGTTTTCACGCCTTCTTTCCATTCAACCCAAATTCCCGGAAATAATTTCAAAACCTCGGGATTTTACACTCCTGGAGGGCGTTTTATTGCGACAGGCCGAAGCCAGGATACAACGGGGGTCATCACGCCTTCAGGAGGAGGTGAAGGAGGATCTCCGGCTCCGCAAACCGTGATGACGAGTCCGGCAGGAGGGGGAACTTCAGGAACTGGTAGTGGTACAGGTACAGGAACCAGCAGCGGCGGGACGACGGGGGGTGGGACGTCTGGTGGAGGCACGACAGGAGGTGGTAATACTGGTGGAACTTCCGGCGGAGGAGGCGGTGGAACAGGGGGTGGTACCGGTACGGTTAGTGGAGGGACAGGGACTGGAACAGGCGGCGGAGGAACAGGCACAGGTGGAGGAACTACGGGAGGCACCGGAGGCAGCGATACTGGAACCGGAACCCTCACACTCACCCCGCAAAACTACAAAGTGGCGTTTGTTGGGGATTCAGGGCATTTCGACAATTTCCAGGCCGTGCTCAGGCTGATCCGCGCGGAAGGCGCCCAAGCCGTGTTCCATCAGGGGGATTTGGCTTACGATGAGGGAAGCCCCAGCTCCCCCCGCGCGTGGATGAATGTGGTCGACCAGGAACTTGGATCCACGTTCCCCTACTTTTTTTCCATGGGGAATCACGATGTGGAACATTGGAATGACGCGGATGGGTACCGCCGGATCTTGTCGAATCAATTTACTGAGGCGGGAATCACTCCCCGCGGGGACGCGGCCTTGCTGGGAGCTAAAACGAGTTTTGATTTCAACGGCCTTTCCATCAATGACGTGGCGCCCGGGGAAGATTCCCGTGTGGCCGGCAGTGATCACGCGGGATTTTTGAACACCCAACTTGGCGCCTCCGGCGCCTTGTGGACGATTTGCGGCTGGCACAAAAATATGCGCGCGATGCAGATCGGGGGCAAAGGCGATGAAGCGGGCTGGGATGTTTATGAAACCTGCCGCCGGCTCGGGGCCATCATCGCCACCGCCCATGAACACAGTTATGAGCGCACCCATGTGCTTTCGTCCATGCAGAATCAAACGGTGGCCGACAACACCAGTCCGTACGATATCCGTCCGGGGCAAACCCTGGCGTTTGTTTCCGGGCTCGCCGGTAATTCCATCCGCGACCAAGAGCGCTGTTTGCCCATCACGGCGCCTTACGGCTGTAATGGGGAATGGGCCTCGATTTACACGTCGAATCAAGGCGCCAATTACGGAGCGCTATTCATCACTTTTTATGTAGACGGCGATCCCCGCAAAGCCCGCGGCTACTTTAAAGATATTAATGGCCGTGTGATTGATACCTTTGAAATTATCAATAACCGTGGAGTTCCGGCTGAAACCGGCGGAGGAACGACAGGCGGCGACACTACAGGAGGGGGAACGAGCGGAGGCACAGGAGGAACTGGAGGAACTACGGTGAATCCTGAAGATTTAGTGCAAGCGAATGGTCGACAACTCACACTGGGTGGTCAGCCTTTCCGCTTTGTGGGCGCCAATGCGTACGGGGCCGCCAACAGCTCCTTTTATGCCTGCGGGCCTTATGCGGATAGCGGCCGTCAGCCTGATCTTTTCCTGGATACTTTATTCCGTCATTTCCGGGACCATGATATGAAGGTGATGCGATTTTGGGCCTTTCAGTCTTTCGCCAACGGTGGAACGGACTTTTCCGCGCTCGACCGGGTGTTCCGTTATGCAAATCAGTATGGCATTAAAGTAATCCCCACTTTGGAAAATCAGTGGGACCATTGCCCCGGTAATATTCATAAATACGCCGACTGGTATGCGGATGGCTACAAACACCCCTACGGGAATTATCCGCTCTCGTTCCGCGATTACGTGACGCGGGTGGCCACCCGTTACCGGAATGAACCGGCGATCGCGATGTGGCAGCTGATGAATGAAGCGGAAAGCCAGACGAGCGACGGACGGAATGATGCGGCCAGCCTTTTGAGTTTTACCCGGGACGTGTCGCATCTCATCAAATCCATTGATGCCAATCACCTCGTGAATTTGGGCACCATGGGTTCGGGGCAGCCGGGGACCGAGAATGAAAACTTCCGGAACCTGGGAGCCGTGCCGGAAATCGATGTGATTGAAGCCCATGATTACAATGATGAAACAGTTCCTTTTCCCTCGGGAACGAATTCCGTCGCCAACGCGCTCTCGGTGGCTCAATCGCTCAACAAACCCTTCTTCATCGGGGAGGCCGGTATTCGCATCGGAACGGATCGTACGGCGGCCCAGCGCGCGACCCTTTTCAGCGCTAAAATCCGGGCGATTTTTGACCGTGGCGGCATCGGCTACCTCATTTGGCGCTGGAGCAATCCCCGGACGGAGGCTGATGAAGGTTGTAATGGTGGCTATTGCCTAACCGAAGGCACGGATCCTTTGCTTGATGTGTTGGAATCCTATTAGAAGCTTGTAAGTTCTCACGGCCTTCTTTAGAATGGCTTTGCTTTTGCGGGTATAGTATAGCGGTTATTATATCGGTTTTCCAAACCGAGGATAGGGGTTCGACTCCCCTTACCCGCTCCACATCCTCAAGTCTCCAGCGGAATCTCTGTAAACTGCAGTCTCTTCAGTTGCGCTTCAATGCTCTCATCTGAAAGCTCTTCCGAATAATGAATGGCGGTGAGCTCATTGCTTTTGTCTTTTTTGGCCAATTGCCAATTGCCCAAAATAATTTGTGGACTGATTGGCTTACGCACTTCTTTTTGCCGCACCAGCGCCACCACTTCCGCCAAATGAATATCGAGCTTCCGACAAATCATAGTAAAATCGTAGAAGTCGCGGTAACGAATGCGATCATTCATGGCGCGAATTTTTTCTGCCGTAATCTCCCGAATATCCATCACGCGTACTTTAGTCTTAACGCCATAGACATTGTGATAGTCCATTTCACGCGACGGCAAAATTACATTCTGTAAAAAATCTACTTCCACTTTCAGTGAATTCGCTTGACCTAAAGGCCCCGTAAAAAGCAGGCGTTCAATTTTTATCGTGGCATTTGATGCATAATCTTTTTTGACCGATAAAAAATCATACGGCGCGAAGATGGCGTTCATTTCATCCAAACTTATCGGTTTTTGATTGGAGAAAAAGTCCAGATCTTCAGAAAAACGCAGCTGCGGCAGATAGGTATGATACAAAGCAGTGCCACCTTTAAAAATAAGCTTGTCTCGTAAAGGCGAATCGTAAATTATTTTAGAAACAATCGCCAAAAAATAATCTTTCTCAGCAACAGCCAAAGGATATTTGAGTTTTTTATTGATAAGCACTAAGGAGGACTTATCCAGTAATTCGATCATCATAATAGAGGCGCCATTTGGCATTAAAGATTCTGGAATCGGCGGTAAATCGTGAGGTGCTACGATTATTTTTTACAACACGGTGCAGAAGCGTGGAAGCAAGGTTCAGATGATCAAGCATGAAGCCCATTTTACGTGCGACGGCAAGCCCGCAGCGCGATGCATATTCCTGGAGCTTTTTAAGGTCAAGCTCTCTGTTGTCATCTCTTAATTTCTCAAATACCAAGCTGGCACCCCCGAAACTTTTGTCTAAGTACAAATAATCAATTAGCGCCTTCTCTACTTCGGCCAAGCGAACTTTTTTCCCATTGATAATTTTTTCAGTAAATCCAAAATACATATCTTTTTTTACTTTGATATATCGAAAGGTGTAACCATCAAAAAGATATTTTTTGCTACTTGTGACATTAATACTGACCACGGCAGTACTGTATTGGTCAAAGAGCTGGTAATAGTTTAAGGCATGGGAAAGACTGACATACGAGCCCTCTGCTAACGCATTGGCAATGCTCAAAAGCGACACATCAATTTGTGATCGTGCGGTAAGGCTATCAATGATAAGGTACAGCCCCTGTTTAAGGCGCCGAAGCCATCCCGCGCGGGAAAGTAAATTGATGCGATTGTGGGCAGACGCTTTGGAATATTCCTCTTGAAATAGGCTCATTAAATCGCGGACATTCAAAATCCGGCCATACTTCAAAATTGATTTTTCAATCAATTTAGAGTCTTTTTCTGATAAAATGGTACTTTTCATACTATGTAATACATCATATATGATTTATAGCTACTATCAGTATATACCATAGTCTGCAAATAATCAATACCTGTATTTTTCAATTAAGCGGGATAGATGTGTTAAAATGAGTTCGAACCCTTTTTAACCCTTTTATTTTATGCCGACGCTTCCCACCCTTCATTTTACCGGAATTAACCTCTGGGCTGTCCTTGTGGCCGCCGTTGTTTCCATGGCCATCGGAGCCATGTGGTACTCCCCTTCCCTTTTTGGGAAGTTGTGGATGGAATTGATGGGGCTCAATGAATCCAAACTCCATGAAATGAAGCAGAAAGGTATGGCTAAAAAATATTTTATCTCACTCGTGAGCCAGCTCGTCGCGGCCTATGGGTTTGCGGTTCTCATGAACACCCTTTCTTTTTTCCCCACCTGGGCGGACGGCGTAATTTTCGGTTTCACACTCTGGCTTTCGCTCATCGCCACCACCAGCCTGAGTATGGTGCTGTGGGAAGGAAAACCCTTTAAGCTCTACTTCTTAAAAACCGTCCACCTGCTCGTCGTCTTCCTGGCGATGGGAACCCTGCTTGCGGTGTGGAGATAAATTTGGTTTAATGAGACCTTAACTTTAACTTTATTTTATGAAAGCACCACGACTCGCTTTAGCCACACTCGCTTTGGGTTTAACCACCTGCCCGACAGAAACGGCTGATCTGAGTATCGCGGTAAACCGTCAGCGTATTGCAGCCGAACTTTGCGAAGCAGATGAAAGTAATTGCACTGGCGAAGCGGAGGCTGAAGACGGTGGCTTCGCTGGATGGTTAAAGGAGAGAGAATTAGAGCCTTCCCGCGATGAAGTCGGTACCGGAATTGAGGGGGCGGATTTTCCGATTGGCGATCGATTGGTAAAACCTATCAAGCCTCATGCTATCAATCCCGAGCAACCAAATTATTCAGGTCACGACGGTGTTCTAGACTTAATGAAATAACTATTTTGACCGGCTAAAATGAAGTGAGATCAGGCCGTTGATGACAACGACGATGATGAAGAAGAAAAGGAAGGCCTGGGTGATAACCAGCAGTTTGGGTAAAACGGCCAGGGGGACGATTTCGCCGTAGCCGATGGTGGAAAAGGTGACGATGCTGTAGTAGACGCTGTCCAGACGGGAAAGCGGTGCGCTGAAGGCGGCGGGGTTTTTAAGACTGATGAAGTAATACCAGATGGAAAAGACAAAAATGAGCTGCAAAATGTTGAAGGAGAACATCAAAAGCAGCCATTGGCCGCGGGTTTGATGATCGGCGAATTCGGAGTAAATACGGCCGCGGTTCAGGATGAAATTGCGGCTGTAAACGATCACAAATTCGACCACGCGCTGAACGAGCAGAATGGCAATCGTCAGTCCGGCCCAATACGGAAGGAGGTCAATCCAAAAGAGTAGGCTAAAGGTGAAGAGGGTCAGCAAAAAAATCATGCCCTCGAGTTTGATGAAAACGTTGCCGCTTTTTTTGAAAAGCCACCCGGAAAGGGTCAGCCAGCGGTTGCCCCATTCGATCGCGCCGGTGAACGCCGTCAAGAGCCAGCTTTGATAAATGTCCTGTTTTTGTATTAAATCCATGCCTTCACTTTAAACAATCCGCTCCAAAAATTCAACCGGGCTTATAGGGGGCTCTTCCGCCAATGCCTGATGGAACAGCACGGTGGAGGGCGTGAGCGCGGGGGTCGTGTTGGCTTCGATGATCCGGAGTTCCCCCGTGCGCGTGTGCATGAAGGCGTCAACGCGGGCGTAGCCTGCGAGGCCAAGCGTCTTGGCGACGAGTTCCATCCGGCGTTTGGCATTTTTGATGGCGGCCGGTTTGACGTGGGGCGCGGGCGGCGGTGTGATGTTCACCCCGGTGCCGCCCTGGAATTTTTCTTCCAGGCTGAGCACGTTCCCCCGCGAAACGGTGAGGCTGGGCGAGAGGGCGCGCATGTGGCCTAGTTTGCCAAAAAGCCCCATCGTGATTTCAATCCATTCCGAAACGGTTTTCCACTGCAGGCGGTCGCCGATTACTCGGGGACGATCGGTGACGATGTACTGTTCAAACAAGAGTTCTTCCAGCGATTCCGTCGGCATTTCGATGAGTCCATGCTGGTTTTTGAGCGTGCCCTGGGGAATCGACCCTTTCCGCTCGAGAACAAAGCGAATGTAGAGAGCCAGGTCGTTCGCGGAAAAAAGCCGGGCGATCCCTGCCGAACAGCCATCGCCGCGGGGTTTCACAATCACGGTGCGCCCCCCCAGCCCACGAGTGAGGGCGTTCCAGAACCGGCGGAGGTCGAGCGGCCGCTTCAATAATTTAAAAACCGATACATCCACGAGTTTTTTCCGAGGAGTGTAAATCCCCTCTTTTTCAAGGCCCTTCAGCGCCTCAGCCGTCGCGTATTTATCCATGCAAAGCGCCGAGGCTTTGGAACCTGAGCCGTTGAAAGGGATTTTCTGTTTTTCAAGCATGGTCTGCAGGGTGCCGTCTTCGCCGATGCCGCCATGCAGGCCGATGAGAACGTGGGGGGAACTTTTGATGAATGCATTCAGGCTCATCTTTTCCGGTAAAAACCAAGGCTCACTCAAATCCTCCGGGCTCACCGCCAATTTATCCACGACGCGACGCTTGAGTTCATGTAACCGTGCTTCATCCGCTTTGGCCGACTGGCAGGTGGCCATGATTTCCTCCACGGTGTGGTTGAGCGTCATCGCGTAAGGCAGTTTCCATACATTGTGGTTCAGGTCGAGGAGATACGGATGTGGGTCGTAGAGAGCCGACTGCCGGAGTTTGAGCCAGGCATTGGTGCCGCTCATCACGCTCACCTGCCGCTCGGCCGTTTTGCCGCCGAAAAGGACGTTGATTCGTTTTTTCGGTTTGTGCACTTCAAAGAGTTTCTCCGGAAACGGGATCCTGTAACGCCGGCACGCGTTTTTCACCACATGACGGAGTAGGTCGCCGTGAGACATGCCGATTTGGGAGGATTGCTGGAAGAGGAAGCTGTTTTGTTCCATGCCGCTGATGGGATTAAAATCGGAAAACCACAGATTCCCATCGGGGAGTAACCAGCCGTCGAACCGGGCAAAGTCGCGCATGCCAAGGAGTTTGAAAAGCTGTTCGGCCTGGATCTGGATGCGCTCCACGATATGATTTTCGAATCGCGGCGGGCAATGGTACGTGACGGCGCGGGTGGCCAGGTATTTTTTGCGGGTATCAAAAATCTGATGCCCCGCGTAATCGATTTCAATTTCGGTGGGCAAAATCGCCACGGGCAGGCCAAAACGGTTTTCCAGAATGATCACGGTGAACTCGGTGCCGGTACAAAAGGGTTCCACCACCACCCGCGTGTCGATGCGTTTGGAGAACAGCGATTCCCCGGCGGCCAGAGCTTCTTTAGCCGTCGAAACGGAATGCACACCGATGCTGGAACCCCCCGTGGCGGGTTTGACGATGGCGCGCTTGAGTTTATAACGGGCAAAAAAGTCGGTGAGCCGTTTGGCGTGATCGTTCAGGTGGCTTTTAAGAACGATGGAAGGAAGCGCGAAAAACCCGTTCCGCGCGATGAATTCATTGGATTCGTATTTATCGAAGGCGATTTTGCAGGCTTCCACAGGGGAACCGATGGTCGGGCATCCTGCCCGCTCTAAAATCCGTTGAATGCCGCCGTCTTCTCCAAACGCCCCGTGCATCGCGGGAAACGCGAGGTCAACGTTTTTCAGGAACCGGTGAAAGGCCCGCCCGCTCATCGGCCGCGCGGAGGAATGGAGCTTAAAGTCGAAATCCGAGGGGGTATTACTGTACAGCTGCGCCCGGGAGATTTGGTAGGCCTTCCGGTTGTGATCAAAGTAAACCGGTAAAATCTCGACGTCTTCCGACTGTAAATGGTCGCAAACCGACCGCGCGGAGTTCAGGGAAATCCCGCGTTCCAGCGACGGCCCCCCGCAGAGAAGTGCTATTTTTAACATAAAAAATTAATTTTTCGCAAAAATAGTACAGCTGATTTTTGTTTATATCAAGAGGAATTAATTAACTTTTTTGAAAAAGCTCTCTATATCTTTCAATAATTTCTCTGCAATTAAATGCATATTCTAAATGGTCAAGCTGATCATAAGATTGTAATCAAGCTCCTCTCGTACTTCTCTTATCAACGCATCTTCCGGACTTTCCATTTCTTCCACTTGTCCTCCAAATGTTCCCCATTTATTAGGATAAGGAATAGTTTGTTTGTTATCTCTTAATTGTAACAAAACCCCCCCCTCAGCATCTTCCAGAATTAGGCCGCAAAGCTCTGCGGTATCGAAGAGCGGTGAGGAAACATAGGTGTTGGCGGGTTGAGGTTGCGCGCAATATCAAAAACGCTAGAAAAAAGCTAGCAAATCTTATAGTGGCTCCAGGTAGGATCCGGAGCAAATCTATGTGATACAATAACTTCACATGTTTTAGCTTTTTATGATTCCTCAAAACATCTTCCGCGCTTACGACATTCGGGGACTTTATCCGAACGAACTCAATGCCGACGTGGCTGAGCTTATCGGAAAGGGATTCGGGACGTATATTGTCCGCAATCTGGATTCCCGTCTGCACGGGAATGACAGGATGAAAGTGGTGGTGGGGCGTGATGGACGGACACATAGCCCGGAACTACATGAGGCGTTCGTGAAGGGGCTCACGGCAACGGGGTGCCAGGTGACGACCGTGGGGCTGACGCCGTCTCCCCTGCTGTATTTTGCGAATACGATGGGCGGGTTTGACGCGGGGTGCAACATCACGGCCAGCCATAATCCGGCGGAATTTAACGGGTTTAAACTGGTGGCGCGCGAGGGGCATGCGATTTATGGAGAACAGATTCAGGAAATTTACAAGATTATTGATAAGGGTGACTTTGAGATACGGGGAGGTTCTTCTCCTTCGGCTCAGAACGACACAGGAAAAGCCAATTTCCTTGACCAGTATTTCGCCAAGATAAAATCAATGTTTCGCTTTGCCCGCCCCCTCAAAGTGGTGGTGGATACGGGGAACGGGGTGGCCGGAGCGTTTTATCCCAAAATTCTGCGCGCACTCGGGCACGAGGTGATCGAACTTTTTACGGAGCTCGATGGAACTTTTCCGAACCACGAGCCGGATCCGATTGTGGAAAAAAACCTCACGGCGCTCAAAGCCAAGGTGCTCGAAAACAAAGCCGATCTGGGGCTGGCGTTTGATGGCGATGGCGACCGCGTGGGGCTGGTCACGGAAAAGGGAGAGTTTGTGTCGGCCGACCGGTTGCTCATGCTTTTGACGCGCGATCTTTTGAGCCGCCATCCGGGGGCCACGCTGGTTTACACGGTGAGCAATTCTCAAGTTCTTTTTGATCTGGCGAGAGAGTGGGGCGGCAAGCCCGTGATGTGCAAGGTGGGACATTCGTACGTGGAAAATGCCATGCACGAACATCACGCCGGCTTAGGCGGCGAGCAATCCGGCCACTTCTTTTTGCCCGAAGATTATTATGGCTTTGACGACGCGCTGGTCACCGCGTGCCGCATTCTTAAAATCGCCGCGGACTCCGGGAAGCCCACCAGCGAACTTTTCGCCGATTTCCCGTGGGTTTTCGCCGAGCCGGAAATGAGGCCCGTCTGCCCGGACGACCAAAAATTCAAAGTGCTCGAGCGCATCAAGGCTTACTTTGCGCCCCGGTACACCCATTCCATGCTCGACGGCATCCGCCTGGAGTTTGGCGAAGGCGCGTGGGCGGGCATACGGGTCAGTAACACCTCGCCGTGCCTCTCGGTCATCCTGGAGGCGCCAACCCCGGCCAAACTCGAGGAGGTTAAATCCGTGGTGCTGGGACACCTGAAAACGTATCCCGAAATCGGGTGGTCCGGGATGGCTTGATTTTTGGTGCGCAATAGCTTAAACTCCCTGACGTGTCCAATCCAACCAAAAGCGTCATCAAAGGCATTTTCAAAATCCTCACGGGGTTTATCGTGGGCGGAGCGGTCGGCTCGATTTTGGGCCTCACGTTCGCACCCAAAAAAGGTAAGGATTCCCGCGAATACCTGCGCGACCAGTCGATGAAAATGTTTTTGAAAGGCAAAGAATACATGAAGGATGAAAAAAAACAGATGGGGTCATTTAAGCGCCTGCTCGTAAAACTCCTCTGCCCCCGCAAAAAAAATAATCATGATGTTCAAGTCTAAGGTTTTAGGGTTTCTGGGTTGTCTGATTATATCGGGAATCCTTTTTCCGCGTTCCGCCTCGGCGGACGTTAACCCGGGGAACCTGCTTCTTAAAACCGATTTTAAAATCTGGACGGTGGATTTGCGGGGCCAAAACCTCACCTCCCGTTATTCCAAAATGGAGTTCAAGGGGCTCGACATCGCGATCCGCCCCGAGGACATGGAACAGGTGAAAGATTTTGTGACCGTCGACAACCTGGAAGGGGTGGATATTTTAAAGCTCAAAGATTACCTGAATCGCAAAATCGCGCCCGACATCGCGCGGGAAAAAGAAGACGTGGAAATCACGCTGGATGCGGAGGGAAAGCCGGTGTTCGCCGGCCACGGGATTTACGGCCGAAAGCTGGACACCGACCAGGCCGCCTTCCTCCTCAAAAAAGCGATTGAGGAAAAACTGAATTACGTGAATCTGCCGCTAGTCAAAGATTACCCCGTGGTCACGTTGCCGCAAACCCTCAAAGACCAGGGCATCACGGAGCTGGTTTCGAGCGGGGAAACAGATTTTAAAGGATCGCCGCCCAACCGCATCAACAACGTGCTGACGGGACTGGCAAAATTCAACGGAGCTTTTGTGAAACAGGGCGAGGAATTTGTTTTCGGCAACGTGCTGGGGCCCGTGGATGATACGACGGGATACAAAAAAGAGCTCGTGATCAAAGGCGACCGCACCGTGCCGGATTTCGGCGGAGGGCTTTGCCAGGTCTCCACCACTCTGTACCGCGCCATTTTGAGCGGCGGCTTCCCGGTGACCAAACGCAAAAACCACACCTATGCCGTCAGCTATTACCTGCCCATCGGCCTGGATGCCACGGTGTACCCGCCCACGGTGGACCTCAAATTCATCAATGACTCCCCGGGCGCGCTCCTCATGCAATCCTTCACGGTGGGCAGCAAAGCTTATTGGAATCTTTATGGCACGCGGGATCAGCGCACGGTGCACCTGATCGGGCCTTATTACCGCGACCAGACTCCCCCACCCCCACCCAAAACCGAATACACCGCCAAACTGGCCCCCGGAGAAAAACAGGTGCTTGGCCACGCCGTGCCCGGCCTTTTTGCCAGCTGGTACCGGCAGGTCACTTACGCGGATCCGGCAAAAAAACCCTACTTTGAATCCATTTACAGCAAATACGAAGCCCGCCCCGACTTTGTGGCCATCGGCGTGGAACCCGGCAAAGAAACGCCCGCGGGGAAGAGTTTGCTGGAGACGACGTATTGATTTCCCGGAAAAAGGTACAATAAACGGGTACAGCATTCTTGACTATCGTCGGCTTCTTGATAGAGTAATGCTAACTTCAATGGAATTTTTCTTCTTATCATGAATAAATCTGAAATCGCCCCACATGTATGGCAAATTGACTCCGGCATTCCCGGACCGACCGTGTTGGTGCTTGGCGGCGTCCATGGGAGTGAAAAACCCGGCGTAGAGATTGTTCAGAGACTTCTAGGTTCTGACCTATCGCGAATCGTAGAGCGCGGCAAACTCATTCTCGGAATTGGTAATCCTTTAGCGGTGGAACAAAATCGAAGATTCCTCGAAGGAGACCGTGATCTTAACCGATGTTTCGCACTGCTTACGGAAGCTCAACGGCAAACAGTTGCGGGAAAGAGGGCTGAAGTTCTTAAACTAATCATCGCACGGGCCGATGTGCTTTTGGATCTCCATGCAACAATTAAGCCATCAGATCCGATGGTGCTCAGCCCTAATGACCCCACACAGGAGCCATTGAAAAGTATTATTCCCGTCCTTGGTATCGAAAAAATTATCACCGGCTCCGGACTGTATAAAGAAAATGGAGACGGTGTCACGACTCAGTGCTACGCTCATGCTCAGGGGAAGACAGGGATAACCGTGGAAGCGGGATGGCAGGAAGATATGACGCTTGTGGCACGGGTACATAAAGCCGTGCTCAGAGCTCTTGCGGTGATTGGGGTTTCGAAGCCCTCGGATGAAGTAGTTGAGCCAGTGCAACATGAATACTTTGAATCGTATTGGAGCGTTGCGGCAACAGATGATTTTCAATTTGTGGGAGAATGGGGGAACTTTGAAGAGCTTCCCAGTGGTACGCACTTTGCAACCAGAGATGGAAAAAAATTAGTGACCCCCTGGGATTCTTTGATGGTTTTTCAAAAGAAGCCGGAAAACATCGTACCGGGCGACGAGGCGTGCCAACTTCTGCGGCGACAATAGTTTTAATTTTTTTTCTAATTTTTATATCGTCATGGAAAATCTACATTTTCAAAGCGAGTTGCCCAAATGTGAATTCGAAAAAGTTGTCGTTGCAGTAGAAACGGTTCTCCTTGCCGCTGGAATCTTTTCAGCGTCCCTTGCCCCGCGCGAATCGTCCGAAACACTCAGGGGAAGTGCCTATGTCAGAAGAGCCATAGCCGAACATGTCCTCAAAGAGGCACGAGGATGTGCGGCTTCCGGGCATGTCGATGATGAGAAAAAATGTGCAGAATATGAAAGCAAGGAAAAATTAAGAGAAGTGGCTCGGTTATACCGGAGTGTTGGTGATGAAGTAAAAGCAAAGGATGCGTTTCTCAGAGCCGCCAAGCAATATGAAGCCATGGGGCCAGGTGGTAGATTGGAAGCAGCTGCACTTTATAGGGAGGCTGGTGATCAGGAGAAAGCAAATAAGCTGGAGGGGGAAAATGAATCGTAGTTACAATTCTGGAGCAGGAGGCTCCTGTCCATTCCCAATCCCATGCGGTGATGGATAACCATGGTGGGCGTGTCTCGTTTTTTGAGGAAGATAATTAAAACCGCGTCATTCGCTTGGGATCCAGAATCTGTTTGACCTGTTTTGACGTGAGGATTTTCTGGGTGATCAAAATCTCCGTGAGCGATCTGCCGGTTTTTACTGATTCTTTCACGACTTCCGCGGCTTTGGCATAGCCGATGATGGGATTAAGTATCGTCGCGAGGCTGGCGGTGCGGTTGGCGTAATCACGGCACCGATCAGCATTGGCGGTGATGCCGCTAATGCATTTTTCCGCCATCATCCCCGCGGCGTTGCCGAGGATTTTTAGGCTTGTCAGGGTTTCGGCGGCCATGAGCGGCATCCACACGTTCAGATTCAGCTGGCCACCGTGGACGGCGTGGGTGACAGCCGTTTGGGCGCCCATGATTCGATAGCACACCATGTTCACACATTCGAGGAGGGAGGGGTTCAGCTTACCCGGCATGATGGAACTGCCGGGCTGAACGGCCGGAAGGTTGATCTCCCGGAAACCCGTGAAGGGGCCGGAGGACAGGAGCCGCAGGTCCGAGGCGATGCGAGAAATCTCCACAGCGGTTTCGGCCAGCGCGTTCATGAATTCCAGCATTGGGCGCTGGGACTGCATGCTTTCCACCAGGTCGGGGGCGTTCCTGAGTTTGAGGCCCGTGTTTTTTTGAAGGATCCGGACGACGAGCTTGGGGAACTTCGGATGCACATTCAGCCCCGTGCCCGCCGCGCTGCCGCCAATGCCCAGAACAGTGAGCGAGTGACGGGCGGTTTGAAGATTTTTCCGGAGCGCCGCAATGGTGCGCGCGTAAGCCCCAAACTCCTGCCCCAGGGTGATCGGGACGGCATCCCGAAGGTGCGTGCGGGCGGATTTGAGAACGGATTTGAACGCGCGGGCTTTTTGAGCGAACGCTTTTTCCAGCTTTTCCAAATTGCCATCCAGCCCATCAAACTGCATCAGCAGGGCCAGCCGCATGGCCGTGGGATACGTATCGTTCGTGCTTTGGGCCATGTTCACGTGATCGTTGGGGGAAACAAGGTCGTAGCGACCCTTGGGCTGCCTCAGGAGCTCGAGCGCGCGGTTCGCGATCACTTCGTTCAGATTCATGTTCGTGCTCGTGCCCGCGCCTGCCTGAAAAATATCCACGACAAATTGGTCCATGCGCTCACCCGCGATGATCTCATCGCAGGCCTTGAGAATTGGAGCAGCGAGTCTGCCCGGCAATAAACCCAGTGACTCATTCGCCTGTGCGCAGGCTTTTTTGAGTTGTGCATACGCAACCACGAGTTCACGGGGAATGTGCTCCCCGGAAATCGGAAAGTTTTCCACCGCCCGCAAAGTCTGGATGCCGTACAGCGCATCGTCTGGCAGGGGTTTTGAGCCGAGAGAGTCTTTTTCGATACGGTGTGATTTATTATTCATATTTCTTATTATTTTTTCTCAACCCCTTATAAATCACGCGCTCCATTTTACTGTGATCCAAGACGATGCCCCTCTGACAGGCGAAAATATAGGATTTTTTGGATGATTTACCGAAGTCGATGGGTTGATAGTCGGCGTTCACGGCCATTAGATCCATGAACAGACGAATGGTGCGGCCATTGCCTTCACGAAAGGGGTGAATGGCGTTAAATTCATTGTGGATGATGGCAAGTTTTTGGGCAATCTGTTTTTTACTATCACCCTTGCGCGGCTGATTCTTTTGAAGGAGCTTTTCAAATTTCTTCAGGGAATCATTGATGCGAATCACTGGTGCGAACAGCACGCCATCTTTGGAGATTTCAACCTTTCGGACTTTACCAGCCCAGTCATAGAGATTGCCAAGGAAGTATCGTTGGATTTCAAAAATGAGAGAAAGATCAAAAACAATCTTTCCCTCTTTAGCAAGACGTGTGAAATGAGCGATGGCATCTATCAATAAAAGAGACTCCACATTCTGAAGTCTTTTTTCGTTTTTGATACCGGACTTATTTTTGAGTACGCCTTTCTCCAGTCCGGCATCATCATCGCTGACATTATAACGCGAAGCCTCGGCCATAAGAGTTCAGAATTTTTATTGCTTCAATGTCTTTTTTGGCGCTATTCAGGCTGAGCCCTTCCAATTTTGAGGAAATTGCAGCAGCTTTGTGAATTGCCTTTTTATCGATCATTGAATGATCCCTTTTTGGTTTTTTCATAAGTTTTAGTTACGCTTCTATTATATCATATTTACTATCCAATATTTTCCCAAAAACATTTATTGCAATAAGCCACGTACGGGGCATCGGTGGGGTACACGGAGAGCATGCTGGTTTTGCACTTGCCGCAGGTGCGCTTGTAGAGCTGCCGTTCGCTTCGAAGGGCCATGCGCTGCCGATGACGACAGGCCGGGCAATGGTCGGGCAACGGAAGATGTTTTTGCTCATAAAATTGGGCTTCGGTTTCAATCACGATGAAATCTTTGCCGCAGCCTTCGTTTTTGCACGTGAGTTTGATCGTTGGGTTGGTCATGGGTAAAAAAGTTAATTAAACCGGAGACATGCTCTGAATCACACTGTCAGTCTCAGCTTTAAGACGGCGCGTTTCGTAATCGGAAGCGAAATATGGGAGCAGGTTGTAGTGGCCGCTGGCCTGGAGCTCGCTCTTAATACGCTCCACTTCCTTGCGGTATTCCTGAGGGGTGAAGGGCTTGTTGAGGATGTAATACTCTTTGTTTTCCATGTACACGCAGCCAAAGCAGTTTTTGAGGTTTTTGGAAAAGGCGCAGAACTCGCTGTCCGAACAATAATCGCATTGGAACAGGAAGTTGCATGTGTTATTCAGGGGCGAATGGATGCATTGGTAACACCATTCGTTTTCAAAACACACGGTGTGGTCGGCGCAGTTTTTATTGCCATTGGTCTCGATGCAGTAAAAACAGTCCTCGAGGGCGAAGGAGTCATGGCAGCGGTAACAGTTTTTGGATTCGGTCAGATGATTCCCGATGCAGTCTTCGCAGCTGAACTGGTGCACGCCCAGATTGGGAGTTTTGCGGCGCAGGGCTTCGACCCGCTCCTGGATAAGCCCCCGATGGATGGAGCTGCTGAGGTTAAGCGACGCGATCCGTTTTTCATATTCCGCTTTCGTGAGCTGCTCATTGAAGATGCAGTATTGCTTTTGGTAAAGCCCCACACAGCCGAAACAGCCGGTGCAGCCGAAGCAATCTTTGCAGAACTGGCATTCACGGCAGTTTTGGCAATCCTGGGAATAATCGACTTTGTAACAGCCCGCGCAATCCGTGCACTCGATGCACCATTCGCAGTTCACGCAGAAGGTCATGTCGCTGGAGCTCACGCACTTTCTTGAATAGCGCGCGTAATAGACATCTTCCGAGTAAAAGATGCCGAAACAGTAATAACAATTCTTGGACTTTACGGCCGTGTCGGCGTAATCGCAATTTTCCGCGCCCACCTGTTTCAGGTTGTAACGGGGTTTGGTCAGGAGCAGGTGGCGGAATTCATCGAGAAAGCTCATACAGGTGATTGAATCAATAATCCATTCTTCCCTCCAGCGCGCGCCGAAGTGTCTGGCTGTCTGCATACTCTAAATCGCCGCCCACGGGAATGCCGCGGGCGAG
>JGI1358J11329_10000669_pt1 | contig 29851 bp, 39 predicted proteins | sample Subgroupgradi54m_FD_11329 | JGI IMG/M metagenome (IMG submission 11329)
CTGAGAATATTTTACTTGACTTCTAGAAATAGCCGAAGGGTTTTAGAAACCACCAGTCACAGACTGGCTACGGGTGGAATTAACTCTTTAAATGAATTATTGTCAAATATCTGATTAAGCATTTTTATTACCTAAAAGTTTTTCTATGCGATTTATATAGAGAATAACAATACTTGATAAAAATTCTTCAGAGATCTTTGAAAAATGTTCATGCATGAATTTACTTCCTGTATAATATTGAGCTTTTGTTCTCTGTCTCTTAGCTTCTGAAAGGTCATTTGCCAAAGAAATAAATTCCTTATAGCCTTTTTCTATAAGATCAATAATCTCATTATCCTTCACAAACTCTCTAAGAACTTTTATAGTTGTTGCATGGACTTCCATATCTATTTTAAGTCTATATTTTCTTGCAATAAGAAGCTTTGTAATATCATGCATAGCATAATAGCCAGAAATAATACTCCATCTTGGAAAAGTTTTCATATTAGCTTAGAATGGGCAAGATTATCTTTATAAGAATTTTCAAAAAAAATTAACATATCTAGGTATTTCAAGTTCTCTTATTTTGCTAATATTGTCTTCTTTCAGAAGCATTTCTATAGAAACCATTTTATACCACTTTAATGGTATTTTATATACCAAACTTATTTTCTTCTTAATTCAAAAGCATAGAAAATTCTAGGATATGGTCTAGGCATATTTCTCTCGCCAATCAAGTTAACTGAAAAGCCAGCTTCATCAGCCATATGTTTCATTTCATCAACAGCTCCAAAATTCGATTGCAACAAATATACTCTGCCTTCTTGAGTAAGATATTTACCTGCTCGTGAAAAAAACTTTCTATGAACCTGAAGATCAGTATCCCACATAGATAACTCCGGTAAACTACTAGCTATTTTATTTCTAAATGGAAGATTTCCAGTTATAACATCAAACTGCTCGTCATCTAAAGCAGAAAACATATCTGACAATCTAACATCTATTTTATCAGAAAATCCATGTAAGCTAGCATTTTTCTTAGCACATCTAACAGAATCTGGATTTACATCCAAAGCAACTACTTTAGAAGCTCCATTATAAGCAGACATAACAGCCAAGACTCCAGAACCTGTACAAACATCCAACACGAGTTCTCCTGGATTTATTTTATAGTTATCAACAAGAACTGTACTATCATAGCAAGGCCAGAAAACATTTTTATAAACAATAAATTTTTTTCCAAGATATTCAATCAATACACCATCTTTAGGAACATGTCTAAACAACTCTAATCTTTCTTCCTGCAATCTATCAATATACGATATTTGTTCTGCTGTAAGCATCTATAGAATATAAGAGAAGTCGTATTAAAATCATAATTTAGCAACAGGACTAGATCCTGCATGCCATGATTGTCTTGGTCTTATGTATACAGAATAAATCCTCTCAGAATTATCATCTAGCACTATAGCAACTCCTTTCATCTTTGGAAGATCTACCAAATATTTTGTTATATCAAAAAGCATGTATGTTTGCATTATAGCTCTTAGAGAATCAATATCAGATTTTGCAGTAAGCATATGTGATATCAATAAATCTGACTGTGCCAAAGCATCTTGATTTAATTTTTCAGGTCGTTGTGTTGCCAAAAGTAAACCTATACCAGGCTGTCTACCTTCTCTAATTATCCTAAGCAATATATCTTGCGACGCAGGCTTTTCACTACTGGAAATAAAATTATGTGCCTCGTCTATCAGTATCCAGCAAACAGGAGTCTTTTTAATAAAAATTCCTTCTGTTTCAGCCAACTCTTCTTTTCTTCTAGCTATTGTGCGTTCTCCAAATATCTTTCTACATATTATTGAAATAAGCAAAGCTCTTACATTTTGTGATGTTAAACTAACATCAATAACACTTGCTTTGCCATTATCTAATAACTTAGGCATTTTAGACTGTCCAAAAATTCCCCAGTTCCTTGCAACCTCAAACATATTTTCCAAGGCCAATTTTTCAGAAGAAAATCCTTCTTGTTCCTTAATAACATTTATCAAATCATCCAAACTATATTGTCCTTTTTTTCGACAAATGCTAACAGCTCTCTGCAATAATATTCCAATAGTTTCTGTAGCTTTCAGTTCAAAAATACTAAGCCAATCGTCTCCTGTCAACTCATCAGCAGATATAGAAAAAACATCGTCAAAATCAACTCCTGCTTTTCTAAAAGTATTTGACTGTCCTTCAGGAACATAGATATTTATTGGGAACCCTTGTGGTTTTAATTCAATGTTATTCAAAGCTACAACATCTTTCTCATTACCTTGTTTCATTGTCCAAAAAATACCTTGTGTATCTATAATAACAGAACATAAATTCTTCCTATATTCATCAGGAAGCTTAAGCATCTCTTCAACAAATACACCTATGCTATAGCTCTTTCCTGAGTTATGGCTTATAACATCATTTGCTATGAAAGAATGCGTATCAGGAACAGACAAATCATAGACTTCATCAATACCAGAAACATAAGAAATTTTATTGATATTAACTAACTCTTTGTGAGATGATAGTAATTTATCACTTTCAATTATTTCACTTACATTTTTCCATACAAACTTATCTCCATTAGAAACTAAAAGTGGATGCTCCAGAGTAGCTGTAATAGATCCTTTATCGTAATCTATTTTTACTAAATCTTCATTTTTATTTATCTTATATTTTATCAATTCTGAAGGTTTCCATAAAAGTTCTCCAGTTTTTAGATCAAAAGATCTCACTTTATCGCTTTTCTCATCAAAATCTACTATTTTCTTTATTCCTTTATCCGTAATTATCTCTGTATCCTTTGTAACACAACCTCTCTTGCCACATAACACAATCAAATGAGGCCTAAGAATATCCATTAATACAGGTGTGGTAAAATGAGAATCTTCTCCAGTTCCAACAATATGTCTGCCTATATTTATTGTTCCTGCAGAGCCATATTTCTTAGTATCTTCAGAATCCCTGCCAATTATTATCTGCATCTGTTTTTCTTTTAGTGTAGTCATATTAAAATCATCTTGATTTTGATATGCAAGTTGAATTGTTAATTCGACTTAAGCATATTATGATCTTGTCTTGACTATTATAAATTGTTTACAGACGAGTATCTAGCTGATAGTTTGATTTGAAAATCTTTTTATTCTAGCCTTTCTTAGTTATGCTATGTTCAAACGAAGCTAGCGAGCAAGAACTTGTTCGTAGCCTTGAAGAATAGAGTTCTTCGAGGTCTCAGAGAATTTCATTCTCTGAAGATGAGCGTGCTGAGAGCGAAAGAGTGATTTCATGAATTTAACAGAGCTAGAAAACAAAACAAAAATAATAAGTCTGTCAACAGGAGCAAAAAATATCGAGCTTACAGGAGAAATAAGTCAAATAGGCAATATTCGTGACGTTAGCACACGGTACGGACCTTCAAAAGTAGTAGATGCTACAATAGAAGACGAAACAGGACAAATAACCCTTGTGGTTTGGGGAGACCTTACAGAAAAAATCAGACAAGGCAATAAAATAAAGGTTACAAAATCCTATGTTTCAGAATGGAACGGTAAACTCCAGCTAAATGTAGGCAGATTTGGCAAATTACTTATTCTCAACTAAATATTAAGTATTTTTCTAATAATAAATGATTTATACCAGATAAACAATAATTCTATTTATGACATCAAGAAAAATGAAGGGATTTGAGCCATTGGTCGCAGCTACTTTGTTGATAGCTGTTGCTCTAATGTTGGCAATAATAATATACCAATGGCAGATATCATATATCCATAGTTCTACAGCAGATATAGAAAACAGTGCTAACAAAAAATTAGTCTGTGATAGAGCTGACATATCATTTGTTAACATGTCTTACAACTGCGGTATGTCATGTTCTTCTGGTGTTCAGCATACACTTGATATAAAACTTAAAAATTATGGCGATGTAGGACTGACAATAGAAAAAATATACCTAAAAAATACATTAGGATCATTGATAGAATATCCAGGTGGTCAGTTAGATGTAGGAGAAGTTAAGTCATTCAAAAACACATCCTCATCATCATGCCAAGGAATAAACAAATCTTTGGAAGAAGTTCTTGTAATAACAGACTGTCCAAACATTTTCGTTACAATTCCATCAGATAAAATAAACTGGATTAATTGTTAATAATTTTGAAATACTATTACGATTTTGAAAGTTTAGTTAATCCAGCTCTTGCCAAATTAGATAGATCGCAGATATTTCTGTGCATAGTTTGATAATATTCAAATCTTTTTTCAAGTTCTTCTAAAAATTCTGCAGAAACTTCTCTAATACCATTTCTTATAACATATAACTGATATCCGTAGGCTCCATATTCTAGTATTGTTTCATTAGAAATAATATTACCTAAAAGATGTAGCTGTCTTGAATGTGAACCTTCGTGATCGATTAATATGCTAAGGAAATCATCTTCTCTTTGAATCCAAGAAGATTCATAAGAACTTGCCTATTCCTTTTCCCTGATATTGCGGGTGAACAGCTAATCTAAACAAAAAAGGTATGAAACCAGGCATAGCAAACTGTGTTCCAGCAACTCTTCCATCTTCAATAGCAACAAGATAAGATGAAGGATCTTTTTCTGACTCTCTATTCAATGACTTTTCATTATCCGTAACATCCCAATAAAGATCTGTTAACTCTAAAACCTCCTTAACCTCAAAATAATCTGAAGTTTGATAATTTCTTATCTCTACCATATTTTCTATAAACCAGTTAAGAATTAAAGCTTACAAAAAGTATCTAGTAAAATGGGAAGATGTACACAAATCTTTGATACATATACAGACAACTTTGCAGATCCAGCAACACAAAGATATATGGATAAAATAGCATTTGCACTTGGTATATATGAAAATACCAGAGATGAATTAAGGCCATATAAATCTTCAGAACAAACTGTTGAAGGAGAATTTCAAAATATTAATTCTAGAAATTAAAATGGAGGCACACCGTAGGTGGATAGAGCTTCACAATATAGATAATCCATACCATCAGCTCCACTCAGTTATCCACTAAGCATCAATGATCATAGTTTAGGGATGCTCCGTTCCCGGTCTGACCCAGTTGATTATGTCACGATCCTAGAGGGCTAAGCTTCGACGCCTCTGATATAGGTCTATAACACAAAGTTATCGCCCTTTGGCTTCGATCCCGTTGTAGACTCACGGCAACAGGTAACGCCTATCTTACCCGATCTAGCCTCCAATATAAAAGAGCTTTGAAAGAATTTAAGATTAGGAAATCGATTGATTCTATGAACATAGAAAAAACTCTGGATTTTTTAGATAAAATAAACGAATTGAAAAAAATAAAAAGAACTGGTTGGCTAAACAATAATATAAAAAATCCAGAATCAGTTGCAAATCATTCTTTTAGAACAGCTATAATGGCTCTTGTATTAGCTGATGACTTAAATGTAGACAGAGATGTTATGGTAAAAATGGCTCTTATTCATGATATAGGTGAATGTATTATAGGAGACCTAACACCAACTGACGTAAAAAAGGAAGAAAAATACGAAAAAGAGAAAAAAGCTCTTGTGTATCTCTCAAAGCTTTCAAACGATAAAGAGATTTTAGAATTATGGTTAGAATTTGAAAAGCAAGAAACTCTAGAAGCCCAATACATTCATCAGATAGATAAATTGGAAATGATCATACAAGCATTGGAATATGAAAAAACACAAAAAATAAATCTAGAAAGTTTTTTCAAAAACTCAAAAGAACATATAAAAAATCCAAAGTTACTAGAAATATTTGAAACACTAGAAAAGAGACGTAATAATGAAGTTAAAAGATCCAAACGAAACTAGAGAACAAGAATCAAATGAACTAGCTGAACAAGAATTATGAAAGAATTAGTAAGTGAGGCGTGTGAATGCGATAGATTAATATAGAAATTCGTCAGTGAGTGTGTTCTAGAAGAACATAAATTCTTCGAGGTCTCAACGAGCTTTGCTCGATTGAAGATGAGTGCACAAGAGTTGATTTCATGGAATTAAAGGAAATGAGAGATTTAACAATAGCAGCTATTGTATTAGCATTTGTATTTGTATACAAAGGATATGATAAATTAGGTATTACACTCCAATTATTACCTTTTGGATTGATTGCAGTATCACTTAGTTTTATCCTTCATGAAATGGCTCATAGATATTTTGCAAAGAAATATGAACATCACGCAGAATTTCAAATATGGCCAATTGGTCTAGCAATAGCAATTGGACTGGCACTAATTACAGATGGAGGATTTGTATTTGCAGCACCAGGAGCAGTTATGATATTTCAAAGAGCTGATCTATGGGGAAATGTAAAATACATGTCTCGTAAACAACTAGGAATTGTAGGAATATCAGGTTCAGCAGTAAACATGATTCTAGCATTCCTTTTCACTATAGCAGCCATAGCAACAGGATGGAATTTATTATACACAGGAACATTCATTAACATATGGCTTGCATTATTCAATATGATTCCTATAGGAATTCTAGACGGCTACAAAGTATTTCACTGGGATAAAAGAATATGGGGAGCTTTCTTTGCAATATGCCTGGCTTCCTTAGCAGCAGCTTTTATATTTCTAAGTCCTTTTTTGCTGTAAAGGAAAGCATAATATCTTTACTCCTTTGCAAGGTTACATGATGGAATTTTCGATTCCATCTGTACAGGTGGAATTTCATTCCACCATGTAGAGGACTTTCTTCTAAAGTCCTCTTTGTCCTAATCTTTAGCTAATATTGTATAACATGTAGTACAAAAATAAGATATTTATAGCAATAAAGATAAATTGTAAGAAATGAGTGGGATAAAAATGACACAAACATATCAAAATCAATTAGGAATAGAAAGTTTTACATATGGAGCACCTACTAAAGGAAGTTTAGGAACAGTAATGGCAAAATCTTTCGAATATTATGTAATAACAAGACCTGTTGTGCAATTAACTGCTAAAACACCCAAATCTATTTCTCATAGAGAATCGTAATCTGTTTATGTTAACTTACACAAAGCTATCAAAAAGACCTGAATCTTTCAGGTCTTTTTCAGGATTAACAGTAGAAGAGTTTGACAAGCTGTATAGCATTGTCAAAGATGAGTACAAAGAGCATGAAAAGCAAAGGCTGAATAAGAAAAAGAGGATAAAAGCTGTTGGACAGGGAAGAAAATTCAAACTACCTGTAAAAGACAGATTACTGATGCTTCTAATTTACTACAGATTGTATACATCCTACGAACTTGTAGGATATTTATTTGATCTTGATAGAAGTAATGTATATAGAGATATAAAGTATCTTGAGCTGTTGGTGAAAAGGTGCATTCCTATCCCAGAAAAAATTCATAAAAGAACAAAGAAAATAGGTACATTGAAAGAACTTCTTGAATATTATCCAGAAATGAAAGCATTTCTGGATGCAACAGAGCAGGAAATACCAAGACCTAAAAATAGGAGGAGAAGAAAATCTCATTATTCTGGAAAGAAAAAGAAACATACTGTGAAAACACAACTTCTTGTAAATAAAGAAGGTTTTATTTTGCATAAATCAAACTATCACAGAGGCAGAGATCATGATTACAATGTCTGGAAGAAAACAGATCCATTTATCCCAAAAGATGTTGAGGTAGGAATGGATCTGGGGTATCAGGGAATAAAAAATGATTTTCCAAATCTCAAATCAATACTGCCTATCAAGAAATCTAGAGGAGGAAAATTGACTGGAAAAGAAAAAAGATTTAACAAAAAATTTAGCAGAAAAAGAATTGTTGTTGAACATGTTATAGCTAGAATAAAGAAGTTTAGGATTATTGGTGAAGAGTTTAGAAATAATCTCAAGTCATATAACACAAAAACTTCAATTGTAACAGGATTAGTGAATTTCAAATCGATGGTGAAAAACAATAAAGATGTAATGAGTTTTGTTGTGTGAGAAATTTTTATAGAAAATTAGGCTTTTTGGCTTCTAATTATGCAAAAAGTCTAATGCTTGATATTCAAGAAAGACTTGAAAGATTGAAAGAAGACTTTGTCTCTGATATGCCAGAAATATATTCTACAATGGATTATTTTGACTTTCATTATAATTGTACCTTAGAAGGAAATACGTATTATCTTGTTACAGTGGAGTTTAGAGAAGACCTTCCCCAATCCTATAGAGAGCAAGTTCTAGAAAAAATACATGAAATTGATGGGGTAAAGATAGAAGTTTATACTAAAATACCATTTAGTAATGAAGAAATGCACTTAGCACTTGGTATTTTGCAAAGACAACTAGAGTCTAATAATGAATATCTTAAGGCTTATATATCAGGAATGTGTCCTGCAAGAGAAGGTCTTAAAGTAAATGTGCTGGTTTCAGAAGATCAATTACCAATAGGATATATTCCAGAATCAATAGAAATAGATAGAGGTGCTGATAAATTAAGAGTTCCTGTATATAAACAACTGTCTGGTAGAGCGAGAGTGCTAAAATCTAAATAATATTAAAATTTTACTCTTTCTTATCTTTCAAAGCTTTTGAAGAACCATCTGAAGCACGAAGTGTTTCTTTTCGCACTACTTCTTTTTCTGCTGCTCTTTTAACAGCTTTTTTAACTTCATCTACAGTTACTGCACTTTCTTCTTTAGCAAGCTCTTCTTTAACTTCTTCAGCTGTTTTGCCTTCATCTGCCATCTTTGATTCTTCTGCTTTTTGTTCTGCCTTTGCTCCCATTCTTGATTTTAGCTGATCTAAGAATTTTTCCTTCTTCTTTACCTTTTGAGCAATAAAGTCTTCGTATTCTTTTCCAAGTATTTCAACTTTAACATTATCTTTATCTATAACAGCCTTTACTCTTACTGTTCTAGGAGGTTTTTTAGGTCCTCTACTCCAAATAAGAGAATTCAGATGTCTTCCCATTTTTATGTCATCTTTCTTAGTATGAGTTCTCAAATAATCCTGAACAAGTTTTACTGCGTAGTTAGCTCTAGCTATACGGTCTTTCTTAAAACTCTCCCTTAAAGGAATATTATAAACTTTTTCTTCTACCATATCTAATCACTTGTGATTTGATAATTAGCATGATTTTGTTTAAATCATGCTAAGTCTTCAGATCGTACTCAAACGATCTGAAGGTTTCTAATTGCACTCCAGCGATTAAAAACAAATTTTACTTATCTTATATTTAAACCTTTAATTTTCCTTTTCTCCAATTTTTTGTAGAAACATGAATCTTTCTAGATCTTGCTCTTTTCAAGCTAAATTTTCTTATATCAGCCCATCTAGGCGCGCTTTGTTTTCTAGCTGTTATAAGCTTTGTCTTCTCTCCTGCTTTCTTTATCGATCCCATATAAACCACAAGAATTATAAATAATATGATGATAGCTTTTTAAGACTATATTATTGAGACTAAGCTACTTTCTAGTTATCTTAAAGTTTTTTTTCTCTCCACTTACCTGCTTTAAAATAAGCACAAGCTGATCATCTGTGATTTTACCGCGAATCTGTCCTGCTTGATATGCCTGTGCTAAATATAATTGAATTTGTGTAGCAACATCTGGTTTTACAAGTTTTAAATTATTTAACCGCTCTCTAGCTTTAGGATCTAACACTTCTGTCATAATAGCTTTTAGCATCTCCATTTGTTGACCTATCATGTTTTGTTGTGCAGCTGCTTGATGCATCATCTGACTTTGCATAGCTTCTTGCTGTCTTTCCATCATTTTTTTCTTCAGTTTATCTTCTTCTGATGTCATAATATCAACTAATTTGAATATTTTTATAACAATCTTTTGTCTAATTCTGCCAAAGGTAAGACATGAAGCTCAAAAACTCTTCTGGTTAGCTCGTATGAAATTTCTCCATATCCAGATATGTTGAGTTTTCTACCACTAGATAATGCTCGACCAAATGCATCTTGAACATCTAATGTAGTACATAGTCCTGCGTCTTTTAGAGCTGATATTGCTCTTGATATTAAAGATTTTTTATTAGAAGCATTATACCATTTTAATTCATCTATAGGAATATTAGTACTATCTGGATTCATTTCTACATATCCTTCTTCTGATCCATGAACGACAGCCATTGCAATAAGATACCCATCTGCAACTCTGTCTGAAACTGCTTGTTGTGCGTGATGCTTATTTGATGTTACATAAATAGGCTCTAATCTTCCCCTTATATTTCTAAAAGGAATGTATTGTGGATCTATTCTATCATTCATTCTAATACTACTGATCGATAACTTCTTAAAATATGTACATCAGCAAACAGGCTTTAAATTCTTTTATCTTTAAGTTAAAAAAATGAGTGATGAACAAGTTAGAAAATATGCATTGCATGTAGAAGATGACAAAGATTTTAGAGATATGCTATATAGATGGTTGACTAGACAAGGATATGATGTTATTCAAGCTAGTAACCTACAAGATGCAAATGGCCATATACTACGAAGACAATATGATTTATATATTTCTGACGGATCTTTTCCTTTAGTCCATGAAGGCCAAGAAGATATAACCGCAGGAGAAAAATTCTACAGATCTCTCAGAGAATCAAGACCTGATAAATTTAATTTTGTATTTATTTCTTCATCTACTAATCTGGCTGATTTAGCCAGTCAAGAAGGCATAATATTTATGGATAAGACTAGTATTTCTAGAGGAGATTTTTTAGCTTACTTAGAATCTTTAAGATAATAACAAGAAGTAGACATCAAAATAAAATTATTCTTTACACTCTTTAGCAATTTTATCTAGAAAGCTCTGACTTTGTCTTATCACCGATTTTTATACAACACATTTAAATATGTTTAAACATATATAAGTGTAGTGATATAATGACAAAAACGTTAACAGTTTCTGATGAAGCATATGAAAGACTGGCTTCAAGAAAAGAGTATGGAGAAAGCTTTAGTTCTGTTATCAAAAAGCTTACAGGAAAATCCACTTTAATGGATTTAGTAGGTCTTTTTACAGAAGAAGAAGCAGATGAATTAAGAAAAAATATAAAAAAAGGTAGAGAACGATCAAGAAAAAGACTGGATGAAACAGCAAGGAGATTACAATGATTTTAGACACAACATTTATTATAGATTTAATGGAAAATAATGAAGATGCTATTAAAAAACTAAAAGAAATAGCATCAAAATCAGAGCCACATGTAATAACAACGCCTACTGTATTTGAGCTTTATTCAGGAGTCATTCAAAGCAATAAACCAGAGAAAGAAAAACAAAAAGTTCTGAATGTATTATCAAATATAATTGTGTGGAATCTTGAATTAGACACTGCTAAAAAAGCTGGAGAAATTGATGGAAAGTTGGCAAAAGACGGAAAGACAATAGATCCTGAAGATTGTATGATCGCAGGAATTGCATTAACTAAAGGCCAAAAAATATTAACAAGAAATATAAAGCATTTTTCAAGAATACATGGTCTAGAAATAGAATCTTATTAAACTTAGAATGTTAGTCTACTTGCATTCTTTAGCAATCTTATCCAAAAAGCTCTGGCCTTGTTTTGTTATCAATCGGCCTTTCTTAGGTTTGTTTACTTTTTCTATAAGACCTGCTCTTTCAAGATCTTGAAGAACTGTTCTTATTATCTTTCCTCCTGCTTTTCTAAAATGAGCTGGTTGATGACCATTTCTTTGAAGTCCTCCGTAGTATGTTCTAAGTTTTGAAACTCCTACAGGACCGTCTAAGTATATTCTTCTCAATACGCTAGCTGTTCTAAGATGCCACCAATTTTTTTGTTCAGGTGGTCTTTGTTTGGAAACGCCAGATTTTACAAACATTGCCCATTCTGGCATATGTATTCTATCTTGTAAAGCTAAAGCTGTTTTATTTACCAGTAATTCTGGATTTGCGTCACGTGCTGATACCATTATTTTTCACCAAAATTTAATCATAGTATTTTCATAATTACACATATAAATCTATTTAACATGAGATCCTGCAGGTAATTCTTCTTCAGGCCTTAATAATACAGGTCTTCCCTCCAGATCTGCTGCCAATAACATACCATTTGACTCTAGACCTTTGAATTTTCTAGACTCTAAATTTTTAAGAACTATTATCTGTTTTCCAACTAGCTCTTCTGAAGAGTAAAAATCAGCTATTCCAGATACTATCTGTCGTTCCTCATCGCCTAAATCAACAATAATTTTAATTAACTTATCTGTATTAGGAACTTTGTCTGTAAATATTATCTTTCCAACAACCAAATCTAGTTTAGCAAAATCCTCGTATTTTATCATTTCTTTCATTTCAAGAAATTGTTAAGTAAAACTTAAATAATACTTGATTCTTTCTTTAGAACAATATATCCATCTCTTTTAGAAATAGTAAATTTATCTCCTTTGTTAGCTAGTTCTTTTGATAATGTAATTCTTCTACGTGTTCTAACTTTTATCAAAGACATAATTGATTATGGTTTTCATAGTTTATATTCAGTAAGCTTATACAACAAAGACTTGTAGTCTTTGTGTACACAAGGAATTTTATTCCTTCTTGTAATGCATCTTCTTACCACAACTTAGACAAGTAATTTTTAAAAATCCTTTTTCCTCTTTTATATCAGCACTAAGCTCTTTATGTAAATATTTCTTGCACTTTCTACAAAATTTTCTTCGTAATTCAGAGGGTATGCGTACATTATAACGCATTCCTATTTTTCTAGCCATTTCAACATATCTGTCAGCAAAAGTTTTTTTCTTCTTTTTAGCAGCTTTTTCTGCCTGATCAAAAAGTATAATTATCCGCTGTTTAGCTATCTTGATCTGTTCTATAGGTTTATTTCTTCCTCTCATAACAAAAATTAGAATGAATGTTTAAAAATAAGATATTCCTAGAGAATTAACAAACTTTCTGGCCAACAGTATCAAATAATTGTTTTTTGTAATATACTGCAGCTCCTGATCTAAGAGCAATTGTAATTGCATCAGAAGGTTTCATATCTAATTGGAGTATTTTATTTCCTACTCTAAAATATGAGTCTGCATAATATACGTTTTCATCTACTTTATGGACTAATACTGCTTCTAATTTTATATCAAAGGATTGAAGAACAGTTGCAGTGCTCTCATAAATATCTGGACGCTCAGCTGTTTTGTTATTAATGGCGTTAAATAGAGCCATCGCTCTTTCTGGACTTGTCTCTGCTATTATTGCTTTGCAATTGCTTATTACAGCAACAGACGTACCCTCTACTTTTATAGAATCTAGTTTAACAAATCCTTCTGGAAGAGTCCATACCATTTCATCTTTTATTTCAGCTTGAACTGTTGATTTTATTGATAAAATATAGATCAAATATATTCCAAGAATCAAGATAATTGTAAGAAGTACAATAATTACAGGGATAAACCAGTTTTTAGTAGTATTTTTTTTAGCCATATATTTTATACCTTATAAAATATAGTTATGAACAAAACTATTTAGACTATATATGGTGGAATAAAATTCCACCTATACAGATTGAACTTTTTTCAATCATGTAATATTTTTGTTCTAACTATACAACAAAGACTTTAGAAAAAGTCTTTGTGTACACAAGAAGTTTATACTCCTTGTTGTATGTACGAAGCATAAATATTTAGTTTGTATGCTTCGTACTGTAATTTAATGAGATAATTTTTACCTATAGTCATACAATAAATATAATATTATTTTGTTTTGTTGTATGACTATAAATATGTTAAGAATCCTACTTATCTTAGATAACATGATTGAGTACTATAAAAACGTTAATGGTAATTTGAAGGAAATTAAAAAAATGGATAAAGGTAGGATCTGGATAGATGTATCAAGTCCAAATAATGATGAATTGGAAAAGCTTTCAAAGATTGTCAAAATACCTTTAACCGATTTAAAAATGGCTTTAGATGAAGATGAGCGTCCAAGAGTTGATGTTTCAAAAGACTATACAATGATAATATTTAGATCTCCTTTTATAAAAAAAGATGACGAGATTGAAACTTCTCCAATAGGAATATTTCTTACAAAGAAATATGTTATAACAATACACATATTCTATACAGGATATGTAAGACCTATATTTGAGCCTTCAAAAAATATGAATATAAATTCTAATTCAGAATTCTTATTATATATTTTATCACAGATAGTAAAAGGATATTTCCAAGTTCTTAGAAAAATAGAGAAACATCTAGATGTTATAGAGGATGAAGTAATAACAGATCCAAAAAATATTACAATAGAAAAAACAGCAGATGTAAAGCGAGCTCTCATTTACTTCCACAGATCCCTAGTAGCCAATAGAATAGTTTTGCTAACATTGATAGAAAAAAACATTCCTTTTATAGACAAAAACTTTACAGAAAACTTCAAGGATATTCATACAGAAGTTTTCCAATTGCTTGAAATGACTGTGACATACAGAGATCTGTTAAAAGGTAGCCTTGATGCATATTCTTCTGTTTCAGCAAACAAACTTGGAGAAACAATGAGAATTCTTACAGTATTGACAGCTATGCTAACAATACCAACATTTTTTGTAAATCTCTATTCAATGAATGTAGATCTGCCTCTTCAGCACAACCCAGCTATGTTTACTTATCTAGTTATTGTAACATTTCTAATAATGATCCTAACATACTTTGGCCTAAAGATGAAGAAGTGGATATAATAAATATTTCTTAGATAACTAAATATATTATAAGTAAAACTAGCTGATTAAAATAAATTCCTCATCAAACAAGGATGATGCTAATTCAACTGCTTTTAACTTATTTTTTTCAGTATTTTGTTGAGTTTTTTCTATATCATTTTCTATAGTTAATTGTAGTCTTTTGCTGTTTTCTACACTTCTGTTTATGTTTTCTATATCTCTTTCATATTTTTTGTTTAGGTGCTCTTTTTCAGAAAGAATACTTTCGTTTTCCTTTAAGGATTTTGACTTTGTCTCTAAATCATATATTTCCTGTCTGTATTGGCCTAGTTCATCAAGCCTTTCTGTCAAGTCTTCAAGCTTTCCAGTAATTTTTCTGTCAACTTCTATTTTTCCGTCTTTTATCATTATTATTGTTTTCAGCAGAAGGCTTCTAATATTGTTTTGACTATCTTCCATAAATGCTTCAAAAGGATTTTCTATATAATTTTCTATAAAACTATCTTTTTCTTTATGGTATATTCTTTTCAGTATTTTTGAAAACGCTCCAAATTCAGAACTAATCTGCTGTTTTAGATATGAAATTCTTGTCTCTATTCTTCTTATATCAGGTCTTATCGAAGAAAATTCTGATAAATCTAGAAAATTTATTCCTCTCCTATTATTTTCTAAGTTTATCAGTTCATTTGAAAGATTTTCTAATTGTTTTCTTGATGATTCTAAGCTTTTCTCAGCATTGTCTATTTGTATGAACATTTCTTCTAAAGATTTTTTTTGAACCATAAAAGAACTGTTGAGAATAGTATGTACTTTTTCTAAATTTCCGCTTATCTCATTTATCTTCTTTCCTAATTTTGACAAGTCTTCTGGAAAAAAGAATTTTATATGCATTACCTCTTTTGGGCTCAAGTCAATCTTAGCTAGAGATTTTTTCATATAATTGAAGTATTTTTCCATATCTTCAAAGTCTTTTATCTCCCCTGGCTCATTTTCAAGTATAGATGAGAGCAAAAGGGATGATTTTTCACAAAATCTGTTTTTAACAGCTTCTGAATTCTTTGCTCTTTTTTCCTCTATCTCCCTAGTTTTCATTTCGATAACAGTGGAAATAGCTTCTTTTATCATAGAAGATGTCTGAGTTTTTATAGAATTTGTATCATTTATAACAGACGTCTTTTTTTCATCTATATTTTTATGAAAATACCCTTTTAATTTAGTAAAGGTTATCTCTGTCTGTTTTTTCTCCACTTCCTTTTTCTTGAATATATTTCTAAGTCCTTCAAACATTAATATAAATTAATCCCTAAAGCTTAAATCAAGTAAAACTTATTGATAGTTATGTCTGACAGATTACTAGAAATTCCTGGATACAGAGCAATTATTCCTAATGCAGTTTATATACAAGAAAGAAAATTAGCTGTTTGTGGAGTTTGTCAAGAACAAAAAGATCTTTCTAGATTAGTTTTGCTATCAAGATCTGACGACCCAAGCATATCTACTGTTACAGAATATTTTCAAGAAAGAGCTAAAAAAGCTAGATGGACAGTTGATATGTCAGTAAAAGAATCAGACTTCCAACGTATTTAGAAGTTATGGATGTATTGAAGAATGGAAAACATGTACCAGGAAATGACATGATGATTGGATCAGAAGATAGCCGTATCTTAATGTATCCTACAAATAATCGGCAAGAAGACACTGAACAAGTTATTACAGATGTTTATATTGCAATACAAAGTTCTCAAGGAATTGAACTAGTTTTTGATAAATCAGAAGATCTATTCAGAGGGATTATTGGACTTTTACTTACTGATCTTACTATGAAGTTTGGTGATTACGAAACAAATCCGTTAGAACCTATTCACAAAAGAAGAAATTAATTACAAATCCATCTGTGTAGCTCCATATCTTTTTATTACGCCTGATGACATGTAGCCACATGCTTTACAGAGAAACCCTGTACTCAAATGATTCATTTTGTTCAGACAAACTGGACACGAACCTACCATGTGAAAAACCTTCTATGAAGTTTTTTACACGTATACCAACATTCAGATGTTGGTATCACGTATTAAATCAACATTTCTCAATGATGCTAATATTAACTATTTAGTACATTTCAGACTATTTAACCTTTTCGTTAATGTAGTATTGCTTTCCAAAAGTGATAAAATGACTACCAAAGAGACAGCTTTAGTATATTTTTTGAACTATAAAGAAATATTGTAAATTCAACTATATTTTTATCCTATACCATGTAATATTCAGTTATGGAATTCAAATATAAAAGAGCAAGCGCTACCAGAAGGCAAATATCTAAAATTGATAAAACAAAAGACATAAGGGTACGGCTTGTTGGAAAGGTTATGGAAAAATATAATGACTCTGTATTACTTGGAGATGATTCTGGAAATAGAGAGATAAAGATGGAAAGCTCTGTAATACAATCGCTTAATGTAGGCGAAACTATAAGAGTATTTTGCAGAGTTACTGAAGAGGAGCTTAACTGCGAACTAATTCAGGATATGAATAATTTAGATACTGATCTTTACAGAAAGACATTTTTTGGATAGAAAGTCTTTATATTCATAAGAAGTAAAATTTACCTATCTGTATATATAATGGTTTTTGAATATGGAATGTATATTTTGTAAGATTATAGATAACACACTTCCTTCTAGAAAGATCTATGAAGATGATGATAATGTAGCTATTCTAGATATTAATCCTGCTTCTCCTGGACATGTTTTGGTAATACCTAAAAAACATAAGCTAGACGTTTTTGAAATAGATGGCCTAGATCTTAGAAGAACTATAGAAATAGTTAAATTGATTGCAGAAAAGTTAAAGAAAGAGCTTAACACTCCAAATATGAATATAATCCAAAATAATGGAAGAATTGCAGGACAGATTGTTGATCATTTGCATATACATGTTGTTCCAAGATTTCCAAATGACAATATAGATTTTAGAATACCTAGATATGAAATGAGTCAGGATCAGTTTTATGAAATACAAAAAAAGCTTAATATAAACTGTAAGTTACCAGAGCTTCCAGCTGCACCTGCCAAAGCAGATGAGAAGAAATAGTGTAGTATTATATTCTAAATATTTTTGCTCATTACTATAAATAAACTCATTGAAATAGTATTTTATCTGATTTTATGACAAGATTAGACCTGCCAGGATACAGAGTAGTAGTTCCTAGTTCTGTTTATTCTAGAAATAGTCTTACACATAGTTCTGGGGATCCTGGGGAGTCGATAATTGTAGCAGAACGATATATAGAATCTAGTAGAGAGCAGATAGAAGCAAGGATAAAAGACCTTGCAAGAAGAATGATTATTTCTGATGCTATGGAAGTGATATATACAAATTCTAGACGCAGGGAAACTTTTGAAGGAAGTGATGAATTAATAACAATGGCCTTGTCTGTGTTGCCGTATAATGTTGTTAAAGGAATAGCTGGGGATGAAGAAGTTGCTTTAGATAAACTTAGAGCATCTATAGATCCAAAAGTTAGAAGATTAGGAACTATAGATGGTACGAGTATATATGTAAGACATGGGATAGTTTCTATAAATCAATTAGCATTATACAGACAAAAAAATCATATTGAAACACATGACTGGTATCATGAATTTATGCCTTATGACTCTGAAGAAGGTGGTTCTATAGATGATTGTTGGAGTTTTATGATATCTGTAATAGAAGGAAGACATCTTCCTCCAAGGCAGTTTGTAGACATGATGATTCAATGTAATTCATCCGAATCAGATTTAATAAATTTTACTGGTCTAAAAAACGCTGATAGAAGAAGAGTAGAAACTGTCTTAGATGCAATTTATTCATTGGTAGAATCCCAACTGGTTAGTATATTGCCTGATGTATCTTCTAGAGAATTTCTTGAAATGTGTATAGACACTTTAGGAACATTGATAAAACCTTCTGAAAAGTTTGAAGCTCCTGGAAACAAGTTTGTTCCAGCAAAACCTTTTATAGAATAAATTATTCTTCAACTCTTGGAGCAAGAATAAAGCAAAGCCTAGCTTTTCCAGGAATATTGAATAATATTTTCATTGGATAATCTGTTGAATATCCTAAGCTGACATGTTCTGATATTTTCTTTGCCTTCATTATTTTCTTCAAATATTCTATAGAATATCTGCCACGGGAATTATCAGCTGTTTTAAGATTTTTTATAACAGCATCTCCCATTTCCAATTCTACTGATGATTGGTCATGATCTGCGTTTATGAATAATCTACCACCTGCTGTCATTAATACAAGTGTATCTGATACTAAATCTGCATCATCTATACTATCGCTCATAAGGTCTGATTTTATATCAAATGACGTGACAAATTCTAATTTGTCTATAGGAGGAAGATCATCTTTAGAAACCTCTATAATAGGCAATGTGAATATACGAGATGAAGATCCTGTAAATTTTACCTCTATTTTCTTGTCTATCTTGATGTGCATAACATCATTAGACGAAGCTCTTTTCAATATTCTTAAAAGATTAAGCAGATTTACACCAACTCTCATGTCTGTAGAATAATTATATTCCTTAAAGAGGGATTTTTCAAGAAAAAAGTCTATAACAACTACAACAGCTCTGTCAGAAGCTACCATTTTTATTCCATCACTTCGTATTACAAGGTCTGTCTCATCTATAAGCTCTGCTATTGATGTCATACTGTCTCTAAAAAGACCCAGATCTTCTAAAACTGCGTTAAACATGTTAAAATCCTCAAAAACTACTAAACAATTTCTAGAATATACGCCTGAAGCTTTATAATACTATTTGAATTACCTATGTTCAATCCTAGCAACAAGCAGTCTAGTTTTTATTATAGAATCGTGCTCTACACTTATAGCGTCTATATTGTTTTTAACTAAAAATCTAACAAACTCTGGATAATTGCTAGGAGCTTCTCCGCATATAGATACTGTTTTTCCATCTTTATGAGCTTCTTTGATAAGTTGTTCTATCAGTATTTTCACAGCATCGTTTCTCTCGTCAAATTCTTTTGAAAGTTTTTCATTGTTTCTATCTATTCCTAAAGTTAGCTGTGTTAAATCATTAGATCCTATGGAAAAGCCAGAAAAATATTTTGCAAATTCATGCTCTAAAATTATGTTACTTGGAATTTCTGCCATAACATACCTAGGAATATTTCCTAAAGAATATTTTTTTAATAACTTTACAACAGCAATAGCTTCTTCAATTGTTCTGCAAAAAGGAACCATTATTACTAAATTATTAAACTTCATGTTATAGAAAACTTTTTTCAACGCTGCGCATTCTAAAGAAAATGCGGTTTCATATTCTTTGCTAATATATCTAGAACTACCACGCCAACCTATCATAGGATTTGATTCTTGAGGTTCATATTTATCGCCTCCTATTAAACTTCTATATTCATCTGTTTTAAAATCTGAAAGTCTAACAACAACTTTTCTAGGATAGAATGCTGAACATATTTTTGCTATTCCTTCTGCTAATTTATCTGAGTATTCTTTTCCTCTTTTTTCAGCAAGCATTTTCAAAGGATGTTCTCCAATATAAGATGATATAATAAATTCCTGTCTTGCTAACCCTACTCCATCAACAGGAAGCTGAGAAACATCTAGAGCTAGATCTGGATTTCCTATATTTACAAGAATTTTTGTTTTAGTCTTTGGTACTTTAGAAACATCATGAACTTTTTTTGAGAACTTTACAGAACCTGACAAAACTTTTCCTATTTCATTAGTACAATCTAATGTAATTTTTTTATTATTTTTCAAAACATGTGTAGCATTATCTACACCAACTATTGCAGGTATTCCTAATTCTCTTGAAATGATGGCGGCGTGACATGTAACACCTCCTACTTCAGTTATAATACCTGAAGCAATTTTCATCAAGGGTTCCCAATCAGGATCTGTAACTTTTGTGACAAGTATCTGACCTTTTTTAAATTTTTTCATCTCTGTTATGTTTTTTATCACACATACATTTCCCTGAGATACAGCTCGTCCAATAGAAGATCCTTTTGCCAAAACTTTTCCAACATGTTTCGAAGCCGAAGGCTTCTGTTCGTTTATAGAGTATTCTACATATTCTGTCTTTTTTGTATTAACTGTAACTGGCCTTGACTGAACTATCCACAATTTACCAGAAGCCTTACACCATTCAATATCCATTGGTCTTTTGTAATGCTTTTCTATTACTAAGCAGTATTTTACAAGCTGGAGAACTTCTTTATCATTTAATACAAATTTTTTCTGAAGATTTTTAGGAACAGAAATTCCTTTTACTCCTTCTTGTGTACGGATTTCCATTCTTTTTTTGCTACCTAGTTTTTTTGAAATTAAACTAAGAGTATCTTTATGAATAAGGTACTTATCAGGATTTGTCTTTCCTTGAACAATATAATCTCCAAGACCCCAAGAGCCATTGATAAATACAAAGCCGCGATGTCCAGAATCAGGCTCAAGTGTAAACATTACACCAGAAACATCAGACTTTATCAAGCACTGCACACCAACACTGAGAAATACTTTGAAATGATCAAATTTTTTGTCTTCTCTATAAGATATTGCTCTGTCTGTGAAAAGTGATGCAAAGCATTTCTTTACATGTTTAATCAAAGAATTTCTGGAAATGTTAAGATAGCTTTCTTGCTGTCCTGCAAAACTTGCATCTGGCAAGTCTTCTGCTGTAGCTGAAGAACGAATAGCTACTCTGCCTGATTTTAACTTGTCAAATGATTTTAATATAAGTTTTTCCAGATCGTTTGGAAAAGACCCATTTTCTATTAAACCTCGTATTTTCTTTCCTGATTTTTTAAGCTGGGTTATATTTTTCACATTCGTGCTTTTGACGACTTTTCTTATTTGCTTATCAAGGTTATTATATTTTATAAAATATTTGTATGCATCTGATGTTATAGCAAATCCATTTGGTACAGGAACTTTAGTGTGCTGAATCATCTCTCCTAGAGAGGCATTTTTGCCTCCTACTAGCGTTACATCAGACATATCAACTTTGTCAAAGAATTTTATTAGTTGCATGATTTTCTTTTGTTTTGGTTGTATATATTGTTTTTTAAAGTTTCTTGATTTCAATCTATAAAGGGATCAAATGTTTAATGGCGATCTTTCTAAAATGAGACTTCTAGTAACAGAAAGCAATATGCCTTTAGCTGAGAATATATACAAATGGGTTGCAAATATACTTGATTATGAATATAGAAATGCTGAACAAACACTAAGAACATTACATGAATTATCCCATGTATATAATCCAAGAGATTTTCCTACAAGAGAATATGGAATGTTTGGAGAAAAATATCAAGCATTTCTTGAAAGAATTGATAGAATTAATTCTGGTCTTCATCCAGCTTTAAATAAAGCATCTAGAACAGAAGAAGTAACAGATTATGAAATAATGATATTTAAACAAGATATAGAAAGTTTTTTTGATCTTGGAAGAAATGCATTTATAGTAACGCCTGAAAGAGAATTCTATAGTGGAGAAATAAAACCTAGGACATTAGGAGATCTTAGAGGCAAGAATGTATATGTTTTACATTGGCTTTCTACAAGAGATGGTGTATATGATCCAAATGAAGGAGCTATTAGATTATTTTTAATAAATCATGCTCTTTCAAAAGGAGGAGCCGGAAGAATAATAGATACTTTGATGGAAATGCCTTATCAAAGACAAGAAAGAAAAGATCAGAGTAGGGTTCCTATATCTGCTGAACTTATGGCAGCTTTAACTGAAACTTCAGTTGGAACAACTCCATTTAATGTCATGACAATTGATTTGCATGCGCCTGCTATCCAAGGATTTTTCAAATCGCCTTGTGATAATCTATCTAGTCTACCTTTCTTTGCATATGTTGCAGAAAAAGAACTGGAAAGTGCTGGAATAGCTAGAGAAGATGTTGTTGCAGTTGCTGCAGATGTAGGAGCTGGTAATCGCACAACAGCTTTTGGAAAATATATGAGACTTCCTGAAGATCGTATAGTTTTATCATTTAAATTTCGGCCAGAAGGTGGCGGAGATGCAAAAACAAAAGGTCTTATGGGCAATACTGGACGAGTTGCCATAGTTCCAGAAGATATGATAGATACAGGAGGAACTTTAAAATCAAATATAATGGAACTTGTTAAACATGGTGTGGAAGTTGTATATGTTGTAGCACCTCATGGAATTCTTAGTGAATCTGACATGCCTGCAGAAGAAAAACTAAGAGCATTAAATAACGTAGAATACCATACAAATGGCACTACAAGAAAACTGAAATTTAGAGCTATTGTAGGAGATGCAAATGTTGTGCGTGATGAAGAATATGCTAGAGCAAATAGCGACTGGTTAACAATAGCACCTGTATCCTTTATACCAGCGATGGCAATAAGAAGAACACAAGCAAATGAATCGTCACAATTTCTTTTCAATAGAAAATTTCTAGATATCTATCTTGATGCACTTGATGTATATAATATGGCTACAGCTGTGAGAAGTGGAGTATAAAAAACAAAAAAAAGAGTGCGGAAGGGCGGATTTGAACCGCCGAATGGACTAACCAACTAGGTCCTAAGCCTAGCGCCTTTGACCAAACTTGGCTACCTCCGCATACTATTTACAAATTAATCTTAATTTGTAAAGAAGTTCTTTTAAGCAGTCTAAGGGAACTTCATTCTAAATAATGTTGAAAGAGAATTTAAATAAGAATTCTACAACTAAAAAACCAATATATACCAACCACTGCAAATATCATCATGAAATTGATTAATCTATCTCTAGTTATCGTTATTATAATTATGATTTCTATTGGACTTGTTTATGCAGATGGTGTAACTCCAAATCCTAGTCCATCTCCTTCCCCAAGTCCTACACCAACAGGCAGTGCAGATGGAAAAATTCATGATGATCAAGTACCTACAACATCTGGAGGAAGTGGAAGTATAGGAGGATCTGTAATACCACCTCCATGTAAGGTTAAGAAAAAATGTCCTTTGCCAGTATGCCCAAAGCCTACGCCAAGTCCAAGCCCTTCACCATCTCCTTCCCCAAGTCCATCACCTACACCAACATATTGTCCAAGTCCAAAACCATCACCATCTCCAAGCCCTAATGATTGTAATTCTCATCTAAGTGCTGCACAAAAAAAATATGTAGATGAATTTATTATACAAGGAACATCACCTAAACACCTGAGAGATCTTGCTGAAAGATTTATGAGTTGTACAGGAGCAGATGGTAAATATTGGTGTGAAATTGGGCAAGAAAGATGTGCTGGTTTTGCTGCCGTAGTAGGTAAAGGATTTGGTAATCCTATGGTAGAATTTGGAAATGCATGGGATCTTTATAGAAATAATAAAGCAAATACTTTATGGAGAGGTTATACAGGAGACCTAGATGCTTTACAAATAAAAGAACAGTCTACAGAAAAAGATAGACTAGAAAATCCAGGAACAAGTGAATGGGACTTTAACATGAACCCATACATAAATCCATCTCATCCACCTCTGATAGGATTTAGTTATGGTGTTAGTAATCTTAAAACAGGCGATGTAGTAACTATTAAATTTAGCAAAAAGAAATTTCATGTAACACATGCTTGTGTAGTAATAACTGCAAATTGTAAAGATTATTATTGCCTTGAGAATATACACGGAGAGGTATTTTTGTCAAAAATAGATGCAGGTGGTAACATTCATCACGGCAAGAGTTATAAAGATCCTGCGACAGGAAAAGATCTAGGAAATGTAAGACCTATAATGGAAGTAATTGGAAAACATACCCCTTAATCATTTGCCTATAGTAAAGTCTTCTTTACCATCTCCAAGAACTGGTAATTGTAATTCTTTTTTAGTCTCTTTTTTATTAATTTCTCCATCTACATGTAAGTCAATAATAAAATAATGAGTTCCTTCTTTTTTTATAACTCTTGGCAAAAAAGAAGTAATATCGTGAATATCAAGAGGTCTTCTTGATTCTTGTATAGATTTTGTTCCATTGGAAGGAATAGAATAACTTATACTAGGATATACATGCATCCCTTCTCTATTTACTTTTAGATAATCTAGAAAATCATCAAGATTATTAACATTTTCTAAAGGTCCTAATACAGGAATTGTATGAGCATCTTGAGCAGCTTTTTGATATTCTTCATTATTCACATCTCTTACAACTGCACTCAAATATTTATCTAAAGATCTCTTTTCTTGTTTGCCAATATTATAAGAAACAGTGCTTCTTGTAGGGGTTTGACGATCTGTGCTAATATGAAGATACCTATCTACACCAAGCGTTACACCTATCAAAGTTAATCCTACTAAGCCACCTGCTATATATCCACGAATACTTTTCATTAATATACCTATAGATATTACTTAGAAGAGGTGACTATATAAAGCTTAACACCACATTAAATTTATACATACAAAAGTCTTTTCTAAACCTATTTTTATGCCGTATTCTATATTAATCTATGAAATTTTTGTGGATTGGTGTAGTAGTGGTAGTTCTAGCTATGTTTAGCTTGAGTAGTTTTGCACAAACAGAGTTTGTCCCAAATCAAGTAGTAGTAAAGATAAAGGATAACATAGATGTCAGTAAAATATCAGAACCACTATCAAAACAAAAAATAGCAAACATAGAGCAATCGGAGACAGATGATAATTTATACATAATAAATATAACTGGAGATGTAAATAAGACAATAGCAGAATATAAAAAAGATCCTTCAATTGAATACGCAGAACCTAACTACATAGCAACTTTAGCTTTGATTCCAAATGATCCTAACTTTACAAGTCAATATCATCATACAAACTTGCAAAACAACCTCTCATGGAACTTTACAACAGGAAGTTCTTCTATAAAAATTGCTATTATAGATACAGGAGTACAATGGGACCATCCTGATCTTTCGGCAAACATCTGGAACAATACAGCAGAAAATTGCACAAATAGTATAGACGATGATTCAAATGGAAAGATAGATGATTGTAGAGGATGGGATTTTGTAAATAATGACAGCAATCCAACAGATGATCATGGACACGGAACTCATGTAGCAGGCATAGCAGCAGCAACTGGAAACAATTCTATAAATGTAGCAGGAGTTTGTTGGAATTGTACAATAATGCCAGTAAAAGCCTTTAACTCTGGAGGATCAGGAACTTATACAGATATAGCCGATGCTCTTCATTATGCTGCAGACAACGGAGCAAAAATAATAAGCATGTCATTCACAGGACCAGATGCATCTACTTTGAGTGACGCGATAAAATATGCATATTCAAAAAATGCTACATTAATAGCAGCAGCAGGAAATTCAAATACAAATTCAAAATCTTCATCATATCCTGCAGCATATGATGAAGTTATAGCAGTAGGCTCAACAGATAGCTCAGACACAAAGTCATCATTTTCCAATTATGGAAGCTGGGTAGATGTCTCAGCTCCTGGATCAAGCATATTAAGCACTTACATAAACAATGCAACAACTACACTTTCTGGAACATCAATGGCTACACCAATTATATCTGGAATAGTTGGATTAATATTATCAAAAAATTCTACGTTTAAGCAAGATCAAGTGAGAACACTATTAAGAAGCACTATTGACCCTATATCATCACCGACTGTGTATATAGGAACAGGTAGGGTAAATAGTTTCAAAGCTGTTAGCAGAAATTCAAGCTTGATAGTAAATTTTAAAAGTGAGATAGATGATAAAACGCTTACTGGAAATGCAGTAATAAATGGAACTGTTAATGGGACTTATTTTGTAAATTCATCTTTATACTATGGATCTGGAGTTTATCCATCTTCTTTCATATTGATAAATAACAATGCAACAAATGTTACCAATAACTCTATAACACAGTGGAATACTGCTTCTGTTGTTGATGGTAGTTATGCTTTAAGATTAGAAGGAAATGACAGTTTTAACCAAAGTTTTTTTGACATAACTTTTGTTATTGTAGATAATATGCCAAAAGTTACTATATTTTCTCCTGTTAATGGAAGCACGTATACTTCTGTTAATGTTACATTGAACTATACAGTAAGTGATGCTAGCATAGATAAATGCAGGTATATTTTAGACAGCTTAGAAACAGTAATTTCAAATTGTGCAAATATTACTCTAGTTAATTTAACAGATGGATTGCATAATCTAACATTTTATGCAAATGATACTGGCAATAAAACAAATACTACAACTCTACAATTCAGGACAGATACAAGATTTCCAACATTAAATATAACATCACCTATAAACAACAGTTGGAGTATATCAAAAAATGTTACAATAAATTATACTGTAAGTGATGCAAATATAATGGCTTGTAGATATAATTTCAATTTAACCAATACAAGCTTGTCAAATTGCCAGAATTTTACTTTAGTAAATCTTTCAGATGCTTCGTTGTACAATATAACAGTTTATATCAATGACAGTGCGAATAATACAAATTCTTCAATACTATTTTTCAATGTTGATACAGCATTTCCTAATCTTAGTGTGCAAAGTCCTATAAACAATACTGTATACGCAAATGCAAATATTTCATTGAACTACACTGCAAATGATACAAATCTAAATGTATGCAGATATTCTATAAATAGCACAGAAACTGCATTTCAAAATTGCACTACAAATTCTTCTGTATTATTAGGAGACGGCTTGTATAACATCACGATATATGCAAATGATAGTGCAGGAAATACAAATTCTTCTAGAGCTTCTATAACAATTGATACAACTTCTCCTAATATTTCTCTATCACTATTTCCTTCAAATCTTATAGCAGGAGAAAATATCACATTTTCTATAAATGTCTCTGATTATCTTAATCTATCTAACATATCTGCTATATGGTTGAATGTCTCAAATACAACTGTGAATGTAAACATCACTAACAACACATATATGTCAACAAATATTTTATTCAATACTACTAATTTGACAACAGGAACACAAAATATAACTATATATACAAATGATACTTTGAACCATACTTCGAACAAGAACAGCACATTTCAGATAAGTCTTGCTAGAAATCTTACTATAAATATTCTTGACAAGACTGGTGCAGCAACAAATGCTTCTGCATCTATATTCTATTTTGGACAAAATCTGATAAAGGATAATAAAACGAATGAAAGCTCTATATCATTTATAGTTGCAAGTGATATATGGGATCTAAAATTATCAAGCTCGAAATTTAATACAACTCTTAGAAATATTAATTTATCATCAGCAAATATCAGTGCAAATACATCTATAGATGATGTTCCTGAATCAGCTGTAACTAAGACAACAATATTATCTACTGCAAGAACATTGGTAGAGATATTTGCATTAAACACAAGCATAAACTTTTCAAACAGCACTATAGATTCTTACTATAATAGCAGTGGAATAAATGACAGCTATGCTAGCGTGTTTGTTTGTCATGCATGGAGTATTGCTGATAGAGCATGCTCAGGAAGTTGGACAAATATTACAGTTAACTCTAGTATTGACAGAACGTTAAAAAAATTCTCAATAAATACAACAAACTTTTCTGCATTTTCTCTTGTAGAAAGTAGTTATTGTGGAGATACTACATGTGACAGTTCAGAAAGCTGTTCTTCATGTTCTCTAGATTGTGGTGCATGTCCTGTAACATCTACTTCAAGCTCTTCTAGCTCTGGTGGTGGAGGAGGATCTTCTGGTGGTGGAGGATCTACTAGTGTTTCAAATAAAACATCTTATTTTATTGACAAAATCACAGCAGGAGTTGTTTCAAAAATTAAAAATAGTATAAATAATAGCGGATTGAACAGCATAGAAATAACTACAAATATAAATGTACTATCTGCGGATATTGGATTGGAAAAACTAAATACAAATCCTGTATTAGCTGTTCCGCAAGGAAGTGTTTATAGATATTTATCAGTAACACATAGTATATCTGAGAATAAGTTTACAAAAGTCAGCTTTAACTTTTCTATAGAAAAGAGTTGGATAGAATCAAATAGTATAGATATGACAAAAGTTTATCTTCAAAGATATGAATCAGAACAATGGAAAAAATATTCTGCGACGCAGACAGATGAAAATACTACACATATAATGTATCAATCAGACGTTCCTGGATTATCTAATTTTGCTATTTCAGGAGATCAAAAACAATCTCAGATAACACAAGAGAGCATAAAACAGATAGAATGTAGTGAAGGTAAGAGATGCTATGATTCAAGTATTCAATCTTGTACAGACAGCAAATGGGCTGTTGATAAGACATGCCCATATGGATGTGAAGAAAGTTTATATAATGGAACCAAATATTACAGCTGCAAATCAAAGCCTGTTATTGGAGTTATAGCAGATAATACAACAGACATACAGAGCTGTATTGAAGGGGGGATAAGGTGCAATACAAACCATACAGAAATATGTAAAAACAATCAATGGACTACTAAAGAAGTATGTGAAAGAGGATGCAACGACAACAAGTGTACTAGTTTGCAAAAAGACATTGATATGAACTATATAACAATAGGACTAGCATTGTTGATAATAGCAACGTTGGCATTTGTCTATTACAAAACTAGAAAGCATGATCACAAACCTGAACATGTGACAAAACATAAGCCAGATAATAGGCACCATAAACCAGAACATAATAGAATACATGATTATTTACAAAACGATAAACGTCAATACAATAAGGATCGTGCTAGAAAACGTCACAAAGAGTAATAAGATTCTTAGTCTAATATTTATAGTGAACCAAAGCTATAAGAACTTTTCTTGTAGAGTTTATTAATGAAAACATATGAAGCACCCACATACGATGAAATTAAAGCTAGTATATCAGACGAAGGATCATTTAATTCTTTATTGAAAAGGTATAAAGGACTAATGCTTTATAGAGCAAGAATGTTTGTTGGAAAAATAGACGGTTATGATATTGATGATCTTGTACAGGAATGTAGTCTTGTTCTAGATGATTGCAGAAGATCTTATAAAGGAACTGCAGATTTTAGTACATATTTTACAGCTGCTATGATTAGAAGATTTATATCATTGTATAGAATAGACTTTTTGCATAATTAGAAGCCAAAAAGCCTAATTTTCTATAAAAATTTCTCACACAACAAAACTCATTACATCTTTATTGTTTTTCACCATCGAT
>JGI1358J11329_10000670_pt1 | contig 29844 bp, 5 predicted proteins | sample Subgroupgradi54m_FD_11329 | JGI IMG/M metagenome (IMG submission 11329)
GCGGCTGGACGCTGGCGCAGCTCAACTACGGGCGCGTGGGCGGGACCTTCATGCCGGGCTACGCCAATGCGTTGGAGACGGCCGCACTCCTCGAGCCGGATGTCGCCGCGCGCGGCAAGCGGGCGATGGAGGCAGAGCTGCGGCAGTTGGCCCGTTTGCTGGCCTATCGGCTTGCGTGGGGCAAGAAGGGCTACGCTGGCGTGAAGAATGAGGAGCGGAAGATCCTTGCCCTGGATGCTCGCGCAGTCCAATACAGACTGAGCGTCCTTGATCGAAAACTTTTCAATGCCTTAAAACCCTATGGGCAAAGCTGGGACAAACTCTTCAAGGCCGTTGACGATGCCAAAGGCGCTGAGAAGAGAAAACTCCAGCATCGCCTCGATGCCACCCTGGAGATCCATTTGCAGCAGCAGATCTTCCGGCGGTTGCTCCACTTGAGGGAGGCATTGGATGCGTGGGACGACGAGGTCGTGCCGGTGCTGGCGCGGCTGCCAAGCTCCGTGCGCGACATGCAGGCCGCGGCATGGAAGAGTCTCTCGGAGGAGGCGAAGGGGAAGCTCGGCGGCATGCAGGCCGCAGCATGGGAGCGTCTCTCGGAGGAGGCGAAGGGGAAGCTCGGCGACTTGCTGGCGCGCTTGATCCCAGTTGATTGGCGGTGGGCGCTGGCGGATGCGACCGCCGGCTGGGAGCTTGAGCCCCCGGCGGATAAGGCGTCGCCAGCCCCGGAGACGCCTGGGACCGCGCCACCTGGTGACAGTAGATCGGCTTCGGGGGCAATCGTCACGGAGGAGCAGTTTGCTCAGCGTGCAGCCTCGGCGCAAGAACCCACCGCGCAAGAGCCGACAATCACAGCCGGAGGGATTCCGCCGGCTGTGACAGGAGGGGGGACAGGTATCACGCCTCCAAGCGCCCCGAGCACAGGAGGCGATGCATCCAAACCGGTGGAGATGGTGGCGCGGCGAGAAGTGCTGGTTACGGGAGCGTTGGCGACGGCCGGGGTGTTGCTGGGCCTGCGCCCCGAGGCGACGGCGTCGAAGTCGAGGGATTGGAGCACGCCGCCGCCCGTGCCGCAGTCCTACTCCGGCGAGGCGACGGAGCTTGGCCATCGTCTGGCCGAGGGCCACTGGCTCACCGAGGAGACCGAGCGCGGCAGCCGGTTCACCACGATGGCCGACAAGGGCCTCCGCGGTCTGGTGCGCGAGCACTATGGTCCCGCATTCCTCCAGGCGATGCAGCGCAACGGCACGCTCTCCTGGTTGGCCAGCGCGATCCTCTATGACCGGCTCACCCGGCAGCGGCTCTTCAGCAATGAGGGGGTGGATGAGCATGGCCGCCCGTATCGCTGGTTCGACAAACTGCAGGCCGATGCCGCCACTTTTGCGGTGACTACCGAGGGGCAGACGCTCGAGCGGCGGCTCGGCATCCGCTACGCCGAGATCCGCTGGACCGACTTGGCGAGGATTGGGCAGAATCCTGACGACACCGATGGGTTGAGAGAATTGGAGCGCGTCAGTGGCCTCCTCAATCATTTGCCCATGCGGCGTGTCATCGGCTTCCATGCCCACCTGCCGCGGCTCAGCCGCGCCGCGATCGAGCTCCTCTACCGGGAGGTCTACGGGGCATTGCCGGGCGAGGCGACCACGGCACGCGGGTTGGGCCGGATCACGATGAAGACCTACGACAGGGCCCTCGCGATGTCCCGCGAAGCGTTTGCCGCGGGCCGGGAGAAGTTGAGTGTGAGCGGGTCACGGCGCACGACGGCGCAAGCGCTGGAGCAGGAACGGCGGGCTGGCGAGGCCGCGCGGCGGGACGCTGATCGCTGGGATTCGGCAGCGCGAGTCGCTGGTTGGGTTTCAGCGGTGCTTGGTGGAGTCTTTATAGCTGGATCTACGGGGGTGGCCGCTCAGGAACTCCGCAAGGCCCGCGCAACCCGCGCCCCATCGCGTCGGCCGGCGCCACCATCGGCGCAGCGAAAAGAGACGCCGCGGGCACCGGCGACGGCCCGGCGTGTCGCTGCATCCCCCACTCGTCCTGTGGCGACGGATGGGTTGGAGCCATTGCTCAATCGCTTGGAAGGCACGTGGAATCGCGCATTCCTCGAGTACGATGCGCGGCGGACGGCACTCGCCAGCGCCGTGACGCGCTCCGACTCCGCTCGATTGGAAGCCGCTCAAGTGCTTGCAGAGGATATGCAGCGGCAGTTAACCCCGCTCCGGAAACTTCGGAACAGCATGCCCATCACCGCCGATGAAAGACGGGCACTGTCTGAGGCATTTCAGGGCGAACTGGCAACCATGGTAATTACTGACTCAGAATTTCGCCGACTGGAAGCTTACTTGAACGGCGGTGCGCCGGCTGAAGAGGATTCACGCGGTGTCGTGGCGGCACGTACCAGCGGATTGGAAGAGGTCCGGCGATCGCCGAGCATGGTTCCCTACGCGGTCGAGGTGGCGTTGGGGATCCCGCCCCTCCTGCCTCATCGCTCGGCGACGAGCGGACTCGAAGACCGAGGCGATCGGCAAGGGCCGCCGAGCGACCGCCTGGACATGAACGGTACGCTGGGCGATGCGAGCAACCAGCAATCGTTAGGTGGCTACTTCCTACGGCCACGCGCAGGTCAAGGGGCGTTGGCGGCGGCGTTGGATGAGACGGCGACGCTGCAGCAGATCGCGCAGGCCACGCGCCGCACGCTACTGGCCTACGGGTGGGCGTCGGCGATCCACGATCCGCTCAGTGCCGTGAGCGTCACCACGGCCGGGCAGGTGGTGGTCGAGGGGGCCTCGCGCGCCGGCTTCGACTGCGCCACTGGCGCCCTGGCGCTGAAGGTGGCCCTCGTGCAGGCCGGCTACGCGGACGCGCAGGTGGCCGCCGGCACCGCGACCGACGGCATCTACGAGGTATTCGCCCTGGCCCACGGCCATCGGCTCACCGTGGTGCCGGGCCGTGCCCCCGTGGATGATCCGGCGCTCGTCGTGGAGCACCTGCTCACCCCGGCCGAGGAGCAGCAACTGGCGGCCTTCCGTGGTGTGGCGGCCTTGCTCGGTGGCCAGGATCCCCATCGCCTCTACCCGATGGCGGTGATCGCCTCCGACGAGGGGACCCAGCAGTGGCTGCTCTTCGCCGGCGTCACGCTGGACGTGGCCCGGGTCGCCCTGCGATTCCAACTGCGTGACCTGGCCGGCCGCGCCGGCGTCCGCCCGCAGCAACTGGAAGTGACCCTCGACCGCCGCGAGTGGCACGCCTGGCAGACGATGGCCCGCACCAGTTCCGTCGAGGCGCTGGCGGCCACCCTGCGCGCGAATGGCTGGTTGGCGGATCAGGATCTGCCGGCGCCGGCCCGCCGCGAGGTGGAGGCGCTCCTCCTGGCCCTCGTGCGCAAACTTGATCTGACGCCTCACTCTCTGATCGTGCCGTCGGCCCCCTGGGCCACGGCCGGTGCCGCGATGCCCGCGCTCATGGCACCGAATCCCTCGTGCCCCCCGTCTGGAGCTTCAACGCCCGTGCACACCCCTGCACCCGGGCGGTCGGAGCTTCAACGGGGGGTGCCCTGCCTGGGCTCTGCCCCCTTGGCACGGCCTTTTATTGTAGGCCATCCGCCGGATGGCCCGCCGTTCGGATCAAGTGGGTTCCAACAAGGAGGGTTTGTTCGATGAGCATGCGGCCTGTTCTCGCGGGATCCTTGGTGTTTCTTCTGGCGTTCGCGCCAACCCTTCCGGCCTTGGCCCTGCGCGCTCCACAACCGGAGCACGAGAGCCAACTCGCCGGTCTCGAGCAGGCCTTTAAGGCGCCCACTGAGTCCACCGGACTGGAGGAAAAGCCCGAGGGTGTTGGGTTGCATACCAGAAGGGATTTCTTGGGTGCGATGGCTTTTGGAAGTGGATTCGGGCAGTATTTGTTGGAAGAAAAAACTCGTAGGCATGGGCGGCAGCTTTTTGAGGATATATTTGTGATACTGACGACCCCTCAGGGGCGTGGCCGGGTAACCGATGCTTCTAAAGAAGATCTGTCTCCGGTGAAGATTTCTTTGATTGATACTAATGGCACGCTGTGTCATGGCGCTGAGTTTTCCAGCATTCCTAAGGACTATCACCTCCACTCTCGGTTTGACGTGTCATTTCCTGGTTTTCAGGCGAGGCGTATTTATGATCCAAAGTTCCAAGTCGAATTCCAGATTCGCGGAGAAGGTGTACAAAGTGTACAAGTAGTTGTTGAAGACCCTACCTCTAATGCATACGATCCGGCCGAGAGAACTTTTGGGCGCTTGATCATTCATCCTTCCGGAGATTGGAAGACGTATTCGATGGCTTTCAGCAATCCCAATGCCAGGACGGCGACCGTCTCCAGCCAAGAGCCCCCCTCAGCCCTCTTCATTTCAGAGCAGGAATATTACCTCAGTTCAAGTAGCGTCGTACTAACAATTGAAGCCAAAGGTTCCTCTACAGAAGGAGGCTTCTTCGCAATCAAAGATGTGAGAACAGAGACTAGTTATAGCGCGCCATCCACCATTAAAACCAGTTTGGCGCTAGTAGGTGGTCCAGCTTTACTTATAGCAGCAACTGTAGCAGCAATAGAAGTACAGACTCGTTGGGATGCTCCTAGTGCTCGAGAGAAACGGCGGATTCGCCACATTGCTAGGCTTGTGCGTCGCATGAATTCGACCCCCCTCACTCTAACAGAGTCGGGTGAAGACGGCAATGAGGGGTATGTAAAGTTGTTACATGTACTTGAGGCTGCTGCGGCCGGAGACCTCGGCGCAGCTACTGTTGGGCGGGTTGAGGCTTTGCGTGCGCTTTCGGATGAAAAGCTATCCGCCTTGGGAACCAAGAGAATTCTTCAGGAAATCTATGTGAGACTAACAAAAGAAAAACCATATTTGCGACACGAAGCCTTTGAGCAAAAGCTCGGTATTGGTCCAATATCGCCTGATACCTCTACTGGTTTAGAGGAAGGGCGGGTTACTGGTATGGTCAAGGAGATGCTCTCTTCCTTTACGAGGATTGAGGTGCCGGCAGCGGTTCAGACGCAGCGGGTGCTCATTGTGACGCCGGATGGGTTGCCGAATCTTTCGGTGGCGGGCCTCGTGACGGGCGAGCCCCCCCTGCTCATCGAAGCCCTGGCCACTGATGCAGCGCAAACGGAGCGGGTCAAGGCCGGCGTGGAGGAGCTCGGGCTCAGGAACGTCCAGGTGCACGACGTGCACGCGGAGTTCAACGGGAACGTCGAAGCCGCCATTGCCGCGCTCCAAGTCACACACCGGCAGGCCGGCCGAGACACCCTGGTGGTGACCGCCCGCTCTGGTTTCGAAGAGGTGGCCAGGTTCCTCGGGGCGACGTTGCCGGAGGCCGACCTCCGCGCCTTGGAGGCCTTGATTGAGCGCAGCCACGCGATCTGGATGTAATGTGGAACAGGGTGTCTGACACCATGTTCCACAAGGTCATCGCCGGGGCCCTCTCCGTCTCCATCACCCTCACCTGGGTCTTGCCTTACCCGGCCTTTGCCCTGCGCCCCGAACCGGTGAATGAAGCGAGCGGCGGCCTCGAGGAGCTGCGCGAGGCGCTGGGAGGTGGGGGTCAGGGGCGCCAGTCAGGTCGGCTAGCGGAAGAGCGGTCGGTGTCCCGTCGCGAGTTCGTGCGTTTGGCAACAGCGGGAGCAACCCTTCTTGCAGCTCCTCATCTAGCGCACCCCCGGGCGCCGGCAACCGATTCCCCTACACTCCAAGAGCAGGCCGTTTCCTTCCTTCTTTCCATGCAGGTCAAAACCGGTCCCCGTGCAGGGCTTCTGAAAAGCTATGACGAGATCCCCCACAGCGATTCGCTCGCTCCGTACATCAAGGATCGGGCCTACACCTCCGATCAAGCGAAGGCCGTCGTGGCGCTGGTGGCTTCCGGCAAGATCGAGGAGGCGCGCCGCATTCTGCAGACCCTGGCTTCCGTGGAAGCAGGGTCCGGCCGGCTTGGGTTGTCGTATCGACTGGGCCACGTCGGGGAGGAGAATCCCACCCTGTCCTCCGGGGTGCTGGCCTGGGTGGGCAGCGCCATCCTCTTGTATGAGGGGAAGACGGGCGATCAGACATTCCGCCCGATGGCCCAACGGGTGGCTTCCACCCTCCTCTCTCTTCGCGATCCAGTGACCCGCTTGGTGAAAGGCGGCCGGCGTTCTGGAGGAACGGCCTTGGCCTGGATTGCCACGGAGCACAATGTCGATGCCTACTTTTTCCTTCGGGATCTGGGCCGCTTGACCAAGCATGCGCGCTACCGCCAGGCCGCCTCGGAGATCGAGCAGGGGATTCTCACCACGCTCTTTCATCAAGACCATTTTGGCCGAGGGTTCAACGACCCCACCGACATGCTTGAGGCGAACAGCTCGGGCGCCCTGTTCCTGTTGGCGATTGGCAAGAAGGAAGAAGCCAAGGCCGTGCGTGCCTACATCGAGAAGACCTTCAAGCGGGCAATCACCCTGGAGGGCAAGCCACTCGTGGGCTATGCCCCCTATCAAGGGGATGAGATCGTCTGGACGGAGGGCAGCTTCGGGGTCGCGTTGCTGGATCGCCGGCTGGGCGACGCGCCATCGGCAGATACGATTGCCGAGGCGATGGAGCGTCTCCGTGCCCCATCAGGTGGCATTCGTTATGCCTATCCCCGCGTGCGGACCAAAACCCCGGATGACGACTCGACCTACTCCACTTTTCCCAGTGTGGCCGCCACCGCCCGGTTCCTCATTCAGTCCTTGAATCCCAAGAACTTCTGGACCCCCTCCGAAGCCGGCCTGGAAGAGGGGACCGAGGCGCTGATTCAGGAGCTCCGGCATTGGGGACTCGGGGCGGCGGTGGATGTCCTCCGGGAACTGACACACGATCGGCCGGAGGAGTTTTCGCTCGCGCTGCCCGTGGCCGCGCGTGAAATCATGCTCCTCTGGCGTCACGGGACCGATGCCGACAAGTTCACCCACGAATACCTTCCGATGCTTGTGCACAATCCTTCCTCGATTTGGGATGTCCCGCCTGTACGCACGGCAGCCGATCTTGTGGCCGCCATCGAGCTGGCCCAGTTCCTGTCGGCCCACGGGGTTGACCCTGGGCTCGCCTATGCCATCCTCCGCCGCTGGTTCTCAGAGATCAGGAATCTGACGGATCAGACGCTGAGCGCCGATCCCGGGGGGCGCGAGACGGCGATTCGTGCGTTGAACGCACGCATTGCCTCTTTGGAGATCCCCCCGAGACATCGGGACACGCTTCTGAAGTCCATGAACAGCTATCTTCTTGTGTTGATGGGGCGCACGTCACAGAGACGGGCGGAGCGACATTTCGATGCCACCGGACAGGAGATTCCGTGGGATTCCTCCGGGACGCCGGGGCGTGCGGGGGCGCATCACGCCGGAGACCCGATCTATCTGTCCTGGCCCGATCTGAAGAGGCGCCTGCATCTCATGCAGTCCCTCGGCCTCTCCCTGCCGGAGGCGGAATCGGCATTGAGCCATCTGGAAGATCTGATCTGGGAGGCGGAACTTGTCCCGGATGTCACCGCTCAGAAGGTCAAGGCCATCGTCCCGGCCGCGCAAACGTGGGGCGACGACTTGTACACCCTGACGGGTGAAAATCAAGCCCAGGTCACCGATCGCTGGGTCCATTGGCTCTATCGCCGGGCTCACGGAGAGTTGTTGACGCTCAGCGAGCAGGTCCACCAAGCCGAGATCGCCGCTTTTCGGGAAGGGCGGATGGCGATCGAGCAGCTGCCGGTGGAGACCGTGTGGGCATTGGTCTCGCGCGATCTCCTGCGTGTGGAGGCGCTTCCGTGGGGGGTGCGGCAGGCGTCGGTGATTCTGATGCTGACGGAGTTGAAAAAGGAGACGAACGATCTGCGGGCCGCCGATTTCTCCGTCCCCTTGACGGCCCTCCGTGGACAGGCGTTGCGTCCGCTCTTCCTGGTGTACCAACACGCCTCCCCCACGGAATCCCAGGACGAGGTGACCCAACGCATTCGCCAAGAGCTCTTCCCCGGGTGGGATTGGGAGAAGCACGCCGGCTTGGAGGAGATGGATGAGCTGATCGCCGTCACGCCGAGGCCTTTTGAGCGGATGCAGAAGGCGCTCGCCCGATACGGCTCGAACGGATCGGCGGAGGCCTTCCAGACGGCGCTGGCCTTTGCCCAGGCGATTCGCGATCAGCACCTCGGTGTTCCACCTGCAGATGCCGAAGTCCTTCGGGCTGCCTATCAACGGTGGGCGTGGAGCTTCCACGTGCCGCTGGTGGCGGGCGTGGCGAGTTGGCTGGTGGGGTGGGCCCTTTTGCCTTCATTCCTCGGGTTTGTGGGTGGGCTCGTCGCGCTTGTGGGTGTGACGGAGTTGTCGCGCATCCTCTACGTCCGCTCCCCTGTCGGGCTTGAGGTCCTCCGGCGTGTGGCGCCGCGCGCGTATCCGTCCCTTCGGGCGGCACGCTATGTGGAGCAGCAGCACCAGCTCATGGATACCTGGGCCGACTGGGTGACGGCCGCCGCTCGGAAATCCAACGACCCCGGCGAGTTGACGTGGGAGTTGACCCGGATGGCCCAAAAGCGGTTTGACCTTCCGACCACCGGCCGGCCCTTCCTCAATCAGTTGGAGCGCCACTTCTGGCCGGAGTTCTTGCCGGGGAGATTATCTCGCAGCCAGGTGTTTCTGCCGATGAGGGGAGATGAGCCCGATGAGGTGGCGATGATGGTGAAGCTCATTCGGCATCTGAACGACCAGGGGATCGAGCCGGTTGTCACGGACGGGAGCCCCTCCCACGGCGTCTCCGAGACCCTGGCCACAGGCGGCCGCGGCTTGGGGCTGAGATACCGGTTGTTGCATCAACAGGCAGATCGATTGGTGGATCCGGTCCATGGCCAGGAATTCCAACAGGGACACCGCGGCCGATGGACGCCAATCGTCGTCGAGTCCCTCTCCCGCCGTACGGGGGCTCGCATCCCGGCCGAGGATCTGGCCGGGCCGCTTCGGTATACGGCCTCTGACCGGCCGCCTCTGGTGATGGCTGTTCACGGGTTCTCCGATTTCCAGCAAGCGGTCCCGCCGGCGCAGATTCCTGCGGAGGTGGTCGATCTGTTCCAAGAGTGGCGGCGCGCCGACCGGTTTGTCCCTAGCGATCGGAAGCTGTTGGTGGGCTTCCTGTACGATAGCGCCCTGCTGGAGATGGCCGGCTCGTTGGCCACGCAGGATCGGACCGCTCGCTGGCAGTTCGTCCGCGACATCCTCGCACAAGAGGGAGTGGCCTCTCCAAAGGATCTCCCCGACTCGGCCATCCATGTGTGGGTGGAAACGCCCCCCAGGAGCGGCCCCCAGGAGATCGATCCCTTGCTCGACGTGCTGGCCCGGGCCCATGGAGGGGCCTCGCGCCCCGTGGTGCTCTGGACCTCCGCTCCCCCGCCGCCGGAGGATCGTGTGGCCCAGCCCCGTCCCCAGGGGTGTACCGTGGTCCCGCTGCCCGCGTCCTTATCCTTGACGGCTCGCCGCCGGCTCCTGGTGGCGATGGATGTCGCCGTCGTCGGGAGCGAGCAGTTCCTCGCCGATGCGTTATATCTGGCACGGACCAAGACCGACCACTTCCCGCTTCTGCTGTATGCCCCATGGAACATGGGACGTTTTGCAGCGCTCAGCGGGCCGCTGACGGCCACGGGGCGCATCGACACCCTTCGGGACCTGTATGCGTTCAATGACATCCGGGCCGGCCGGGCCAGTGAGGAGGCGGTGCAGCGCCTGCGTACCCTGATGAGTGACCTCACGCTGCGCCGGCGATACCTGGAGGATCTTGGGGAGACGATTTTTGCGAATGCCCAGGAGAAGAACAACGGGTTGTTGGTCAATGGGCTCAACGTCATGTCGAGGATCGCCTTCCGTTACGACCGGGGGTGGCCGCTGGGTCGAATTTTGAGGAGCCCCGGTTCGGAGGGAGCCCATCCGGCCTATCTGGCTCCGAGGGATCGCTCCGTCGAGCAGGTCTCGGCGGACGATGGCCCCTGGCGTGTGTTTGTTGACGCACGACGTCGCGCAGGCCTGGACCCGGCCGCGCGCATCCTCCACCGGTACCAACGGGGGGACCCCTTGGACGATCCGCGCTTGCAAGACACCCTCGATCTGGCGACCCGGGAATGGGTCCAGTCCGCCGCCTCGTTGGCGCCTCTGGAGGTCTTGAAGACCAAGGCGGAGGGCCCGGTCCTGTCCCCGGTGGGCAAGGGGGGCTCATTTGTGGCTGTGGGGATTCCAGACACCGATGTCGTGTTGAAGTACCGTTACCTCCACGATGAGCCGTTCACCGACCTGGGGTATCCCTTTGAAGCGGAGGACCGGTACGTCCACATTCACAACACCATCCGGGCGCTTGGGCGAATCGGAGATTTTGGTGTGCCCAGCGCGGTCTTCGTCACTCGAGATCTGCTCACGCGACACTCGGAGCTCACGCGCTATGCGGCGCGGGGATGGGTGCAGGTTGTTGAAGAGCCGTGGCGGGTTCGGGTGAGTCTGTATCGTCGGGATGGCGATGAGGCGCATCGAGAGGTGCACACGGTGAGCGTCTCAACCGGTATTCTGCAGCAGCGGGTGGAGCCCTTGGAGGACCGTGTGCGAGCGTTGATGAGGGAGAATCGCGTGGACGACGCCGGCCGCCTGTTGGACCAGTACTTTGCCCTGATCCATCAGCTCTGGCGCCACGGGGTGTACCTCGCTGATCTCCATCTGGGGACTGTAGGATTTGAGCCGTCCACGGGCGCGCTGAAGGTGTTCGATCTGGGGACCATGCCGCCGCTGGAACCGGATGCTTTTGTGCCGGATGCCGAGCGGTTGGATTACCCGCGCTCCGTCCCTGACGATCTGCGGTACGTCCGGGAGTTCGTCCAGCGACAATTGACGTACCGCCCCGAGAGAGATGGTCGGAATCCGGCTCTCGAGCAGCAGTATGGTGTCCTCAGGCAGTCGTACCTCGACCGCGCCGGCTCTGAGTTCACTACGGAACGGTTCATCGAGCTGTGGGGGACCGCCCGGGATGCGGGTTTGGAAGAACCCCGTACGACCCTGGAGCGGCGGCAGTTGGTGGCGATCAATCGCTTCTTCATGGAAGAGCGCTTGGGGGCCGAGCAGCAGCCCCTGCGATTGGCGGCGGCCCGGCAGCTTCGCCTGGTGGAGCCGTATGAAGCCGTGTATGAACCCTCTCGGGTCGAGGTTGACCTGCAACTGCACACCCTCCACTCGGATGGGTATGCCACGCCGACCGCCGTGGTCTACGAGGCCTACCGGCGCGGCTTGAAGGCCATCGCGTTGACGGATCATTACAGTGTCGATGGCGTTCTGGAGGCCCTGGAGGCCGGTCGGATCTTTGGGGTGGAGGTGCTTCCTGCCGTCGAGGTGGATACCGATCTGGACGGGGTGGAGCTGTTGGGTTATTTTCCGGACCTCGAGCAGTTCCAAACCATGTTGGCACAGCCAGAGCAGTGGGCGTGGATTGCTGCCATGCGGAAGGCCCAAGAGGAGCGTGCGGAGGAGGTCCGCCAACGCCTGAGCGTTCTTTTACCGACCATGCCCCTGTCCAGGGAAGAACTTCAGGCGGCCGCCCGGGGCGGGCCGGTGTTGATCGGGACCGTTCACCAGGTCTTCCGCAGGAAGTATGGCCGTCGCATCGCGGATCTTCTTCAAGAGCGCGGAACGTCCTGGAACGAGATCCGGGGAGAGCCGGACCTTGCCGGCATTTCACCGCAGGAGGTGCTCTCGAAACTTGCGGCGATGGGCGGCGTTCCCGTGCTGGCGCATCCGGCGAAGGTGCTGGAACGCCAGGGGTGGGACATGGGCACATTCGCCGGGGCTCTCGCCCAGTGGAGTGCTGCGGGTCTTAAAGGGGTGGAGGTCAACAGCAGTCATAACCGGCCCGGACAGACGCAGGCGTTTCTTCAAATGGTCTCGGAGCACAACCGTGCCCATCCCGACCACCCCTTGCTGACGACGGTGGGCTCCGATAGCCACGGCACGCTGTCCCCTGACCGGGTCATGGGTAGGGGGTTGGTGACCGAGTTGGGGCGTTATGAAATCGTGGAAGCGCTGCGTGCCGTTTCGGCGGGCCGAGCTGTGCCGGCAGCGATCCCCGCGTTCGAGGGCCTTTTGGCGGAGGCCCGTTCGGCCCTCTCCACCAGCGGTCGGCGTCCGTTGCGGGTCATGTCTATTCTAGGCACCCGTGCGGAGATCAGCAAGCAAGCCCCTCTGGTCCAGGCCTTCCGTGCCGATCCCAAGCTGTTTGATCATCGCTGGGTGCTGGTCGGGCAGCAACCGGAAGCGGTTCTCAGGCCGTTCCTTGACGCGTTTGACCTGCCATGGTTTGACCATGTCATTCCAACGGGTGGCGCCTTGACCGATGAAGCGCACAGCCGCGTCCAACAGGCCCTCGAATTGCTGATGGACGAAGAGGAGCCGGATCTTATCCTGGTCCAGGGAGATACCGCGGCCGCGTACCGAGGGGCCTTGGCGGCGCACCACTACCGCCGGCGGCACCCCCAGACGCTCCTGGTCCACCTGGAAGCTGGGTTACGCACGTGGGATCTGCAGTCTCCGTTCCCGGAGGAGGGATACCGCGCGGAGATCGGACACGTGGCGCAGATTCACCTAGCGCCCACCCTCTTGGCCCGGGCCAACCTGGAACACGAGGGAGTAGATCCTCGAACGATTGCCGTGACGGGCCAGTCCTTGATCGATGCCTTGGGCTATGCGACGAGGAAATCGTCCTCTCTGCCCGTGGAGATCCCAGAGGGTTCGAAACTCGTGGTCGTGACGTTCCATCGAACGGAAAACCGAGGCCTCCCGATGGCGCGGATCGGCGAGGCCCTCACGCGCCTTGCCAAGGCCCATCCGGAGCTGTTCATCCTCCTGCCGATGCACATTACAGGGCGGTCCCGTGAGGCCGCCCTGCATCTGGAGGAGGTCCCGAACCTTCGCGTTGTGGAGCCCCTCCCCTACGGCCAGATGCTCACCGCCATTCAGCGGGCCTGGCTCATTCTGACGGATTCCGGAGGGTTGCAGGAGGATGCGCCGTATTTCGGCGTGCCGGTTTTGGTATTGCGCGATAAAACGGAACGGCCCGAGGCGATCCTCGCCGGCACCGCTCGGTTGGTGGGGACGCAGACCGACGAGATTGTCGAGGCCGTTGAGACCCTGCTGGCTGACCCGGGCCTGTACGATCGGATGACAACGGCCATCAACCCCTTTGGGGATGGCCGCGCCACCGAACGGGCGCTCCAGACGGTCCTCTTTCGGCTGGGTCTGGTGACACGCCCCGCACCGTCCTGGTCTTCTCCGATCGACTCCATTGTGGAGCGGTTGATCCGCTCCAGTGGTCTCCAACGGCTTCCTGTGCAGGAGAACCCGTTCTGGAGGGATGCGCGAAAGACGACCGTGGGGTTGGAGGAGGAACATGTTTTCGTTCCGGATCGCCGCATGATCCGGTACGCCCGAAAACAGCATCGGCCGTATCTGGTGGCCATCCGGCAGGCCTTTGAGGGCAAGGACGGGTGGCGGATCACTATGCTTATTCGGCGTCGGCTGGCGTTCCTGCAGGGGCCCAAGGAAGATCTCGTGCTCATTGGGGCAGGTTTCAAACCAGAGTATCTGACCCCCGAGATTGTGGAGCAACTTACGAAGGCCATTGCCGCTGGAGAAAACTCTCTGGTGCGGTTCGTGTACGGATCGTACGTCAGCGCTATTTCTCAAGAGCGCAGCGATCAACTGAACAAAATCGATCAGATTTTGACCCCCATCGTTCGGGGGCTTGGCCGCCACATCGGCGGCGTGCGCCTCTTTGAAGATCCCCTGGCCGCCGGCTTGGAGGAGGCCCAGGTGGCCAACCAGCGGGTGCTTATTGTGACGCCGGACGGGTTGCCGAAGCTCTCGGCCGCCGCCGTCCTTGCTGCCGGATCTGACCTCCAGATTGAAGTCATTGCGCGGGATGAGGCCCATCAACACCGGGTGGCTTCCGGCTTGGAGGAATTGGGGATCACGAACGCCCAGGTCCACAACCTCCAGGTCGAATTCCATGGAGACCTGCGGGACGCGGTGATGTCCCTCCAGCTCAAGCACTGGCAGGAGGGCCGCCATCCCCTGGTGGTGACGGCGATGTCAGGCCTGGAAGAGATGGCCACGTTCCTGGGGGCGGCTCTTCCAGAATCCGACGTTCGCAACCTCGAGGCCGTCGTCCAGCGCAGCCAATCGGTCTGGATGTGATGTGGAAAACGGTGTCTGACACAGTTTCTAACAGGTTTTCGACAAAGAGGTTTAGTCCGATGGCAATGAGGCGTTTTCTCGCTGGATTGTCAGCGTTTCTTCTTTTTTTTCCACAGGTTCTTCCTGCCTTTGCCCTGCGCGCTCCACAACTGGAGCACGAGAGCCAACTCGCCGGTCTCGAGCAGGCCTTTAAGGCACCCACTGTTTCCACCGGCCTGGAGGAGATTTTCCGTGACCAATTGGCGCAGAAGATGCGGGAGAGCGATGAGCTTTCTTTATCGGGACTGACCCAATGGGCGGCGTCCTTGGGCAAGAACCGAGAAGAACTTTTGGCGGCCATGCGGGAGATCGGGCCGACCCTCATAGAGCCAAATGGCAAGACGTGGCACTCCTTCTTTGAGGTGGTCACCGAGGAGGGAAATCCCACGGGGAGACTGAAGGCCTTTTCTGCCATCCATCGAGATGGCGATTGGCACCGGGGTACCGCTGTGCTCTTTGTGACCCCGGAGGAGAAGTTCGTTCTCCAACAGCGTAACGATGGCAGGCGTGATCTCTCTGTAGGGGGCCATGCGGAATTAGGACACTCCACGGAGGAGACAGCCCTGTCGGAAGCTGAGGAAGAAACCAATTTCATCCCAGATTCTAAACGGCTCCATGAGTTTAAAAACCCCCTCCCCGAGAGCCAAGGCCTCTTCCGAAAGATAGGGCAAAAGGCCTATTCCGGCCCGATCGGCTACGATGAGCAGGGCATCTATCGCTCCCGCTCAAAAGAACTGGACAACCGGGAGATCGATACCCTTTACCTGTATCGCTTAAGTCCCCAGGAATTTGATTCCTTACAGCGTCGGTACGCCTCTTATGAGACGCGGGGCCTGGTCGTTGACACGTTGGAGAATTTCCTTACGGATTTTGTCCAACAGACAGACCGATATGGAAGCGGTTTTCAGCAGTACTTTTCTGATCCTCGTGTACTTTCCAACATCCTGACTGAACTTAGGCAGATGCAAGGCGGCCTCGAAGAACCAGATGCCCGCTTCCACACCGAGCTGACGCAACTCAAGCAAAAGCGCTGGCTTTTCCAATGGCAGGAGACATTTCGGCACTTTGAGGAGGAGTCCACGCGCCACGCGGAGCTTTTTGAGAAGTTTGGCGTTCAATTGGATCAGCAGCAAGACGGTTTAGGCCAGGAGCAGTATGAGGTTGTGGTTCCAAAAGCAGCGCTCCTCGATTTGGGGCATCGGGAGATGGTGCTGCGATACCTCGTGACGGTGGTGAACAATGCAGCCTGGTTCTTCTTAAAGCAGCCCCGCGACACACGCTCTTCTCAGGGTGTCATCCGTTTGGCAGGCCCATGGGCACAGGACGTGAAAGAGTACATTAAAACGAAAACGCAACTCATCGAAGCTCTGACTCCAACGATGCTTTACGGCCCGCTGTCGTTGGAAGCCGTTCCAGAACTTCCTCTTCCAGTGTCCAATCAAAGCCGCCCAATCCAACCCATTCAGTTGGGCAGCTTTGATCCAACGACCGATGTTCCAGTGATGGGTATCGATGTCGGTGGTACCAACCTAAAGTTTGTGGTCCTTCGCAAGGGCCAGGTTGTTCATAGCGGCCTCGTGCGTGAATGGTCGAAGATGAAGAAACAGCTCGCCTCTTCAGGAGTTGCCGCCTTCTTGGCCAACCAGATCCGCCAGCAGTGGATTTCCTTTAGCCCCGAGGGCGGCATCCCAAGCGTGTTGGGTATTTCCTGGCCTGGACCGGTCCGAGGTTCGCAGATCTCGGGCTCTGTAAGCGTAGAGCGGGTCCTGAGTCATAGGAACCCCAAGGATCCTGAGGACTTAGGATTAATTGAAGAAATCGAGGAAGGTAAGCTCCAGGGTAAGCTGGATCTCTTGCGAACGGAGCTCCAAATGCTCCAAGAAGGACGATTCATGGAGCGATTGCGCCAGAAGTTGTCGAAGCGGTTTGGAGAGAAGGTTTCCATCCATCCGTACCGAGATGCTTTTGCAGAGGCCTTTGGGGTGGCGGTGGCCACGCCTCATCCTGTTGCAACGGTGACCCTGACCCTTGGGACTGGGGTCGGGGGGTACTTTATTGAGTCTGATGGCAGAGTGCCCATGCCGGGGGAGCCCTTCCTGTACGAGTTTGGTCGCGTGGTGGTCGATATGGATCCAACAAAAACGAAAGACAACCGATCAACCCTTATTCGAGGCACGATTCGGCAACTTTTTGACAAAGAAGTATTGGATCTAGAAAATAGAGGGCAGGCGAAGGAAATAGGGGAAGCGCTTGCGGCGACAGCTCAGGTGATGCGGGATGTGTTGGGAAGTCAGCGCGTCACTCTTTCTGGCGGCAATGCCTATCAGGAGTTGGCTTCTCTGGCTCAAGCGGTTTTAAAGCAATCAACCTCCCCTGCGGATCCAGGTGTCGAAGTCGTCCTGTCTCCGGTCGTTGCGGCAACCGGGCTGAACCACTCTGTTTATACCCCCGCGGTTGGCGCTGCGTGGGCTGCCTTGGCTGAGTACCAGCGAACCACTGCTGGTCTGGAAGGGATGGCCACCGTGACGCGGGCGGTCAGCCTGGTGACAGTGCGGATCTACGACGGGTTGGTCGAACGGGGATTGGGGACGGCGGCGGCCGGGGCGGTACGCACCTATCTTGATCCAACGAGGACCACGATCTCGATCAGCGTGCCGGCGGAGCCCTCGGCGATCGGGACGGTCTACCACCATCGGACGGTGGTGATTCCCGAGGCCTTGCGGGCCATGGCGCGGGCGGTCGAGGAGTTACCGGAGGAGCCGGCGGCGGCCCAGGCGATGTTGCAACAGGCGGGACCGGCGGATATCGTCTTCGTTGACGCGGCGCTCGTCACCGAGGGGACCCGCGAGGCATGGCGGGCCGTTGCCCAGGGGCAGCGACTCAGGGTGATCTCGATGTCTACCCAGACCCTCGTGTCACTCACCGCGTCGCAGGAGTTCTCGGCCTTGATCGCCGCGGCGCCTGCGGGAGAGCTCTTGGAGGTCGAGCAGTTGTTGGCGGTGTCGGCCGAGGGCCGGCAGTTGTTCATCTATCTCTAACCGATTGCGATGCAGGAGACCACATGACGTGTCATAAAATTATCGCCTCAGGATTGCTGATCGTCCTCGCCCTGACGTGGCCGGTCCCGCCAGCCGTGGCCCTGCGGTCGGAGCAGCTAAAGCACGGCACAGGTTTGGAGGAGTTGCGAGCTCGTCTTGCGGTTTCCCCTAGCTTGGAGGAGCAAGTCATAACGTTGGGAGAGGCGATGGCCGGAACGACACCGCGCGTTCTGACGCCCGTCCCGAGCGATCTCTTGGAAGCCCCGGCGATTCTCGTGGTGTTGGCAGGAGGCGCTGGAAAAAGGATGGGAAGCGACCTTCCAAAACCCGCCATCCTAGCTCATGGCAAACCAATGGTTCGCTTTGCCCAGGATGCCGCACGCGCGCTGGGGATCCCGGTGGTGACAATTATGGGAAACGAGGTGGATGCGCTGCTGAAGGCTTCAGCCCCTGGCGGGATTGCCATCCAACATCCTGCTTCCAAACCTCTTGGGACAGCCCACGGCGTGTTGACTGCTGAGGTGCTTCTCCGAGATTATCAAGGGACCATCCTGGTTGCCCTGGGAGACATGCCCTGGTATGAGCCGAGGATATTCCAACAACTGTTGGAGGCCCATCAAACATCGGGCGTTCAGGCAACCTACCTCACGGCAGAAGTTTCTCATCCAGAGAGTTTCGCCCGAGTGGTTCGCCTGAAGGATGGAAAGTTTGCTGGAGAGGTCCAGGTGGGTGACCTCAGGATTTTAGCTGAACGTGGTGAAACGCTTACCTTGAAAGACGGCACAGTTTTGTCTGCGGCCGATATTGCCAAGAAGAAAGAAGTAGGAACCGGCACCTACGCTTTCGATGCCAGGTATCTCTTTGAGGCGCTCAAGCTCATTCGCAATAACAATGAGAAAGGAGAGTTCTACCTTCCCTCCGTTTTATCCGTCTTGGAGGAACAGGGGCACAAGATTTCTACAGCGGCCATCGTGGAAGACGCGATCATGAATGTGGATACACCGCAAGCCCTTCGGGAAGCCGAACTTCTTCTTGCCAAGCGGACCCTTGCCAGACCTACTCAAGAATGGACCACAAACGATTGGATTGCGGCCCTCGATCGAGCATGGACCCTTCTTCGGGATCCGGTGGTACGGGATGGTTTCGTTGGAGAGGGGAGGCCACTCGGAGATTTTCTAGCTGGTGCGGCGACTCTGAACACCCCCTGGCACCATTTGGGGTTGGGGGTGCTTGCAGAGTTGGTGGCGATCTATGGGCCAGTCCCCCAGCAGATTGAAGAAGAAGTCAAACGGTACCTGCGGGTTGTGCAGGCGTTTGAGGAAAAGAACGGTTCGGGAGAGGTCGTTCTTGTTCGAGCCCCGGGCCGAGGAATGTTGATGGGGGCGCACAACGATTACAACTGGGGTCCTGAGCTGTTGTTGACACTGCCTGTGGATACGTTGGCTGTGATTCGGAAAAGGACAGATGCTCTCGTCCGGCTTTCCAGTACCGATTCCCGCTTTCCAAGCCGGGAGTTTAACATTGCTCGAGAGCTGCCTCTGGCGAGGCGGGGGGATTGGGATAAGATTCTGCAAGAGACGGGAGTCCCTGCTTCGGACTGGGCTAATTATCTAAAAGGATCGGTTCTTTTTTGGCAGAACAGGTACCCCCATGAAGAATTTCATGGAATGGATCTTATGGTAGACAGCACTCTGCCTATGGAGCGGGGCGTCAGCTCTTCTTCGGCTTTGGTGGTGATTGGTGGAATAGGGATTCAATGGGTCAATCAGAAGACCATTGATCCAATAGAAATGGCGAAGGTCTGCTGTTTTGCCGAATGGTATGTGGGTACCCGAGGAGGGGGACTGGACCATGCCATCTCTATCTTAGGTCAAAGAGGGCATGCCTTGAAGCTTCTTCCAGATTCGGCGGAGCCTGTCGCCATCCCCTTGCTGCCTGGATACCGGTTCATCATGGCGGACAGCCTGATTCCTGCCGATAAGACGGGTACGGTTCGCAACGCTTTTAATCAGCGATCGGCCGAAACCCGCGTGCTGGGCCTCGCCCTCTTTAAGGCTCAATTCCCGGAGTACGCCAATCGGATTCAATACCTGCGGGATATAACCGCAGAGAATCTACATCTTACCGAGGATGAGATCGATGCCATGGTCGAGTCGCTCCCTGAAACGGTTTCGCAACAGGGTCTGGTCAAGGAGGTTCCCGAGGCGGTCGTGCAATTGACCCGGTCTTATCAAGGGCTTCCAGAGCCACCGGGCGGCTGGAAAATTCGTCAGCGTGTTCGTCACATTGTGCAGGAAGTTCGTAGGGTACAAAAAGCAAGTTCAGCTCTTCAAGCCAGCGACATGAAAACTTTTGGCAACCTGATGCATCAAAGTTTTGAGAGCTGTCGGCGTGATTACGAAATTACCGTTCCAGGGCTTGACGAATTGGCAGGTTTGGCCCGAGAGATTCCCGGTGTTTTGGGGGTTGGTATTCAAGGGGGCGGCTTCGGCGGGTTTGCGATGATTCTGGCAGAGGAAAAAGCAGTCGGGCCTCTCGCAGAAAAGCTCTTTGAGCATTATTACAAGCCACGAGGTCTTGCTGACAAGAAAGATTTAGAGTTGCATAAGGTACTTTTTACGGTCTCTCCATCTCGAGGGGCCGGCCTCATTCTTCCCGAGTTTCCGACTCCTTCCTCCCCCCCTGCGGTTCTTTCTGGCTTGGAAGAATCCACGACCCACCAGTTGTCCCAGTTCAACCTCACGCTGAAAGTTCCCCGAGGCGTGTTCCCACCAACCCACGAGTCCAGCCAGGCACTCCAGGAGGTGTTGCAGCGCCTACAACCGCGGATTGCGCGGACGCCGCGCGGGGCGCCGGCCCGCGTCATTGATATCGGCACCGGCTCCGGCGTGGAAGGGTTGGTGGCTAAGCGTTTGGGGGCGGCCTCGGTGGTGGCGACCGATCTGGATGCACGCGCCGTGGCGGTGGCGGCTGAGAACGCGCAGCGGAATGGCATCACTGAAGGATTTGAGACGGCTGTCGGGGATCTATTTAAGCCGGTGGTTGGTCGCCAATTCGACCTCGCCATCTATAACGCGCACTCGCAAGGCGCGGCGGGGCGGTTCCTATCCGACCTCAGCGACCCTGACCGGCAGCCACCGCTCTTGGCTGAGGGAGGGGTCGCGCTGCTCGGCTGGTACTCCTTGGAGGCCGAGGGCCTCATGTTCTGGAACTATCCCTGGCCAGTCCGTGCGCTCTTGACGAAAGGCCACTTTAGCGTCTATGCCATGGCCCGCACCTCGGCCGAGTTGGATGCGCTCCAGGAGTTGGTGACACCGGGGCAGCGGACCGAGGATACCCACGTTCAGTACCAGTCGGCAACGGCCCGGGCACGTGGGGCCGGCTTAGAAGAGACGCAGGTCGTGCGCGAAACCCTCCAGCGCCTTCTACGGATTGACGACCTCGTCGCGGCGCAGCGACGGGCGCCGGAGTATGTCGAGGAAGCCCGCCGGTTGGCGGCGGAGGCCGTCGAGGGCCTGCTCGCGGCGGCCAAGGCCGCTGGGATCCACCTCGCCGATCGCGCCGCCGTCGAGGCGTTCCTCGCACCGCTCGTCAGCAGCCGGGCCTATGTCGTGGCGACGGGATATGGGAGCCGCTTCTCTCCACTCCGCTTGATGTCGAAGCAGCTGTTCCCCGCTGATGGCCTGGTGCCGAACATGAAGCGAGCGCTAGAGCCCGTGGTGGCGTTCACGACGGCGCCGCCGGTGGCCATCATTGATGGCGTGGTGGCCTACCACGTGTTAGCGCAGCGCCCTTTGGAGGACGCTGATCGACAAAACATTCTCACCTCATTGCAGCAGTGGTGGCTGGCCATCCTCCGGGAGGCCAGCGTTCCCTCAGATGAGTTGCCGTGGAGCGCCGTGCGACCGCTCATCGAACCTCAACTCCTCTATGCCTGGCATCCCGACCAGCAGCAGGATTTAGCCGCGGCGGCTCGGGCGTTTGAGACACACCTCGACACCCGGTTCCCCGGCGTCGAGTATGAGGGTCGGCGGTTGGTGTTACTCGATGGGTTCCTCCGAGCCCTCTTCCAACCCATTATTGAGCGGACACAGACCTCGGATGAGGTCAACCCCTACCTGGATCCCCAGAAGGTTGAGCGGCTCGTGGGCCGCGGGGCGATCCTCGCCCTCGGGACCGCGAATGGGCCCGGCGGGGCATTGGAGACCGGCTATCGCCGCGCCGAGAAGTTGCACCTTTCCCCGGTGGCGTGGGATGTCCCGGTGCAGTCGGATCAGGCCGGAGTGGCGCTGCCGATTTTCCCAAACGCCTACCTCATCGGGTTCCTCAAGGCGCTGGCTTCCTATCAGCAGGGCATTGATCAGGCGGCCCTCCTGGTGGTCGGCGGCAAACTGGCCGATGCGAAGGGCCCCTCAGGCCGCGGGTTACTCCTCATCGATCCGGTGACGGGTCTGCCGCTCATCAAGCAGTGGAAGGACCTGACCCCGGGGGAGCAGCAGCAGGCGTTGACACGTTGGCAGCAGGGGGACGATGTCTGGGTCAGTCTCATGTCGGGGTTCGTCGTGTCCCACCCCTTTGGTCGCCAGGCGATGGCAGACCTGACGGGCGACCCGGCCCACTGGGGCCATCCGGATGCCAAGAAGGTGTTTCGACCGGAGTTCTGGTACACCGACTGGCCGGCGTATCGCCAGCGAGAGCTGGCGCGCACGGGGACAACGCCGGCACGCATTGAACCGTTCCTCCTCCACGAGGATGCCCCGGCTGGGTTGAAGGATGCCGAGGCCTCGATGAGGTTCCGGGATGCGGCGCGTCGGCACGATCTCGTGCCTGCTGTGGCACAATCCCCAGGCGTTGTCGCGCCGCCCGTTCTCCCACTTGGTGCTGAGGTGATCCAACTCGACCACCACGCCATCGCCAGTCTCAAGAATGTCGAGGATCTCTACGCCCCCATCATCGCGGTGTTGGGACCAGACGACCAACCCATCCGCCGGTTCCTCAAAAAACCTGGTGAGTTCGATGGGGATCTGCGACAAGTGGTCCGCGCGCGCGGGGGGCGCGGGACGCAGGCGGCGCCGGTGTCGGTCGAGAGCCCACCGACCTCTAACTCCTTGCCCGGGCTAGTCCGCCACCCTGAGGCCTACGTCCCAGGGGCCGCCCGGCTCGATCAGTTGGACGCGGGTAACCAGGCGGCCGTGGTCGAGTTTATGCGGGCCGAGTTTGAGAGCATGGCGGCCCACCACATCCCTGATCCTCAGGTGCGCAAGCAGTTCCTCCAGGCCATCCCGGTGGTCGACCTCACGCAGACCCCCGAGCAGATCTACCAGCAGTTTTTCCAGGCGCTGAAGGTTTTGGCGGCGCATGAGGGAGTGGCGGACCCGTGGGCCGTAGACAAGCAGCTGTATCGCGACCCCGTCCGGGCCTTCGCCCTGCGGCTGCTGGACCGGGTGCAGGCCGCCGACACGCACCCCCAATTGAGCGCGCTCTTCGACGAGCTGGCGCTCATCGCGACCCAGGCGAACCTCATTGACAGCCAATCCGAGACCGCCCGCCGGCTCTTCACGCGGCCGGGGTTCTTCGAGGATTTCGAGCGCAACGTGCAGACAGCGGTGGCTAAACGTCTGGCGATCAATATGTTGGCGCAATACCGAGCGCTGGCAATGGGGGCGCCAGGCACCGTCTTGTATGTCACGGATAACTTCGAAGAGGCGTACGTAGATGTGGCGCTGGCCGTGCTCCTGACCAAGCTGGGGCATACCGTGATTATGGCCGGCAAGGCCGCTCCGGCCCGTGGCGACGCGACGGTCGATGATTTGCGTGCCATCCGTGATGAGTTGAAAGCCCAGGCCCCTACAGATCTGCGACCGGTGCTGGACCAGATCCAGATCATCTCCAACGGCACCGAGAGCTACGGGACGTTCTTGCATCAGGCCACCCCGGCGTTCCGCGCTGCCTTCAAGGAGGCGCGTTTCATCGTGCTCAAGGGCCAGGGCAACCTCTACACCACGGTCACGATGAATGCGTTGAATACCCAGGCGCCCGTCGTCTGCTGCTTGCTCTCGAAGGGGTACACGGCCCAGTGGGTGACCGGCGTGCCGAAACTGATGAACGTCTTAGTGGATCCGGCGGCGGAGATCTACCTCGTCAACCGGACCGGCCAGGAAATTGACATCGAGGCCGCTATCCAGGACATCTTCGCCGGTTCTGATCAAATTGAAATTCTCCCTGGTCGGTTGTATGTGGAGACGACCGCGCGGATTCGTGAAGGGACCGCGTTTGAGGGGACCAATGTCCTGCTGGGCGCCACGGTCGTCGGACCGGGTCGATTGCTGAAGGACGTGCGGGCGGACAACACGGTCTTCGAAGGCCATCCGCGGTTGGACGCCTTCAGCTATGAACCGCCGTCCACGCGTCCATGGGGGCGTATCGAGGGCGGGACCTATCGTGATCAAGTCGTCCACTGGTATGGAACGATCGAGTCGCACCCCGCGGCAGGGTTGGAAGAATCGGTGGTGGAGATCTCGCGCGAGGAGCTCGAGCGCTTGGGCCTCGTCGTGGATCCGACGGCGCACGTCACACTGCGCATGCCGCCCGACGCGGCAAGGGACTCAGTTCTCGCCCGAGTCTTTGTGGGAGGCGGCACACACCTCCTCGGCCGGGTGGTGGTGGATCCCACGGTCCGGGTCCTCGGCGGGGCGGTGCTCGATGGTCGTGAGGCCCCGGTGACTTTAACCAATGGCACGTTCGTGGAGGCCGGCGGGCAGGTGATCGGCAGTGCCGTCCGCCGCAGTTGGATTGCGGGCCGTCTCACGCACTCTGAAGTGGAAGAAGAGTTGATCGTGCCCGGTGAGACCTTCGAGATCGGGTCCCGTCAACAGCAGCTCACGCAGCTCGCCGAGTTTTTGGACGATCCCGTGGCCTATGTACCCGGGGCCTGGCGCCATGAAGAATTGACTGATGCCGAGCAGGCGGAGCGGGTGAGGATCTCCCGCGCCCGCACCCACGAACTGTGTCAGGCGTGCCACCTGCCCGACTCGCAGGCCACCGAGGTGACGCAGGCGATGGCGCGGTTCCTTCACCATCGCCCGACGCTGGACCGATTCACCAGGGAACAGGTGTTCCGATACCTGTTTTCCCTCATTCGCCAGGTGACGGGAATCGATGATCCCTTGAATGGGGAGGAGGCCCTTCGACAACGTGCCGCCATCGAGGCCTCGCCGGTGCGGGCGTTGGCCCGACGGTACATCGAGCAGATCCGCGTCAGCGGCCACCCCTTGGAGTCCAAGACGCGCGAGCTGTTTCACGAGCTGGCGGCGGTGACCACCCGCGCCCATGGGTTCGTCACGAGCCCCACGGCGCAAGAGGCAGTGCGTCGCCTCCTGGTGTCGGCCGCCGATGAGCAGGCCTTGCGGGACCAATTGGCGGGGACCCAGGCCCCACCGTTTGTCTTGGACGATCGGGATGTGTATGAGCGCCTGGTCTTTGACAGCGAGCGCGGCACGTTCCTCTACCTGGTCAACAGCCGCGAGGAGGCCGAGCTGGATGCGGCGATGTGGGTGTTGCTCGCCAAGTTGGGCCACCAGGTGGTGGTCGGGGCCAAGGCGCGGCCCATTGTCGGCGATGCGGTAGTGGCGGATATCCAGGCCTTGATTCACGCGGTGCCGGAACTGCAGGACCTCGCCACAGCCGATCGATTGAAGGTCGTGTCCACCGGGACCGATGCCGATGGCCTTCTCTTGAACCGCGCCTCGCCGGAGCTGCTGGACATCCTCAAGCGGTCGGACCTTCGCGCCATTATCCTCAAGGGGTTGGGTTATCTCTACACGCTCCCGGCGCGCAACGCGTTGAAGGTCCCCGTCATTACCCAATTTGTAGTTCGGAGCCCTTCGGCCAGGGAGATGGTGGGGTTCCCCGGGTCCGACGCGTCGGTGATGGGCCGACCGGTGTTGGCGGAAATCCCCCTGGGCGAACCGATCCGGCATCATCAGCCCGACGGGACCTGGGCCGGGACCCTCGCCGAGGTCATCGGCCAGCGGCGCGCCGAGGATGCGCGGGCGTTGACCAGCGAGAACTTCACGGCCTTGACCACCATCTTTGGAAGCGTTGCCACGGCCCAGGCCGAGATCGACGCCGTCATCGCCAGGACTCGTCAAACCATCGGCCAAGTGGTGTTGGGCCGCTTGGATCCCGAACGGCTCCAGCGTTTTCTGGCGAACGACCCCGAGGGCTTCGTCGAGCGGGTCCGCAGCATCGAGGAGTACGACGCCGTGATCATCGGGGGCGGGGCCAGCGCCCTCTTGCAGAATCGGATTGCCCGAGCCAGAGGGTGGCGGACGGCGGCGATCGTGATTGGCTCCGACAACGGCGGCATCTCGGAACGGCAACACCAGAACATGCGTCGGGCCGGGTACGGCGAGACTCTGCCTACAGGCGATATCACGAATGCGTTGATCGGGTCGATGACCGAACGGGAGCGATGGGTCCTGAACCACCGCGGCCTCATGAATCTCCCGGGCCACACGTTTGAGGAGAAGGTGACGGCGCTGCTCGCGCGCGCCCTGACCCTAGACGCACTTCCCTCCTGGCGACAGACCGATCCGAACTTTCTGCTCTTCGCCGTCGAACTGCTCAATCTCGCCCGCCTCGTGGATGCCTATTTCGTCGTCCCCGGCGTGACACCCTGGGCGCAGGCCAGCGTCCGCCATGAGATCTTCAACGCGATCATGGTGCGGGCCGGCGCGTATCAACAGGACCATCCTTCCCCAGATCCTCGGCGGTTCATGGTGGGGTTGTACCTGCTGGAAAAGGCGTTTGGGTTGACGCAGCGCATTCTGGTCAACTCGGTGGACCCGCAGACGCTGTACGCTGAATGGCGTACCGAGGAGGGAGAGTTCATCCATCGGGAAGATGGGCAGGTGGCCATCAGCAACGCCCACGATGCCCAGAAACAATTGCCCGACGGCCGCCTCGCGCGGTTCGGGTTCACGGGGCCCGTCCGGGCCTACCCGGAGACGATCCAGGCCATTCAGCGTTTGAAACCCGGGGGGTTGGTGATCATCGGCCCCTCGAGCTTCGTCGTCTCCATCGGCCCCAGTCTGGCGGTGCCGGAGATCGTCGAGGCGATTGCCGCCAGGCAGGATGTCGCCAAAGCCCTTGTCCTGAATCTGACACGCAATAACGAGACGGTCGGATGGACCATCCCCGACTATCTTCGATTCTATGAAGAGGTGCTGACCAGGCGTCCCTTGCGGGACACCGTGACCCATCTCGTGGTCAATGATGATTTTGGCAATCCGGAGGGGACGCCGCGGGAACGCGCATTGTGGGCAGCGTTCCAAGACGCGGGAGATGGCGCGGAGACCTGGAAACGGCGCGGGGCGGTGCCGGTGAGGCATGAAGACCGCCAGCTGGTGCAAGGTAAAGGAGTTCGGTTCGAGTCGCAGGCGTTGGCGCAGGTGGTCGCGGTGGAACAGAAAGTGGTCTCGACCTCATTGGAGCGGGGTGTGGTGGAAGTGCCCAACCACGATCCGGTGCGCTTGGGCAATACCTTGAGCACCATTCAAGCCCACTTTCGCCAAACACGCCTGGGGCAGGCCGGTGGGTTGGAGGAGGCGGTGAAGGCGCCCGCCCGCTACGTCGTGGTCGGCGCGCTCGCGGCCGTGGTCCCGGCGAATGTGCCGGATCTCCTGGCGGTCACGGTGGGGTTGGAGCAGTCGCGCGCGGTGTTGGCTCTTGGCCGGATCCCGGCCTCGCAGGTGATTGCGGTAGCCGCCGGGCTGGAGGAGCGGCTCGGGTTGGAGGCGCTCGGGGTGCGTGCCGTCATCGAGGGATGGCGCTATCCGCGGCCGGAGGAGGCAGTCCAGACCGCGATCCGCCAAGCCGAGGCGGCGTTGGGGGCCTCGGCCCAGGTATTGCGGCTCACAGCGACCACGCTGCCCGGGCTCTGGGCCCAACTGCGCGAGATCCTTCCGTCCGCGTGGGCGGTGACTCCGGCGGCCATCAAGCAGATCCGCCGGCTCCAACAGGTCGGCGCTTACGTGTGAAATGTTGTACCGAGGTGGTCCCCACGCAACCACACGGGCTTATCGACTACTAGGCGACGTGTGATATGATACCCCGGATGCGTCAGCGTTCTGCCAGGCGGAAGCGACTCGTCCTCATCGCACTCCTCATCGCGACCGGCATCGGGTTTCTGCTCGGGGCGTTCCTGCTCCAGTTCCAATCGCAGCAGGCCACCGGCCCGGGGCCTCGCCCGTCGGCCCCCGCGCCGGTTCGTCTAGCCCGTCCGCCCGCGCCCTCGCGCCCTTCCGCGTCGGCGGCCTCGTCACCTCACCCCCAAACTCTCCTCGTGGACGACTTCGAGCGGGGGCAGACGCAGGGCCTCTTCACCGAGCGGAAGAACCGGCTCGACGCGTTCCAGGGCACCTGGGCCCGCCGCCCCTCCTACACGGTGATTACGAAAGTGCCCGACACCCGGTCGGGCCACCCCGGCCACGCCCTCCGCATCGAGTTCAACAAGCTAGGGGGGTGGTGCGGGTGGTACACCCTGCTCAACGGGATTGACGTCTCCGGATACAACGCCCTCACCTTCTGGGTCAGGGGGGAGCGCGGGGGCGAGCGGTTCGACATCGGCTTGGCCGACGATCGCATGCAGGCGATGGAGATCGATGCCTCCTATGTGGGCACGATCAAGGCCTTCCTCCCGCAAGGGGTGACGACGGAGTGGCAGCAGGTCAAAGTGCCGCTCGCTGGCCTCCGCTCCGAGCTGGATCTCACGCGCATGGGCTCGCTCGTCTTCTGGTTCCGGTACGAAGGGGGCGGGGCGATCGACGTGGATGACGTGCAGTTCGTGAACGATCCAGAGGTGACCCGCCTGCAGGAATTCAACAAGCCCCGCGCGCAGAAGGACCCCGCCGTGCCCCGCGCGATGTGGCTTTGGAAGCTCGATCCGGTGGGCGTGCCGCAGGTGCGCCAGGATCTCTTTGTGTTTTGTGATCAGGCGGGCATCAGGCAGATCTACCTCTATCTTGGCGAGACACCCATCACGCACACCTCCACCGCCTACCAGGAGCAGTTGGCGACATTCCTGACGGAGGCCCATGCCCGCGGCCTGAAAGTGGACGGCCTGACCGGGAATCCGCTGTGGGCGATGCGCCAAAATCACCAGATTCTCCTCGACTGGATCCAGGGGTTCCTGCAGTTCAACGCGGTGCATCCCCCGGCGGCCCGGGTTGACGGCGTCCACCTGGATGTCGAGCCCTACCTGCTGGCCGAGTGGGAGCAGAACCGCGAGGTGCTCAAGCCCCAGTACATCGAGCTCCTGCGCAAGTGTCGTCAGCTCATTGACGCCTCAAAGCTGCCCGGATTCCGTCTCGGTGTCGCGATTCCGATCTTCTATAGCCGCGAGGGCGACTTCGAACCCCAGATACTCGCCCAGGTGGATTACGTGGCCCTCATGGATTACTATGATGCGGCTGTGGATCTCATTGAGAAGGCCACCCCCCACATCAAGATGGCCGCCGATGCCGGCAAGCAGCTCGTGCTCGGAGTGGAGACTCAGGACCTCGTGCAAATGGCCCAAGGGAAACGGCGGAACACCTTCTACGAAGAGGGATGGGAGGACATGGAGGCGCAGCTGGCCCAGGTGCGCCAGGCGTTTGGCGGCCGGCCCGGCTTCGGGGGACTGGCCATCCATTGCTACGAGAGTTACCGGTTGCTGCAGCGCGGTCGCAATGTCCCGACCCGCGATCGCCCGCCCAATCCCTACCGCATACCCTCCGTCAAACGCACGGAAGAGATCTCCCTCGATGGCGCCTTGGAAGAATGGCAGAAATTGACGCCGCTCGTCGTTGACAAAAAGGCGAACGTGGTCTACGGGGCCGGGGCCTGGAAGGGGCCACAAGATCTGAGCGTGAAGATCTGGAGCCAGTGGGACGAGGAGGCAGTCTATTTTGCGTTTGACGTGCGCGATAACGTCGTCGTGCAGGAGCGCCGCCGCGGCGACATGTGGGAGGGGGACCACGTCGAGCTCTGGCTCGACACCGACCTGTACGGGGATTACAACGAGGCGATGAACAGCGCCGACGATTTCCAGATCGGATTGAGCCCCGGGAATTTCCAAGATATTCCTCCGGAGGCGTTCATCTGGGTGCCGTCGGTCGCCCCCGCCGCCGCCGCGAAGATCAAGGTCGGGGCGCGGAAGACCGAGACAGGGTACGCGCTGGAGGTACGGATTCCCGCGAGCGTGCTGTTTGAGACGTTGCAGCAGCGCGTCGGCGTGGAGCCGACTGAGGCGACCCGGGTCCATAACGCTGCGATGGAGCGGGCCAACGGGCTGCAGACTCAGGTGCTGACCGATCATCGCCTGCGGCCGGGGTTCCTGATGGGCGTCATGGTGGATGCGAGCGATTGCGATGATCCCCGCCAACCGCAAAAATGTCTCCTCTCGACGTCGAAAGATCGTGTCTGGGGCGACCCGACCACCTTCGGGCTCCTGGAGCTCCAATGACTCGCCGCGCGTGGGGGGGGGTGCTGTTGGGGGGAG
>JGI1358J11329_10000671_pt1 | contig 29824 bp, 39 predicted proteins | sample Subgroupgradi54m_FD_11329 | JGI IMG/M metagenome (IMG submission 11329)
TACCACTGTTCTTTTACGTCTCTTGATGCGCCCGCCGCATCCTTTGGATCGCGCGATGAAATAACGACATCGGTCCCGTTACGAAATAAAGCCTCCATTGCATCAAAAGACTGCGGCGGCGTTGAATTGTCCGCATCAGAAAATAATCTTATATCCCCGCGGGCATTGAGCATCGCCTCTTTCACTGCCCATCCCTTGCCGCGATTTTCGAGATTTAATATGCGCACATGAGGAATCTGGGCTGCGAGCCGTTCTATAATCTCGCGCGTATTGTCAGTTGATGCGGAATTTGAAATAAGTATTTCGTAGCCGTCAGAAAAATTCTTGGACTGCAAATACGCTTCGACTTCACGAATTGTTTTCTCAATGCGCCGCTCTTCGTTATAGCAAGGAATAATCCAGCTAAGATACATAGTATTTAAAATTTATGCGCTTGATCCTTCTATCCCCCTCCTATCCTAGGAGGGATTAGGGAAGGTAATTGGGGAAGATACCTCACTCATTGCCTCCCCTAGTATAGGGGAGGAACCAAGCGCGTAATTCCTAATTATTTCTTTCTATTTATTCTGTCCAAATATGACTGCAGAATAATTGCGGCCGACGTTGCGTCAATGTGACCATCTCTCATTCCTGCTGCTGACGCCATGCGGCTTGTGAACATTTCATTTTCTGTTTCAATCGGAACGCGGATTACTTTTTTCAGTGATGCGATAAATAATCGCGTAATATCGGTCTGCTCGGTTTCGCTACTGTCTAATCCAATCGGAACCCCCACCACGATAACATCAATACTTTTGTTCTTAATGCGCTCATTGATTTTCTTTATCACTAAACCAGTACCGTGATTAATAATCACGCCCGCGGGAAAAGCCATGCGCCCGTCTTCATCGGAAACCGCGACCCCTATTCGTTTTAACCCATAATCAATAGCTAGGTAGCGCATTACTTCTATTATATATAAACAAAACAAAAAAAGAAGCCTATAACTCGCAATCGCGAGTAAATGGGCTTCCATACGAGATAAGCAATAGACCATCTGCGTCTATGACCACAATGTCAATTCATACAGTTTTGTGGATTGTTTCCGGCAAGAACATTCCACGTCGCGGGATCCAGCGCAATACTTCTCCCGGTACCCCGATTTACTCTCATAGTATGCATAATGCCGCGCATAATTTCAGTGTGGTCAACGAATATCTCCTGACCATCGGAAGAAGTAATCTCATGGACTCCATAAACTACATCTCGCAAAGCCTCACCTACCTCTTCCCCAAACAATACCTCGGCACCCAAAAACATGAGTTCTTTTTTCTCCAGGCCCCAACCAGAACTCATTGAATCTATCCTATTATCCTTCGTATGCGCGAAAACAACGACATTATCAAGACCTGTCAATATCAACGAGTGAGTTTCACTCGGGCAGACAATAATAGCCCTCGTCTTGCACTGCGCATAATCAACCAATCCGGAAAAAGATGCGATCTGGGATTCCATAAGCATCCCTTTTACCAATGGTCGCTCTATCTGGCTGCAATAAGAACCAAGCAGATTTTTAAACTCTTCCCTCTTATCCGTATCGGGCGAAAAATATACCCGTTCAAGACATCCGCGAATAAAGGTACCATGAATAAGATTTTCCGGTCCACTTATAAAGTAAAAACTTCCCTGCTCATTAGAAAAAAGCACAATCAGCGCATCAACTTCTGCCAAAGTGCGTGATTTTTTATTTTCCCACAAGACCACGTTCATCACGATCTCCTTTTTCTCGTTATTATATACATGTATTAATCTTAGTAATAGATTAAAACTATATCTTTGTCAATACTTCCACTCCATCTTTCGTAACCGCCATAGTATGTTCAAAATGTGCACCAAGACTCTTATCAACTGTTTTAAATGTCCATTGATCATCTGCCAAAACTACCCGCCAATCGCCGAGTGTTGCCATGGGCTCAATCGCGATGACCATGTTTTCTTTTAATGCAACGCCAGTACCCGCTTTACCGTAATTCGGAATAAGCGGTTCTTCGTGTAACTCATACCCCACGCCATGACCCGCAAGGTCGCGGATAATACCTAGATGTTCTTTCTTGAGATAGCGCTCGATCGCATTTCCAATATCGCCTATCGTGGCGCCAGGCTTTACTTCGGCAATACCTATTTTAAGAGATTCTTTTGTTGCGTCAATGAGGCGGCGCGCTTCGAATGAAATTTTTCCAATGCCAATTGTTACCGCCATATCGGTACAAAGTCCTTTAGCAGATTTACCCCCCGAAGCTTGAGTGGAGGAGGGCCACCACATGCCGATATCCAGACCCACGATATCGCCTTCGCGAAGAATCCGATCCTTGCGCGGGATGCCATGCACAACCTCTTCATTAATAGAAATACACATGGTCGCAGGATATGATCGGGAAACGCCTTTGATATGATATCCTTTAAATGACGGCGTTCCCCCTGACTGCAAAATCAGACTCTCTGCGAGCATATCTAATTCAAGGGTAGAGACACCTGATTTCGCAACCGCTGCAACTTGTTCAAGAATACCCGCAAGTAGTTTGCCGCCCTCGCGTATGAGATCTATTTCTTCTTTTGTTTTAATGGTAACCGCCATAAATGCTTAAGATGCTTAGATAATTTTGTATCAATTTCCTGCCATACTTCTTCAATAGGGCGCTCGCCGCTCACCTGAATGAGACGTTTTTGACTGCGGTAAAATTCTATTACCGGCAGTACGTCTTTTTTAAAAAATTGCATGCGATTGCGGATGGCGAGCGCATGATCATCATCGCGGCCTCGCGCGAGAAGCCGGCGCGATGCGGATTTCTCCGAAACATCAACATAAATACAAAACGGTTTTTGCCTGCCGTGCCATTTCATCACGTCATCTATGAGCTTGGCTTCCCCGACTTTACGCGGCGCTCCGTCAAACACCAGATGATTGCCGCCGTGCCCTCCTTCAATAAATTCCCGAAGCCACGCAAAAGAACCGAACCAGCTTGGAAAAAGCCCGCCTGTTTTCATGATATTGCGGGCAAGGATTGTCGTAGGGTTTTCATGCGTCAATAATTCACGCAATACCCGCCCCGTTTCTATATAATACGCATCCTTCCCCAACCGGTCCAAAATAAATTTCGCTTGGGTACCCTTCCCTGATCCCGAACGACCCACGACTACCAATGAAAGCTTTGATGAAAAAGCTGAACGTGATTTCATATAATGAAGTTAACCTAAAAAATACTATTAGTCAATCACGATTAACCTGAATCTTGAAACCCCTTTGTACCCTCTCGGGTATGCACTGCTGTTGTCATTGCGAGGAGGCTTCCGACGAAGCAATCTGTCATCTTAGAGTTTTAGATTGCCGCGCCCCGCGGCGGGGCTCGCAATGACATGCTTGAGGATGGTTTCAAGATTCACATACAATTAAAATCCCTCTCCTTGCTGCGGGGAGAGGGTGGTTTACTTACTTCTTTGCCTGCAAAAAAGGAGGGTTAAAAGAGCTAATCAAGCGTATTCGGATTGACCTGCGTCCATCCGTTCCACGATCCGGTGGCAGGATCATTGAATCCCACGAATCTGATCAAGGGGTTTGTCTTGTTGGTGGCATGATACATGACGTTTGTCCCGCCATTGAATCCAAAGCTCACCCCGCGAAGTTCCCATGCGGGATCCCATGAGAGATCTTTATATTGATCATAAATCTCTGTCTTGATATTGCTCCAGCGAGCGTCTGACGCAGCTCTCTGAAGCATGTCAATCTTTGTGCGATCATCCCGGAAATGATCCCCGGGGACGAGGATAGTAAGCGCTACTCCGTTTACGAACGACCATACGGCATAGGTACTTCCTGCATTGAAGAATACGTTTGTGATATCAGGATAGTAATACCATGTCCCGCTTCGCTGTTCGTAAACGTACTGGTAAATATAACCAAGCTGGACAGCGCGTTTGAGAGAGTATCGTTCGCCGTTGTATTCAATGAATGCTGTTGAGGAAGGCGCATTGAGATATTGCGAGAAATAATTCCAGTCATAAGTTGACTTGGACAAGTTCTGTACAAACGGATAACGGCGGTCGTCTATGAATAGGGAGGGGCTGGAGTATTTGAGGGCATCGGAGATGGAGAGAGTGGGGTAGTAGGGATTGGTATCCAGATTAGAAAACAAACTACGCCGCATCTCAAAGTGGAGGTGAGCGCAAGGATAGTTCACTCCGCAATGCTCTTGCGTGGCATAATACCCGTTGCCGTCACCAAGGCGGGCGATGGTGTCTCCAATATACACAACATCATTGATTGCGAATTGTACGCCTGTCCGAGGATTTACCTCAATACTCTGTATATGTTCATACAGGATATAACGGTTAGTTATTCCATCGGGAAGTGGATGACGAATGAGCAGGAAGCCGCCTTGGGAAAGTGTCATATTAGCATCCTGCACCACTCCATCGGCAATCGCATACAACACCGCACCGAGATCTGTTGATCTGCCACAAACACCATTCCAGTCCTCTGCCATATGATACTTGGGGACCGACAGGTCTATATTAAGATTCATAAAGATCTGATCCGCCGGCTTCTTATAGCCGATCTGACCACAATCGCTCCAATGCTGATTCGGATCAAACGGAAGCCGAAACACTCCTGCTGTTCCGGCGTATGCTGCGCCGGAGAATGCAACCATTGCCAACACGCCAATCAAAAACCCGCTGACTACTTTCATGCTCTATTCCTTTATCAAAAAGCGTTGGAAAACCGAGGTACACAATACCCCGACCGCACGACAACATATTTCTTAATTTCTTATCATGCGGATGAGGGCGTTGTGCTGTTACTTGAGAAAGCGAAATGTTTTAATGATGTGTTCAGTGATTTTATCAGTTTCTTCGCTCTGTGATTCGTATGACTCGCTAAGTTGATACACATAGCCACCACCCACTATATTAACAGAAGGAACATTATGACCACTTGGTTCATCTGCTGTCTCAATAAACATATCTATCCCATTCCTTGTCGCATCGGGTATAAAACCGCGCGTATTGATCCGGTTGACCCAATATGCCGATCTCATAAGTTCATTTCTTAATGTATCAAGAGTTCCGCGTCTGATACTCATGATACCTCCAAATGTTATGGGCGCACGCATGCCGGACATATCGTTATAAAAATTAAAATAAAGCCAAACGACACCGGTATTTTTAAAATCCTTCATAATTTCTACTCGCGTCCCTTTCGGATACTCCATTTCAAATCCATACTCCTTATTCGTATAGGTTTGCCATGTAATGCCGGGAACATCAGGAATTGCCGGATCGCGAAACCGCTCCCCCCAGCTTCTTGTATCTATTGGTTCAGCGGGCGGCGTAGGAGATACTGGCTGCCATGTACCACTTGGGATATTTGAAGGAAAAGGTTCGTTATCCGATGGATGTATGTACCCCGTTATCGCTGTCGGTTTTGTGTAGATATACCAAAAGACGCCTGCACTAAGAAGCAAGGCGCCAATTATGATTATGAAAATCAATGAGGGTTTGTGCATACTTAAAAATTTTCATACTCCCTCATCACGATCTGCGCTTCGATCTGCTTCATTGTTTCGAGCACCACCGATACTACGATGAGAAGTGCTGTACCTCCGATCGTGAGAGCGGGAATCCCGAAGATGCGGGGAATGACAATCGGAAGGACTGCTACGGCGCCGAGGAACAATCCGCCGGCAAGAGTGATGCGGTTGATGATACTATAGAGATATTCCGCCGTAGGACGCCCAGGGCGAATACCCAATATAAACCCACCTTGCTTCTGAATATTGTCCGCGATTTGCTGGGGATCAAACGTGATTGCCGTATAAAAGTAAGTGAAAATAAATACGAGAAGGAAATAAAAGATGCCGTACACCCATTGATTATTAAAGAGTTGAATCAAAAAATGCGATACGGTTTGCGCGTAATGATTGGGAACGCCGGCAAGAAAATTACCGATGAGACCGGGAAAAAGAATAATGGAAATAGAGAAGATAATCGGAATTACTCCTGCTTGATTCACGCGAAGCGGCAAATGAGTGGAAACGCCGCCGTACATTTTCATGCCCCGTATGCGCTTTGCATACGATACCGGAATATTGCGCTGGCCTTCGGAAATAATAATCACGCCCGCGATTACGACTACGCTCAAAATGATAAAAGCGAGATACGTCGGAATCTGCGCGGTGGTGAACGTAAAAAGATCCTGTTGAATAGTTCGCGGAAGGCGCGTCACGATACCGGCAAAAATCATCAGCGAGATGCCGTTGCCGATTCCTTTTTCCGTTATCAGCTCCCCCAGCCACATAAGGAAAAACGTGCCTGCCGTCACGATGATCATATTGCTTACATAGCCAAATATACTCAATTGAGGAATAATTTGCTGACGCATCAAAAGAATCAAAAGACCATATGATTGAAGTATCGCCAGAGGAACTGCCAAGTACCGGGAATACTGATTAAAACGCGCTCTCCCCGCTTCACCTTCTTCCTGATACATTTCCTTAAAACGCGGAACAATCATGGTAAGAAGCTGCATGATAATAGAAGCCGTGATATACGGTCCTACGCCGAGCATCACGACCGAGAGATTGTCGAGCACGCCGCCGGAAAAAATATTAAACAAACCAAAGAATTGATTGCCGGCAAGAAATGCATGCAAGCGCGCAGTATCTACTCCCGGAATTGGAATTGCGGCAGCTACACGAAATAACACAAGCATTGCCAAAATAAAAAAAACTTTCTTGCGCAAGTCAGGCAGGGTAAAAAGTAATGAAAGTTTTTTAAACATAAATAGGATTGGTTGATAGTTTGTACTTGATAGTTTATAGAAAAGACATCCCCCCCATGCGCTACAACCTACAAACTACCAACTGCCTTTCCGACTGATTCTGAAAATAATATGTCTTTAAAAATAAATTTCTTGGTCAATTTTCCCTTGCCTAACATTTTTACCCGATTCGGCGTTCTCCCGTTCTGTCTCTTAATCAACTTAGCCGCAAGCAACGTTTTTGGACTCACCGTGTCACCGTTTTTAAATTTTTTTTCAAGATCAATAACCGTAACGGTTACGGGCTGTAAACGAAATGAATTAAAACGATATCCGCGGAGCTTGGGGATTTTTTTCAAAATCTCACGCTGCGCCGGACGGATCTTCGCGCCCGCGCGCGACTTCTGTCCCTTAATGCCTTTGCCCGAATACGTGCCGCGTTTTCCTCCGCGACCAATGCGCCGTGCCACACGTGCGGTTGATTTTTTAGTAAGTTGATGAATTTGCATATCGTTAATTAATTTGTAGTAAGTCCTGAATCAATCGTCTATTCACCCAAATTTCCAAGCGCTACAAATGTCGCGCGAGCATTATTTACTTTATTTACCGTGCGTCCCAAAATTTTTGCGGTAAGATTCTTAATTCCCGCCAAATCCGCAATCACGCGGATTGGTCCGCCCGCAATCAATCCTCTGCCCTCCCGCGCAGGCTTAAGCACAATCTTTGCCGCTTTATATTTCGCCATCACTTCATGAGGGATCGTTTTCTTATCCGTGAGGGGAACTACAATAATACTTTTCTTTGCCTGTGCCACAGCCTTTTCGACCGCAGATGCCACATCAAGTCCTTTGCCAAGTCCCATGCCGACTTTACCCATACGGTTTCCCAGCACAACCGTTGCGCGGAAACTAAAACGACGACCTCCGGCAACTACGCGAGCTGTTCTGCGCAAATCCAAAACCTTCTGATCGTATTCAGGTTTTTCTCGCGCTTCTCCGGGATGTGATCTTCGTTCTCTTGGTTTCATATATTGTTTAAACCTTCTTTAACAAATTATAATCGTATTCCGGCTTTTCGAGCTCCCTCCGCAACCGCTTTTACGCGTCCATGATATTTATATCCTCCCCGATCAAATACAAACGCGGAAATTTTTTTCTCCAGCGCAAGTTTGGCAATTTTTTCCCCGATCTGCTCGGCTCGCGCTACGCGCGTTTCTTTTTTTCCTGTCTTTTTTCCTTTTTGCGGCTTTTCCCAATCCGTTGCTTGCGCCAATGTTTTGCCGTCCACATCGTCAATCAGCTGAACCCATGTGTAGCGGTTAGATCGGAATACGCAAAGTCGCGGGCGGTCGCTCGTGCCTTTTATTTGAGCCCGTACGCGCGCATGGCGCCGTATACGGAGACTGCGTGTTGTATTCTTTCTGGTTTTCATAATACGGAAGTCACTTCACGGCTAACGAATTCTCTTCTTACACATTACGCTATGATAATGATACATTAAAAAATATTTTTTCTATCAACTATCAACTATCAACTATCAACTATCAACTATCAACTAATTATTATCCTCCCGAAGTAACCGCCTTCTTGCCTGCTTTTCTACGGATAACTTCTCCTCGATAACGAATGCCTTTGCCTTTATAAGGTTCCGGACGCTTAAGTGCGCGAATACTCGCCGCTACCTGCCCTACTAATTCTTTATCAATGCCGGAAATTGTAATTGAATTTTTTTGAATAGCAAACGCAATGCCTGTCGGTGCCTCAAAACGCACCTGGTGAGAAAATCCGAGCTGCATCACCAGCGTAGATCCTTCAAGGGCAACACGATACCCGATACCTTCAAATTCAAGAACTTTCTCAAATCCTGTTGTCACCCCAGTCACCATATTGGCAACAAGCGTCCGGCTCAAGCCCCAGATCGCCGGAGCTTTTTTTGATCCATGCGCATGCGGAGTAATGATTACTGCTCCGTCTTTTATTTCAGCTTTCATATCAGAATGAAGCACTAAACGTAACTCTCCTTTCGGCCCTTTTACGGATACCAAGGCACCCGCCGCATTAACGGTGACGCCGGAAGGAATAGTGATAAATTTTTTACCGATTCTGCTCATATTTCAAATTAAAAACTAAAAGGGAAAAGCGAGAAATAGTGATTTGGAATTTTTAATTTTGTGTTTTTGTTTTGCATTTTTCGCTTTTCAGTTTACGCTTTCTTGTTACCAGACTTCTGCGATTAACATGCCGCCTACTTTTTGCTTACGTGCGTCCTTACCGCTCATCACGCCCTTAGGGGTTGAAACAATCACAATGCCTCCCTTGCGTCCGGTATTTAATTCTTTTGCCGATGCATATACGCGGTTACTCGGTTTGGAAATCAGAGTGATACCATTAATAGCGGGTTTTTCGTCGTTATAACGCAATACAATTTCCAATATTCTTTTTATGCGTTTCCCCTTGCGCTCAATAGCACCCACGTATCCATTTGCTTCAAGGGCTCGGGCAATTTCATATTTAAATTTTGAATGCGAAAGCCGAACCATCTCGTGGCCTGCAATTTGCGCATTCTTTATTCGAATCAACATATCGGATATTGGGTCCATATTTCAAGTTAAAAACTAAAAGGGAAAAGCGAGAAATAGTGATTTGGAATTTTTAATTTTGTGTTTTTGTTTTGCATTTTTCGCTTTTCAGTTTACGCTTTCTTGTTACCAGCTTGATTTTTTAACACCCGGAATTTCTCCTCGGTTTGCCATTTCACGAAAACATATGCGGCACAGATTAAACATTTTCATATAGCCGCGCTTTCGTCCACAGCGAAAACATCGCCGTACTATACGCGAAGAAAATTTTGGTTTTTTAAGTGATCGTGCAATGACGGATTGCTTTGCCATATGCGTTTAATCTTTTTTAATCGGAAATCCCAATAATCTCAAAAGTTCAATTCCTTCTTCGCGTTTTTTTGCCGTTGTGACAACCGTAGCTTCCAGACCAAACAAAAACCGATAATCTTCACCAATCATCTCTGGAAATACAATATATTCTTTAATGCCGATAGTCAAGTTGCCGCTATTATCAAAAGCGCTTGGCTCAAGTCCTCGAAAATCACGCATACGGGGCAGGGCAACATCTATTAATCGAGAAATAAAATCATTCATACGGCGACCCCGAAGCGTCACCTGATAACCTATAACCAGACCCTCGCGTGTTTTAAATGCCGCAATTGCTTTTTTTGCCGGACGCGAGCTCGGTTCTTGTCCGCTGATAAGCCGCAGAAATTTTTTTACTTCTTCGCGTTCTTTGTCATCGCGCAATTTTCCAATACCTATATTAATGACAACTTTATGAACCTTCGGGACTGCCATCACATTCGCATAACCAAATTTCTCCTGCATCGCAGGAATCACTTTCTTATTGTAGATTTCAGAAATAGTTGTCATGATATAAACGAAAAATTAAAAATGAAAAGCGAGAAGTAACGAACTAAGATTTAAGATATTTTGAATATTTTCATTGTTGTTTTGCGCTTTTCACTTTTCATTTTTCACTTTACAATTCACTGTCGCATGATCCGCATACACGCATTTTTTTACCCAGAGCATTAACCGCATGCTTCACACGTGTTGCCTTTGAACATTTAGGACAGACGACCATTGCGCGCGATGCCTGAAACGCGCCCGGAATACGGACTAATTCTCCTTTTTGACCCTGCTTGCGGGGGCGTACATGCTTTTTTTTCATATTTAAGCCCTCGACTACGATGCGATTTTCAACCGGAAGCACGGCAATCACTTTGCCTTGTTTTCCCTTGTCATTGCCAGAAATAATTTTTATGTTGTCGCCCTTTTTGATATTCATGTTTCAAATTAAAAACTGAAAGCGAAAAGCGCAAAGTGATGGTTTAGGATTTTTAATTTTTTGGTTTTGTTTTGCATTTTTCGTTTTTTGCTTTACGCTTTCTACACTACTTCCGATGCCAATGAAATAATTTTAGTAAACCCGCGGTCGCGAAGCTCGCGCGCAATAGGTCCAAAAATACGCCCGCCTTTCGGTTCTTTACCGTCAAGCACAACCGCCGCGTTGTCATCAAATCGAATATACGACCCGTCACTTCTGCGGAGCGGCGCATGCTGACGCACAATTACCGCGCGCACCACATCTTTTTTCTTGACCGGCTTACGGGGCTCCGAAGCCTTTACTGAAGCTACCACAATATCCCCGATATACGCATAACGTCGGCACGTTCCGCCAAGTACCTTAATAACCTGAAGCAATTTTGCTCCGGAGTTATCAGCTACTTTTAACATGCTTCGGGTTTGTATCATAATAGGTTAGCTTATGCTTACAGGTTAAGAAGGATTCTTCCTACAAGCTCATCTCATGCATTTTCTATGGCGGGCTCCTCCTCAATCTCTGCTGTTCGCTTCACAAGTTCCAGTACACGCCAGCGCTTATCGCGGCTTATCGGACGCGTTTCCATAATTATCACATCATCTCCTATCCGATATTCACCTTTTTCGTCATGTGCTTTGAATTTCTTACTCACACGATAAAACTTAAGGTACTTCGGATGACGCTTCAATATATCCACGCGTACAACGAGGGTTTTTGCCATTTTATTTGATATCACTGTTCCTTTCAATTTTCGCATACGACTTTATTCAATGATTACACTGGCGATAGCGCTGAAATAATTGTCTTGATTCGTGCAATATCTTTCCTAATTGCCGCAGTCTCCTTAACATTTTTCACCTTGCTTGTATGCAATAAAAAACCTAAGTCATCCATGCGCAACTGTTTTTCATGCATGAGGCTTGTAAGTTCTTCTTTTGATTTTTGCCGCAAGTCTATCATTTTCATAATTTCTAGAGTAATCGCGAATATACGAATTGGGGATAAATATACGAATGAATTTTTTTGTTCCTGAATTCATATATTTGTGTTTGATTCGTATATTCGCGATTACTCCTTTATTTCATCACAAATCGAGTTTTAATGGGGAGCTTATGGCTTGCTAGCCGCATTGCTTCACGCGCAACAGACACGGTCACTCCATCCATCTCAAATAAAATTCGTCCAGGCTTTAATGCAACGACATAATGATCCACCGAGCCTTTCCCTCCTCCGAGGGTCACTTCCGGCGGTTTCTTGGTTACCGGTTTATCGGGAAAAATACGGATCCATACCTTACCCCCGCGCTGAATATGACGCGTCATTGCCCGCCGCGCTGCTTCAATTTGCCGCGCCGTAATCCAACGGGTCTCAAGACCTTTGAGTCCGTAACTCCCAAATGACAACTCTGTCCCGCGAGTTTCTACACCCCGCGACCTTCCTTTGTGCCATTTTCTGTGTTTTACCTTTTTGGGTTGCAACATAAACTAGTTGTAGGAATTAGCTTGTAGTTCATAGATGCGGGAAGATTCTTCTCTTCCCTACAAACTACAAACTACAAGCTAATTCCTAGTTTGACTCTTTTTGCTCGCTTTCTTTAACGGCAAATACATCACCTTTATAAATCCATACTTTCACGCCAATCGTGCCGTAGGTTGTAAAGGCGGTTTTTTCGGCATAATCAATGTTGGCGCGAATTGTCTGAAGCGGAATTCGCCCCTTCTTCCCCCATTCGTACCGCGCCATCTCCGCACCGTCAAGTCGACCCTTCAAAACAATCTTAACCCCCTTCACCTCGCGCGCGGTTGATACCTTCTCAAGCATCTGTTTGAGAACACGGCGAAACGGCTTCCTTGCCTGAATATCTTCGACTATCATCTGCCCCACAATAGCCGCATGAGTTTCGGGAGAGCGCACTTCTTCTATGGTAAGTTTTATTTCTCTCTTCTCCGGTACAATACCAAACCGCTTCCATGCTTTTGCGATCTGTTTCTTGATATCTTCTTTAAGCCGCTCCGCTCCCTCGCCTCCGCGACCGATCAAAATACCCGGACGTGCGGTCTTGATAATAACATGAAGTACGTTGGGCGAACGCTCAATTTCAAGCGCTTCAATATGACTGGCCGCTAATTTTGGCTCAAGCCATTCACGAAGTCTTGAATCTTCCATCAAGTATGTGGAAAATTTCTTTTGATTAAACCAGCGCGACTTCCATGGTCGGATTTCACCTACGCGAAATATATAAGGGTGTACGCGATGCGTCATGAACTAGTTTCTAGTTGATAATTTCTAGTGAGTAGTAAATGCATAGAAATTTTTCTATAAACTATCCACTATAAACTATCAACTGCTCTAAATTACTTTCCTCGTAAATATTTTTTTACTAAATTTTCCCGACTTTTTCTTGGAAGAACCTGCCGAAGCGTTGCGCGTACTCGGACGATTCTCCACAACATTGCCTTTCACATCTTCCCAATCCGCTTCACGCACCGCAAACGTCGTGCCTTTCTTTGTTTTTCTGACGCTCGTCCTCTCTTCTCCCCGTAAGCCAAGCACCAGAGATACATGACTCGTGCGCTTACGAATCGTAGCTCCCCGACCAAATGCGCGCGGCATCATCCGCTTTGCTACAGGTCCTGCATCCACAGTTATGCTCTTAACATACAACCGTGCGGGGTCTTGTTGTAAATCGTGCACTGCATTCTGAATAGCAGATTTTAAAAGCTTCACAAGAGGCATACTCGCACGCTTGGGCAAATTATGCAATTCCAATTCAGCCCGACGCACATCCATGCCTTTCAAGACATGAGCCGCCAATCGGACTTTACGCGGTGAAATATGAAGATAAGAGAGTCGTGCGGTTGCTTCCATAATAGTTATTTTTTACCCTGCTTTGCGGCTGGCGCTGTTGCCGGCTTTGCGGCAGTATCGGCTTTCTGCTCAATTTCTTTTTGCATCTTTCCACCGTGGCGCAAAAACTTACGCGTAGGCGCAAATTCACCAAACTTATGTCCCACCATGTCTTCCATGACCTTTACTTCAGTAAAACTTCTCCCATTATGTACGCCAAATGCATATCCAATCATTTCCGGCGTTACCGTTGAATTGCGAGACCATATTTTGATCACCATTTTACTTCCCGGCGTTGTACGGGACATATGCTTAAGCAGTGCGGGATGCACATACGGACCTTTTTTAAGACTTCTGGGCATAATGTAAACGTAAAATTAAAAACGAAAAGTGAAAAATAACAGATTAAGATTTAAAATTTTGAATTTTTTATTGTTGTTTTACGCTTTTCACTTCTCATTTTTCACTTATTTCTTGCGACGTGAAATAATAAATTTGCTCGACTTCTTCTTTGCCCTGCGTGTTTTCACGCCTCGGGCCGGCTTGCCCCATGGGGTTGCAGGACCTCGACGGCGTCCTCGCTGGGTGCGACCTTCGCCTCCTCCGTGCGGATGATCCACCGGGTTCATAACCGATCCTCGAACTGTCGGACGAATACCTCTATGGCGCGATCTTCCCGCATTGCCGCCAGTCATAAATCCATGCTCGTGATTGGAAATCATTCCAATAGATGCCCAGTTTTCGATTCGTATTTTTCGTATTTCTTTGGAAGGAAGCTGAACAAGAGTGTACCCTTGTTCCTGCGCAAGTACCGATGCGCCCACGCCTGCAGAACGCACCATCTGGGCTCCATGCCCCGGATAAATCTCAATATTAAAGACCATCATACCAACAGGAATTTTTCCTATTGGCATGCGATTACCGACTTCTGTCGGAGCCGATTCTGACGCAATGATTTCGCTTCCCACTTTCATATCGCCGGAGGCAAGTACATAACGCTTTGCGCCGTCGCGGTACTGAACGAGGGCTATAAAACTCGTGCGGTTTGGATCATATTCAAGGGACATAATGCGGCAAGGCATATCTTTTTTATTATACAAAAAATCAATCTCCCTCCACAGTCGCTTCGCGCCCCCTCCTTTGTGGCGCGTGGTGATCCTGCCATCGCCGTTGCGCGCGCGAGCACGATAAAATCCCGATACAAGAGATTTTGTCGGACGAGTACCAGTCAGAATCTTCTTCCAATCAATTGTTTCCATCTGACGGCGCGCTGGTGATGTAGGTTTATGTTGCTTCATAGTAGCTAGCTTGCAGGAATTAACTTACAGCTTGTAGTTGGAGAAGATTTAAGTTTCCTACCAGCTACAAGCTGCAAGTTAATTCCTGCCAAAAAATTACTCAAGTTCAATTTGCTCGCCCTCTTTAAGCTTTACCACTGCCTTTTTCATTCCCTGCTTCCATCCGATCTGCTTGCCGCGGCGTATTTCTTTACCGGGAATTGTCACTGTCCGAATATCAACCACATGCACCTGATATCTTCTTTCTATGGCATTTTTCACTCCCATCTTGTTGGCTTTTGGCACAATGGCAAATGTATAAGTGCGGCCATGCAAAGGTGACGCGGTTTTTTCCGTAATATGCGGATGCAATAATATGCCGAAGCTTGCCTCTTTTCCTCCGGAAACTGCGCCACGCGAAACATTACCCGAGACTTGCGCCTCTGGCTCCTTTTCTTTCTTTGATGATCCTTTCTTGAGAAATGCCATAATGATAGTTTTGAGAAAAAATTAAGGCTTTACTGTTGATGAAAATAATTCAATCGCAAGCTTCGGCAATAGCATATATTTGTATTGCAAAACTTCGTGCGCATTTAAATTTTTTACCAAATCAATGCCGATAAACGGGAGATTGCGTATAGCGCGGCGTGTCATATCATCGCGTCCCGCGAGTGCTACCAACGCACCATTACCCTTGCCCATGCGGCTCAAACTATCCTGGCGCATCAGAGTGGTGAAAAACTTCGCTGCCTGTTTTGTCTTTGCTTCCGCAAAATTCAAGCTTTCAATCACGACAATCTCTCCATCACGCGCTTTTGCCGATAGTACAGTAAAGAGTGCCTTTTTTGCCATCTTCTTGTTTACTTTCTTTTTAAAATTCTTTTGCGTAAGAGGTCCGTGCGTAACGCCTCCGCCTTTCCAAATCGGCGAACGGATTGATCCATGCCGTGCCCGTCCGGTTCCTTTCTGCCGCCACGGTTTCTTGCCCCCTCCGCGTACTTCCCGGCGATCTTTCGCATGCGCGATATGAATCCGCGCGTTTGCCGTCTGACTCGTCACCACCTGATTGACCAAGTCTGCATTCCACTTCAACCCAAACACGCCGTCCGGTAATTCCACGGTTCCCGCTTCTTCTCCTGATTGATTGTAGGACTTGACTTGCATATATTTTTTATTCTAAAATCAGTTGCCCCGCTAACTTAGGTCTTAAAGAAAGAGGACTGACTGATGAACCAAGTAATGGTTTTAAGAGAGCAACTGAAAGGGTTAAGAATCACTGCGGTTGCTTTATCCGTCACAATGGTCCTGTTTAGCTCTCTCGTAATCCTTGCCTGCTGGGCAATGCAATACGGAACAATTCCCTGCAGCAACGAACGGCTCTCCATTCTGATCATTGCCGCTGTGACGTGGGCATCTGTTTATTTTATCATAACCGTAGGATTACTTGCCTTTATTTCTGGACTCAAGCAAAGGATTAAACGGAAATCCTAGACCCAGCGTCATTCATTCTCCCCTCTTTCAAATTTATTTCATGGAAAGGGGATTTTTTATCCTCTAATCTCCACCAGCGTTCCTCTTCTTCCTGGCACTGCCCCGCGCACTGCCAGGATTTTATTTTCAACATCCACTTTCACGATTTTTAAATTTCGCACGCTTATCCGTACCCCGCCCATGCGACCCGCCATGCGCATACCGAGAGCCACACGACCGCCGGCGCGGCCCGCGCCGCCGATGGATCCGGGCTGACGATGCGCGTGCTTGACACCATGTGATCCCGCAGCGCCATGAAATCCGTGACGCTTCACTACACCCTGAAATCCTTTTGCTTTTGAAATACCGCTGACACGCACATTATCTCCTTCGGAAAATACTGATACGTCAAATGAAGCTCCTCGCTCATCCGCTGTAGGCTCTTTGAGCCGCACCTCACGCACATAACGGAAATTGCCTAATTCTTTAAAATGTCCCTTTTGCGGTTTTGCAATACGTGTTGCTTTTCGATCCCCTGAAGCAATCTGAAGCGCATGATATCCGTCTTTTTCTTTCGTCCGCACCTGTATCGCGACATTAGGAGTTGCGCGAATAAGCGTCACCGGCACCACATTGCCCGCACTATCAAAAATTTGGGACATATTAATTTTTTCCCCGAGTAAAAATTTCATAACTATATAAAAGGAGGATAAAAAAAAGCCGGTTTCCCAGCGCAATAAACGACGGGCACCATAAAAATTGGCCGTTAAACTGACAATATAATAATCATAGGCGACAACTCCAATGATGAGCGATTGAATCACTCAAGGATCCTCCGCAACATGAAGCTGCGAAAGAAACTTCAAAGATTCAAATACAACATTATTACATCATCTTTACCTCAATATCAACGCCTGCGGGAAGATTTAGATTCGTCAGTGCATTAATCGTTTTTGGCGTGGGATTGAGAATATCAATAAGACGTTTATGCACCCGCATCTCATACTGTTCACGGGCATTCTTGTGCACGAAGCTTGAACGATTAACAGTATATTTATGCATTTCAGTCGGAAGTGGCACCGGTCCTACGATTTCCGCACCGTTGCGAATCGCTGTATCCACAATTTGCTTGACTGAATTATCAATTATCTTCGAGTCGTAAGCTCGAACTTTAATGCGAAGGCGCGTTTTTAATTCTTCTTGCTGTTTCGTTACCAAGGTACCAGTGAGCGGTTAACGGTTAGCGGAAGCGGTTTAATATACGCTACGCCGCTATAACCCTATACGCTATTTTTGAATACTCGTTACCACTCCGGCTCCGACAGTCTTGCCTCCCTCGCGGATCGCGAAGCGCTGTTTCTCTTCGAGCGCTACGGGTACTACGAGCTTGACGGAAAACTTAATCGTGTCGCCCGGCATAACCATCTCAATACCCGCCGGTAATGTTGCCTCTCCTGTCACATCAGTCGTGCGGATGTAGAACTGGGGTTTATATCCGGTGAAAAACGGCGTATGTCGACCACCCTCCTCTTTTGTCAAAATATAGGATTCTGCTTCAAATTCGGTATGCGGAGTAACGCTTCCGGGTTTTACGATAACCTGTCCTCGCTCCACGTCTTCTTTCTTAAGACCGCGAAGCAAAATACCCGCGTTATCTCCCGCCATTCCTTCATCCAATGACTTATTAAACATTTCAATACCCGTAACCGTAGTTTTTTGCGTGTCGCGCATGCCGACGATTTCTACTTCTTCATTTACTTTGATTTTTCCGCGCTCAATGCGTCCGGTTACTACCGTACCGCGTCCTTCAATCGAAAACACATCTTCAATCGGCATAAGAAATGGGCGATCAATATCGCGTACCGGCTCCGGAATAAACGAATCAACCGCATCAGTAAGCTCAAGTATCTTTTTCACCCACTCGTCATCAACCGATGTAGCTCCAAGCGCTTTTAACGCAGATCCGCGAATAATTGGAGTTGTATCTCCCGGAAAATCATATTTTTTCAAAAGCTCACGCACTTCAGCTTCCACAAGATCAACAAGCTCCGGATCATCTACCATGTCAACTTTATTCAAAAAAACAACAATTGCCGGCACACCAACTTGGCGGGCAAGCAAAATATGTTCACGCGTTTGAGGCATAGGACCGTCGGTTGCGGATACCACAAGAATTGCGCCGTCCATTTGCGCCGCGCCCGTGATCATGTTCTTGATATAATCAGCGTGTCCCGGAGCATCAATATGCGCATAGTGACGCTTCTCGGTTTCATATTCCGAGTGGTGCAGTGCAATCGTAATACCGCGCGCTTTTTCTTCCGGCGCGTTATCAATTTGATCCACAGATTCTACACGCGAAGGCAAGCCCTTGAGACTTAAGGCCTTAGTAATTGCCGCGGTCAACGTAGTTTTTCCGTGGTCAACGTGACCAATGGTTCCCACGTTCAGATGCGGCTTTTTTCGTTCATATTTCTTGGTTTCTGCCATAATAGTGTACACATAGGGATCCTCGACTGGTCATATTACTTACATTCAAGCAATCTGACCACTCCAATCCCCTTTTGCTTTGTTAAAATAGTAAAAAAGCAAAAAAATATTAATGTCAATAATATTGATAATACTACACAAATACGTAAAAAGAGTCAAGAACGGCAAAGTTTATAGTGCATAGTTGGTAGTTTGTAGTGAGTAGAGAGCATAGACTTCCTCTCTCCTCTACTCACTACAAACTACCAACTACAAACTTTCTTTCATATCGGCAAATCTTCCAACCGTACATCCGCAACATGCAGCGACTCTTCTCGTCCCAGCATCATTGGGCGATCATATCCCATTGTCGAAGCCGTACGAATTGGCGTCGTATCCAGAGGGGCAATAAATTCTGTTTCGTGTCTATCTGTATCAGGGCTTCTTTGTACTGACTCATTCGGCCGTGTAACCGGTTTCGGTCGTACCACATTCTTCGATTCTGCAATATGCAGACGCGCCAACTTTTCATATTCTGCAAAGGACATGACCACCAATTCCGGTTCTCCGTTTTCCATAACAATCACCTTGTCCCCGTTTTCCCGCAGCATGTTTTTTAATTTTGATAATTCCATATAACAGAAAGTTTATAGTTTTTAGCGGATAGTTTATAGAAAAATAAGTCTCTCTCTTCCCTATAACCTAATAACTAAAAATTAGAAACTATTTTTTCCCCTCAATAATCAGCTGCGCCACGTTATTGGGCACTTCGTCATAATGATCAAACTCCATGGTAAAGCTTGCTCTTCCCTGCGTCAATGATCGCAAACTGGTTACATACCCGAACATTTCAGACAAAGGAACTTTCGCCTCAATTACTTTGATACCCATGCCGCGGTCATCCATTGCTTCAATGCGCGCGCGTTTGGAGTTTAAATCTCCCGTCACCTCACCCAAAAACTGCTCTGGAGTAACTGCCTCAACTTTCATGATGGGCTCAAGAATTTTAGGATCAGCGCGCCGTACTGCTTCCTGGAATGCCATTGAGCCGGCAACTTTAAACGCGGCTTCGGATGAATCCACCTCATGGAACGATCCGTCATACAAAACCACGCTTACGTCCACCACAGGGAATCCCGCGACCACGCCTTTCTCAATCGCTTCTTTCACGCCTTTTTCCACTGGTGCGATAAACTCCTGCGGGATAACGCCTCCCTTAATTTCGCTCACAAATTCAAATCCTTTCCCGCGTTCCTGCGGAGTTATGCGCAGCCACACATGACCATATTGTCCGCGGCCTCCAGACTGCTTGATATATTTCCCTTCTGCTTGAGCTGTTTTCTTGATAGTTTCTTTGTACGCAACTTGGGGACGCCCCACATTTGCCTCCACGCTAAATTCCCGCTTCATGCGATCTACAAGAATTTCAAGGTGAAGCTCGCCCATGCCCGAAATAATTGTATCACCGGTTTCCGTATCTCCTTTGATACGAAATGTCGGATCTTCTTCCGAGAGCTTGCGGAGCGCAATACCCATTTTTTCCTGATCCGCTTTTGTTTTCGGCTCGATTTTAAGAGATACCACGGGCTCGGGAAATACAATCTTTTCAAGCACAATCGGGTGTTCCGGATCGCACAGTGTATCGCCCGTATGGGTATTTTTTAATCCCACGAGCGCGCCGATATTTCCCGCCTGAATATCGCTCAATTCCTCACGGGTATTTGCATGCATGCGTAGAATTCGTCCCACGCGCTCCTGATCATTTTTCGTTGAATTTAAAATATACGTACCTGCTTTCAATACGCCCGAATACACGCGAAAAAACGTAAGCTGTCCGACATACGGATCAGATTGAAGTTTAAACGCAAGCGCGGAAAACGGGGCGCTCTCTTTTGCTTCACGCAATTCCTGAATGCCGGTTTCAGGATTCATTCCCATTAATGGGGGGACATCAAGCGGCGACGGAAGATAATCAATAACCCCGTCAAGTACGAGCTGGACTCCTTTATTTTTTAATGCAGACCCCGCAAATACAGGCACTAACCTATAGCTGATGGTTGCTTTGCGCAACGCCGCGCGAAGCTCTTCGATAGAAATATCTTTTCCTTCCAGATATTTCTCCGTGAGCGCATCATCGGTTTCGGCAATTTTTTCTATCATATTATGGTGCCATTTATCCGCCGTTTCTTTCAAATCTGCGGGAATATCTTCAAGCACAATATCTGAACCAAGATTTCCTTCAAATCGAACTGCTTTCATGCGCATTAAATCGATCACCCCTTCATGCTCTGCCTCGTGGCCGATAGGGATAGTAACCGGAACCGCATTCGTAGTCAGACGCTCAAGAATGGAATCAAAGGAGCGCTCAAACGAAGCTCCCATGCGGTCGAGCTTATTGATAAAACATATACGGGGCACTTTGTATTTATCCGCCTGGCGCCACACGGTTTCTGATTGCGGCTCCACGCCCGCAACCCCGTCAAATACCACCACGGCGCCGTCAAGCACGCGAAGACTTCGCTGTACTTCAACGGTAAAATCAATGTGTCCCGGAGTGTCTATGATATTAAAGCGATGTTCCTGATCTTTTTGCTTTTCTTTTGAAAGATACGACGGCCGCCAAAAACATGTCGTGGCAGCTGCCGTAATCGTAATCCCCCGCTCCCGCTCCTGCGCCATCCAGTCCATTACCGTAGTTCCCTCATGCACTTCCCCGATCTTATGCGACACCCCTGTATAAAAAAGCACCCGCTCGGTGGTAGTGGTCTTGCCTGCATCAATGTGGGCAATGATGCCGATATTACGAATGTGTTCGAGGGGGTATTCGGAAGACATAAATTAATTACAAAAATATGATTGGGGATATTTATCTATCTTGTTTCGAAAAAAATCTTCCAAGAACAATATAGAAGAAAGCACCTCTTATTAAGAGGAAAACAATAATTATTGCTAGATCGCCGAGTAAAAAATCTTTTGCATAATTAAGATTTTCCTCATACCAAAGTCCATTTACGAAAAAAAGAATTATGACCAACAGACCGATATAAATAACTTTGAAAAATCTGTACCAAATTTTTTCTTCCAAATGGAGCATAATTTTCCTTCTATAAACCTCATGTACTAGTCAGCCGCACCACCTCATTGTCATTCCCGACTTGATCGGGAATCCAGGCCCTCTTTCCCATCTTCTCAGAGAACCTGGATTCCCGCTTTCGCGGGAATGACAAGACTGGGTATATTAGATAAAGAATTTACCAACTAAAATGCGCAAACGCCTTGTTGGCATCCGCCATTCGGTGCATATCCAGTTTCTTTTTGATCGCATTGCCTTCGTTTTTGGATGCGGCGAGGAGTTCTTCGGCTAATTTTTCGTGCATGGGGCGTCCTTTTTTGGCGCGGCTGGCATTGATCATCCATCGGCATGCAAGCGCAACCCTCCGCTCTCCTCTTACTTCACGGGGCACTTGATACGCCGCACCTCCGATGCGGCGGGATTTTACTTCTACGGTAGGTCCGACATTATGCAATGCCGCGTCAAATACCGCCATCGGATCCTGATGGAATTTTTTTTCAATCACGTCAAATGTGCGATACACCATTTTTTGTGCAGTCGCTTTCTTGCCCCCGATCATCGTGTAATTGATAAATTTGGCAAGCATCACATTGCCGTATTTTGGATCAGGTAATATTTCCCGCGTAAAATTTCGTTTTCTTCTCATAAAAGCTAGCTTGTAGGAATTAGCTGGTAGCTTATAGGAAAATGATTTTTCTTTTCCTACAAGCTAATTCCTCATTATTTATTTCTTCACTTCTTTCGGCCATTTAGCGCCGTATTTTGACCTGCTCTGTTTTCTTCCCTGTACGCCAGTGGTATCCAGTACGCCACGTACTATATGATAGCGCACGCCCGGAAGGTCTTTCACTCTTCCCCCGCGGATCATCACCACCGAGTGCTCTTGTAAATTATGACCTTCTCCCGGAATATAGGCAGTTACTTCCATGCCGTTTGTCAAGCGTACGCGGGCAACTTTACGCAATGCAGAGTTGGGTTTTTTCGGAGTAACTGTGCTTACTTTAATACAAACCCCGCGCTTAAAAGGAGAGGCATAGACGGTAGGAGTATTTTTGAGTACATTAAAGCCGCGCAGCATTGCCGGTGCTTTTGTTTTGTAACGCTTTAATTTACGCCCATGCTTGATGAGCTGATGGATAGTCGGCATAGAGTAAGAAACTTGTTACCTGCACTCGCTCGGGAATGTAAAAGAAGACTTTTCCATTCCGCTCGCTCGCTTGATAATAAGAAACTTGTTATCGGCGTTCGCTCGGAACAGTAAAACTAAGAAGTTTTACTGTTCACTCGCTCGCTTGATAATAAGATTGATGTATAAAGCGAGGATAGCAAATCCGCTTTTCTTCGTCAATAGCATTTTACCAACATAAAAACCCCGTGTTCTACGGGGTTTTTATTGATTGGCTTATCGTGTCTACTTTTTCTGCAATTGTTTCATCATGTCTTGGAGCGCTTTGAGCTGTGCCTGCATTGCTGAAACACTTGAACTTGGAGGCATGGGGGTTGGCGAAGATAATGTTGAGCCAACGAATCCGCTGGACAATTCTTTCAGCTTTGCCCGTGTCTTGGGTCCGAGCACTCCATATCCTTGCTGCCCCTTTTTAGCAATTTTATATTTTTCCTGGAAACGCTGGAGTGCAGCTTTTGTTTTAGGTCCGAATGTTCCGTTTACTATACCCTCGGGGTAGATAGATTTATCAGATGCCAAGAATTGCTGGAGTGTTTTTACATCATCACCTCGAGAACCTGCCGCAAGCGTACGCAGAATAATTACCGGAGAAACCGAAGCTGCCATAGAATTCGGAGCGGGCAATGCTTTATACCCTAAAATTGCAGGTCTAGATTCAAGCACAGAAAAAGGATTTGTCGAAGGAATTGGGGTTGCAGTTGGCGTAGAACTTGCAGTCGGAGATGGGGTAGGTGTGNGTGTCGAAGAAGAACTACTTGTACCTCCGCCTCCACCGCCGCCCCCTCCACCGCCGCCATCAGTCGCTCTTACCGTGGATACCGAGCACGTACCAGAAGGTGTGGTCACGAACGATGTCTGGGAGCTAGAAGTTGCAACCGCATACACGATACTTGAGTTGCTTGATGAGGTGCATGTTGTGCCCACATTTTGATTATTGGTAAGCTTCTGCCCGCTCGCGTTAATAATCACTTGATCTTTCGCATCCAATACGAACGTAAATGATGATCCCGAAACAGTCAAGCTATTATACACTGCCCCAGCTCTCACTGTATATGAGCTACCATCTGAAGGTAAAACTATAGTAAAGGCTTGTGGAACAGTGACCACGGATGCAAGAGCCGCGAAAGGTGCCAATAACGAAGCAGAAACGCCAAGAAAAGTTAAGAAAGTTCGCTTCATTGTGTTGAACTATCGTTACATTAATAAATATGGCTCTATTATTGAGTACCACCTTCCTGGCAAGACCCGGCTTCTACGACGAGATTAGCAAAACCAACACCTTGACCTCCGTTATTATATCCTTGGTTTGCTGCTGATGCTGGGCTGGATGTAGCATAAATCCTGACCATTACGCCACTAGTAGCACGGAGGTTAATGCAACCACCTATTGTTGTGCCAGAAGGACCGCCTTCAGAAATAGTAACTGTTGTGGTAGCTGTTGTAGATGTTGAGTTAATCAAAACATTACCCCCAACGCTCAATGTTTGTGCGGGAGTAGAGGTTCCTATACCGATCGTACCATTACCATTTCCTGCAAGCGATCCGTGACCGGTAACAAGAAACTGATTAATAACAGAAGATGATGCCGCAGATGTATAACCAGCAGACAATGTGGAAAGGCCTGTGATAGTGGAGGATGCCTGCGATATAAAGCCACTGCCGGCGACGATAGTCGAAGAAGCAGTTATTGGACCGGTAACCACAAGGTTACCAATGACAGTCGAAGAAGCTTGAGATACAAAGCCACTGCCGGCGACGATAGTCGAAGAAGCAGTTATTGGACCGGTAACCACAAGGTTACCGACTACCGTGGAAGATGCCTGGGATACATACCCTCCAGTCAACGTTCCAAGACCGGTAAGAGTTGAAGCGCCCGTAATAGTCGCCGTGCCATCTATTGAAAGATTTGTCCCAACTGACGTTGCAAACACTGATCCGCCGACTGCAAGAATAACGCCTATGGTAAAAGCGGTTGCAGTAAATTCTCTAGATGTGAAAAACTTTTTTTGTGTTGTCATGGTTCTATATTATGTGAGAAGAAAAATGACTAGTTAAATAGTAAAAAAAAATAATTATTATATATCGCGCAGTTATTTGATCTTGAAACCGACCTATCAAAAACTGCGCAACATTTCAATTGATAAAACTTATTTTAATATATCACGAATATCTCGTGGCAACTAATCTTGGACTGTGGATAACTTTTGCAACAACTAAAAATCCCTTGCTTAGTCAGGGATTTTTTTATCTAGCCTTCGCTATTGCGAAACGGACGAAGCGTTAGCATTTAACCCGCTATCAACCGAAAGAAAAAATCAATAATCGGCACAAGGAGCTGGGCGAAAAAAAAGATGAACACAAGAAGAATGATAAATCCATAGCGCTCAAACGCCGCTTCAACGTGATGCCATTTATAAGGAAGAAGCGCAAAAAGTACCTTTGAACCATCAAGAGGCGGAATGGGAACCAAGTTAAAGAGGGCAAGGACCAGGTTTAAAAGACTGATCGCGGCCGCTATACTGATAAAATTATTCACAAATTCTCCGGAAATACCCGCATGGGCAAAAGATGAAAATCGAACCATAAGTCCAAAAATCACGGCAAGTGACAGATTTGCCGCAGGTCCTGCCGCGCCCACGATCGCGGGTCCCCATTTTTGATTCCGGAGGTTGTATACATTATAAGGCACCGGTTTTGCCCATCCAAATACGGGACCTCCGAGCACGGCGGTAAGCAACGGCAGTATAAGAGAGCCAAACGGATCAATATGTTTAAGCGGATTTAATGTAAGACGTCCCGCATATTGGGCAGTTCTATCGCCCAATGCCAACGCCGCATACCCATGAGACACCTCATGAATCACCACAGAAAAAATCAAAATAACAATCTTTATAATAACCGACATTGCAATTTCCATAGAAAGATGCTAGCTTAAGTAAGAAGCTAATAAGGTTTGATCAATAGGAGCTAGTGATTAAACCCTATTGGCTAATAAGCTAATTTATGAAAAACTGTGCTGTGTGTAAAAAAGGTTCAGTGATGGCGGGAGTGCACTCATTCCTGCGCAGTCATTATAACCCTACTGGCCGTATACGCAAATACCCCAATCTTCAATGGGCGCATCTTCCCGACGGCACGCGGACAAAAATGTGTGTCCGGTGCATTAAAGGAATGCACAAAGAGTAGAAACTAAAAATTAGCTGGTGGTGTAGGTGAGCCGGGGAAATCTTTACTTCTTTCCTACAAGCTACCAGCCACAAGCTAATTCCTACTCATCCCTACAAGCTAGTATGAAAATCACCGCCGTCACGTATCCTCAAGCGGCGCAAAAACAAACTATTTTTTTGCCGCTTATGACTCATCATCCTGTCCACAAACAGGAATTTTTTTCATATCTTCCAAAATCTTTTCAGGATACGCTTGCGGCATTTGCGGCAGAAAATTTTCATGCCGAAGAAGGAGAAATCCAATCACTTTGGTTTCAAAATGGGACACCTCACCGCATTGTCCTTTTTGGTCTTGGTGATAATAAAAAATGGAACGAGCGCAAACATCCTCTCATCGCCCGCCGGCTTGTCCAATATGCTAAAAAAGAGCGGATAAAAGACTTTGCCGTTTGTCTTCCGTCAGACTTTCTCAAAGACATTAAAGACATTTTCAAACAATTTGCTATAAACGCCCGCATGGCTGCGTTTGACTTTGATATATACAAAGAAAAACAAAAAACAAGCCGCGCGGTTGAATCAATTTTTCTTGGCAGCAATGCGCAAGCGCACAGCGCACTCGATCATGCGATTACGGAAGGAATGATCATAGGAGAAGAGGTGAACGGATGTCGCAAACTTGCCAATATGCCGGGGGGAGATATGACGCCTGATCTTCTTTCGCATGAAGCGCTTCAAGTCGCCAAACGAACCGGCATGAAAGCTCATATATTTGATGAGAAAAAAATGCGCCAGCTCGGTATGGGCGCGATCCTTGGCGTGGGCAAAGGTTCGGCAGAAAAACCCCGATTCATCATCCTTGAATATCTCAAAGGTCCGAAAAATCAAAAACCTCTTGTGCTTGTAGGCAAAGGAGTTACGTTCGATACCGGAGGCCTTAACCTTAAACCCGATCAGTATATATATGAAATGCACATGGATATGGCAGGCGGCGCTGCGGTCATCCACGGAATTGCTGCCATTGCGCGTCTTAAATTACATATCAATGTCATAGGACTCGTACCCGCGGTTGAGAACATGCCATCGGGATCATCGTACCGCCCCGGAGATCAGCTTAAATCAATGTCCGGAAAAACAATCGAAATTTTGAATACCGACGCTGAAGGCCGGGTAATTCTTGCCGATGCACTCACCTACGGGCTTCGCTATAAACCCGACATCATGATTGATCTGGCAACCCTTACCGGCGCTGCGCATGTAGCGCTCGGCAGTTATTGTTCAGCTATTTTTTCCAACAACGAAGAACTGCGGAATCATCTTATCGAAATCGGAAAGTCGTCCGGCGACTATCTGTGGCCGCTCCCCCTTTGGGACGAATTTCTTGCCGAGATCAAAGGAACATTCGGCGATCTTGCCAATACCGGCGTCAAAGACCGCTACGGCGGCGCGTCGCACGGCGCAAAATTTTTGGAGCAATTTGCCGGAGCCACCCGTTTTGCTCATCTCGATATCGCGCCCCGCATGACTGCCAATGATTCGGAATTTCTTTCCAAAGGAGCTTCCGGCGTAGGCGTACGGTTGATTGCAGAGCTTGGTGAACAATATCCAGAATTATAAAAACTCCTCTGCCAAAGCAAAGGAGTTGACGAATCTAGCTAATCTATAAATCCGGATACCAATCGTATCAGTGCGCCTAATATATTTTGTAATATCCTTAAAAAGAAATCTCTTTTTCTTGCAGACAAAAAACGCATGATGACAGGATGTGTCAATGGGCTCATGAGCATAGTGACGAATAATCTCCGGCAAATCCCAAATTTTTTTATCCGCTGATCAAGTTCAAGTCCTCCGACGTGAACGCACATGAGAATCCATAGCTGCCTATTATTAAATTCCACATCTGCTTCTGCATTCGGATAAAGCGCCTGAAAAATCAATTTCATCTCCCAATCATCAGCTTGCGGCGTCATTTGCATAAGCATCGGCAACGGAGGAATCCGTTCTTGACTCCATCCGCCGCCTTGCAGATGCTCCTTTACCCAGCTCACCGCCTCATCATGCGTCATATCTCTGCCCTTTCCCCACAACCAGAAAATAAAAACGGATTATTCAATAATCCGCGAACTTCTATACCCATACCATACAAAAAACAAAAAATCAAAATGGCTGCAAACGCTCATTTTATCCCCATCCTCCTCACGAGCATTAAAACCCGTGATGGTATGACTCTCGATGGCATTGCAATACTTCCGCTGCAAAAAAGTAATACTGCGCTGATTTGGATCCATGGACTTTCCTCGCGATTTTCTTCAGGACAAACCGCAATTAAAGAGGTATCAGACGCGTGCCGAAATGCGGGTATCGGATATTTTAAATTCAGCACGCGCGGATCTCACGTCGCATTCCGCGGAAACAATCGCATGCTCGGCGGCGGGTTTGAGGCATTTGATGAATGCATCCTTGATATCCGCGCAATGATTCGGTATGTCCGCAAACTTGGGTTTGTCAATATTATTCTTGCCGGACACTCTACGGGCGCCAACAAAATAGTTCACTACGCCGCCACGACAAAAGATCGATCTGTAAAAAGCATTATACTACTCGGCGCCATCAGTGATATTGTCGCGTTGCGTAAAGAGATGGGAGTAAAAAAATTTGCCAACGCATGCGACATCGCAGAAAAACTACAAAAAAATAAAACCGCTCTCATGCCTCCTCAATATGGGCTTTTCTCTGCCCGCCGTTTTTGGAGCTTATGCCATAGCGGAGAAAAAGAAGATACGTTTCCTTATTATGATGAAAAACGAAAATGGCATGCGCTTGAGAGTATCCGTATCCCGATTACCGTCATCATCGGAAGCCGCGACCAATATCTTGACCGCACGCCCGCAACCTATCTTGCCGCATTCCAGTGCCACGCGCTTTTGACAAAACGCTTCCGCGGCGTCATGATAAAAAGCGCCGACCATGGATTTCATGGAAAAGAAAAGGAATTAGCAGATCAAATTGTCAGAGCAATACACGGGCTGTAGTATAGTGGCAGTACGCGACCATGGGGTGGTTGTAGTCCGAGTTCGATTCTCGGCAGCCCGATAATAAATATCATACCCGCCTTGTGGCGGGTATGATCGTGTAATCCCTTGTTCCTCATGTTTTTTCTTATGTCATCCCCGCATAAATGGGAATAACATAAATATATGATGTTAATTTTTTAGTTGACTTTTATATGAATCCATGCTATTGTACATTTATGGATCGTTAATAATTCTGCATACATCATAAAAAGAAAAGTGGTGTGAATAATGGCGGCATGTACCGATTGCTATACAACAGGCGCGTATACCAGCGACGGCAAGTGTTCAAATTGTCAGGGAACAGGAAAACAACCTCCCAATCCCCTTGAGGCTGTCGCGGTTATAGGAATGCCGCTCCTCGCTTCAATTCCTGCCGAAGAAGTACTATGCGAGAAGTGCAGTGGAACATGCCAATGCCAGACATGCGGCGGTACGGGTGTTGTACAAACTGATGCACAGACTAACCAACAAACTAGCTGTAGCAGTTATGATGGGAATACTAATAAGGAAGAACAGGGTGAAGACGAAGATGAGTACCAAGAAGTCTCCCATTATTCCACCGATGATGAGAAGACGAACGAATC
>JGI1358J11329_10000672_pt1 | contig 29801 bp, 24 predicted proteins | sample Subgroupgradi54m_FD_11329 | JGI IMG/M metagenome (IMG submission 11329)
GGGGAATTCTATTTTTTAGGGAACAGCCGGGCGCATGACGAGGCGGTTATCGCCGGGCATGAACAGCGATCCGGTAAGGCGCCAGTCCTGTGCTGTGAGCTGCACGTCCCAGTGGCCCGGCACGAATTCGGGCAAGGGCGCGCGGTAAGTGCCGTCGGCGTGACGCGGCAGAACCAGGCTGCGATCGAAGCCGGCGCGTGTGGCGTGCATCAGCTTGAGCTGAATATTGTCGGGCAAGGCCAGCGCCTGGCGCGCGGTCAGCCGGACCAGCAGCTCGTGACGCGCGGCATCCAGCTCCACGGTGCCGGTGAGGTTTTCCGCGGCAGCGGCCTTATCCCGATCCAGCATGCGATTGATGGCCATGCCCTGCTTGTAGTAATCGTCTTCCACCATCCCGTCGTCGGAGCGGATCGCCAGCGCCAGGCCCACGAAGCCGACGATCACGGCCGTGAGCGGAATCGCGATCAGCAGCCACACGAACGGCTCGCGGTGCCAGGGACTGGCGGGCGCACGCTTCAACGTCATGGCGCGGGCCCCAGGAAGCGCGCCGTCTGCTCGGCAACCAGGTCATCCTCGTCGGAGGCCTGCAGGCGGAAATAGACTGGCATGCTGCGTTGCGCGAGATTGTTTCGATCCGCCTGCAACCGTACCGGGACTTCCGCCACCTCGCCCGCGGCGACCGTAACGTCGGCGCGGTCGGCGTACAGTTGCAAGCCGTCGATCCCGCGCGCCGAGACGATGTAACGGTGCGCCTCGTTGTCCATGTTCATGACTTTCAGTATGTACGTGTTTTCGATCAGGCCGCCGGCGGTTTCGCGATACAGCGCGTTGCGGTCGCGGATCACGTCGAGCTTGAGCGGCACGCGTAACAATACGGCAATAACCAGCGCCGCGACAATCGCCGTCAGCAAGCCGGTATAAATCAGCACGCGCGGGCGTAACATCTTTACCGGCTTGCCTTCCAGCGCGTTTTCGCTGGTGTAGCGGATAAGCCCCTTCGGATATCCCATTTTGTCCATGACCGAATCGCACACGTCCACGCACGCGGCGCAGGCGATACAGCCGACCTGCAGCCCGTTGCGGATGTCGATGCCGGTGGGACAGACCTGCACGCACAGGGTGCAGTCGATGCAGTCGCCGAGTCCCGCCAGCTTCGGATCCGCGCCGCGTTTGCGCGCGCCGCGCTGCTCACCGCGCGCGGGATCGTAGGAAATGATCAGGGTGTTGCGGTCGAACATTGCGCCCTGGAAACGCGCGTACGGACACATGTACAGACACACCTGCTCGCGCAGCCAGCCGGCGTTGCCGTAGGTCGTGCCGCTGTAGAACAGGATCCAGAACGTTTCCCACGGCCCGAGCGCCAGATGCACGACGGAGAAGCTAAGCTCGCGGATCGGCGTGACGTAACCGACGAAGGTGAAGCCGGTCCAGGCCGCGAACAGAATCCAGACGATGTGCTTGGCGCTCTTTTTCAGAAGTTTCTCGCGATGGTTCCACGGAAGCTGCGCGAGCTTCATCTGTTTCGGACGGTCGCCCTCGATCTGGCGTTCGATCCACAGGAACACCTCGGTCCACACCGTCTGCGGGCAGGTGAAGCCGCACCACACGCGCCCGGCGATGGCGGTGAACAGGAACAGCGACAGCGCGGAGATGACGAGGATGGCGGTGAGGAAAAACAGGTCCTGCGGCCAGAACGTCCAGGCGAACAGATTGAACTTGCGGTTCGGGAGATCGATCAGGAACGCCTGCCGGCCCTCACCCCAGTTGAACCAGGGAAGAAAATAATAGATACCGAGAGTGAGTCCCGCCATGGCCACGCGTAGCGTGGCGAAATAGCCGTGCACCTCGCGGGGAAAGATGCGTTGGCGCTTGGCGTACAGCGCCTCGGTGGTCGCATCCGCCTCGGCGATGGGAATGATGCGGCCCTGCACGGGCGACGCCTTGCGCCGGGGTTCGGTCGCCGGCTGGCGCGCCTTTTTTTCCGCCACGCGGCGCGCGACCTCCTCCTGCGATTCGGCTAAAGAGGGTATTCGCTGTTTTTCGTTTTCGCCGCTGTTTTTTTTCTCCTCCCGCTCCGGTTCATCGGTATGCGGTTTCACGCTCAATGTTTCTCCGCTCTATCCCCCTCGACGGGATGCGACAGGCTGTAAACGTAAGCGGCCAGCAAATGCACTTTCGCCTCGCCCAGAAATTCGGCATGCGCCGGCATGCGGCCGGCGCGACCCTTGTCGATGGTTTCCATGATGGTCTTCTTCGAGCCACCGTAGAGCCAGATGTTATCGGTCAGGTTGGGCGCGCCCATGGCCGGGTTGCCCTTGCCATCCGGCCCATGACACGCGACACACAATTGCTGGAATTTTTCCTTGCCGGCCACGGCCACGGTTTCATTCACGCTCCGTCCGCTGAGGGACAGAACGTATTCCGCCACGTTCGACGTGCCGTCCGGCCCCAGCACCGCGCCCCACGGCGGCATGGCGCCGGTGCGGCCGTTCATGATGGAGGCCTTGATGGTGGCGGGATCACCGCCGTACAACCAGTCTTCGTCGCGCAAATTGGGGAACCCCGGACCGCCGCCCGCATCCGATCCGTGGCAGGTGGTGCAATAGTTCACGAACAGGCGCTCACCGGTCTTGAGGGCCGCGTGGTTCGCGGCCAGCAGCTTGAGATCTTCCTTGAGATATTTTTCATACAGCGGATTGAACTGCTTGTCGGCCGCGGCGATCTCCCCTTCATACTGGCCTTTCTGCGTCCAGCCCAGGATACCCTTGAAAGTGCCCATGCCCGGAAACAGCACCAGGTAACCGATGCCAAACACGAGCGTGATGTAGAACAGATTCAGCCACCACTTGGGCAGCGGGTTGCTCAGCTCCTGCAGGTCCTCGTCCCACACGTGCCCCATGGGCTTGGGCTTTTCGCCGGCCTTGGGACGCGCCGCGCCGCTCGACATCCAGCGATTGAGCCAGAACATCGCGACGATGCCGCCGCCGGCCCCGATGATGATGTACCAGCTCCAGAATCCGCTCGTGAAATCAGCCATGCTGCTTCCCCCCGGTTGGGCTTGCCGGCGTGATGTCTTCGTCTTCGAGCGGCAGGCGCGCGGCCTCGTCGAATCCACGCTTGCGCTTCGCGCTCCAGGCCCACACGATGATGCCGATAAACAGCACGAACAGCAGCACCGTCCACACCGAATGTATGAGACCGAAGCTCATCGCCGCACCTTGATCGCCGTGCCCATTCCCTGCAGATAGGCGATCAGCGCATCCATCTCGGTCTTGCCTTCCAGATCGGCAGGCGCATTCTTGATGTCATCCGCGGAATACGGCGTGCCCGGGCCGAACATGTTGAACACGCGCATCTTCTTCTGGATCAGGCCCGGATCGAGCTTGTTCTTCGCCAGCCACGGATAGCCCGGCATGATCGACTCGGGCACCACGTCGCGCGGGTTCATGAAGTGCACACGAAGCCAGTCGTCCGAATAGCGTCCGCCGACACGCGCCAGGTCCGGGCCGGTACGCTTGCTGCCCCACTGGAACGGGTGGTCGTAGACGAACTCTCCGGCCACGGAATAGTGGCCATAACGTTCGGTCTCGGCGCGGAACGGCCGGATCATCTGCGAATGGCACAGGTAACACCCTTCGCGCACGTAAATGTCGCGCCCTTCGATCTGCAAGGCGTTATAGGGCTTGAGGCCCTCGACGGGTTCGGTCGTGGATTTCTGGAAGAACAGCGGCACGATCTCCACCAGTCCGCCGACCGCCACCACCAGTATCGTGATGATCACCAGCAGCGTGACGCTGGTTTCGATTTTGTCATGTCCGCTTGCCATGATCGTCTCCTAGTGCGCCGCGGCCGGGGCGGGGATAACCGCCTCGATGGGTTTCGCGCCGGCAATGGTCTTCCACAGGTTGAAGGCCATCAGCAACATGCCGACCAGGAAGAACAGGCCACCCAGGGTGCGCACGATGTAGAACGGATGCATCGCCTGCACGGATTCGACGAACGAATAGGTCAATGTTCCGTCGGTATTAACCGCGCGCCACATGAGGCCCTGCATCACGCCCGCGATCCACATCGACGAGATATACAGCACGATACCGATCGTCGAAATCCAGAAATGCGTCTCGATGAGCTTCACGCTGTAGATCTGGCGGCCGAACAAACGCGGTATCAGGAAATACATCGCGCCGATCGAGATCATGCCGACCCAGCCGAGCGCGCCCGAGTGCACGTGGCCGATGGTCCAGTCGGTGTAGTGCGACAGCGCGTTCACGGTCTTGATCGACATCATCGGACCCTCGAACGTGGACATGCCGTAGAACGATACCGACACGATCAGGAATTTCAGGATCGGATCGGTGCGCAACTTTTGCCACGCGCCGGAGAGCGTCATGATGCCGTTGATCATGCCGCCCCAGCTTGGTGCCAGCAGGATCAGCGAAAACACCATGCCGAGCGACTGGGTCCAGTCGGGCAGCGCGGTGTAGTGCAGGTGGTGCGGACCGGCCCAGATGTAGGTGAACGCCAGCGCCCAGAAATGCACCACCGACAGGCGATACGAATACACCGGCCGCTCCGCCTGTTTCGGGATGAAGTAATACATCATGCCGAGGAAACCGGCGGTGAGGAAAAAGCCCACCGCGTTGTGGCCGTACCACCACTGCACCATGGCGTCCTGCACGCCGGCGTAGATCGAATACGACTTGGTCCACGACACCGGGACCACGAGGTTGTTGAATATGTGCAACACGGCGATGGTGAGAATGAACGCGCCATAGAACCAGTTGGCGACGTAGATGTGACTGACCTTACGCTTGACGAGCGTGCCGAAAAATACAATGGCGTAAGCGACCCAGACCAGCGTGATCAGGATGTCGATCGGCCACTCGAGTTCGGCGTACTCCTTGCTCTGCGTGATCCCGAGCGGGAACGAGATGGCCGCCGCGACGATCACCGCCTGCCAGCCCCAGAAAGTGAACGCCGCGAGTTTGTCGCTGAACAGGCGCACGTGACAGGTGCGCTGCGCGACGTAATACGACGTGGCGAACAGCGCCGAACCGCCGAAGGCAAAAATCACCGCATTGGTGTGCAACGGACGCAGGCGCGAAAACGTCAGCCACGGAATGTCCATGTTGAGCGCCGGCCAGGCCATTTCGGCGGCGATCCACACGCCCACCAGCATGCCGACTATGCCCCAGACGATGGTCATAATGGCGAACTGCCGTACGACCTTGTAATTATAAGTTTCCTGCGCGGCCATGGTACTCCCGCTTTTCCTTGTGATTAATTAACGATGCCTGATGCCGTTGTTCCGCGCTCGACGACGGGCAAGGCGCGAAAGCTACTATAGTCACAGCGCATGCCACGTTGACACAGATCAAACCGGCGCTGTCGGTTAATTGGCGAAGACCGGCCCGACGCCTATGTCCCACAGAATAACCGTCGCCGCCAGCACCGCCACCAGCGTCACCAGCCCGACCGCGAGCACGGCGGTGGAAAACAGAAAACCGCGCTCCGCCGGAATTCCCATGACGATCGGCACGCCGGTATAAAGCAGGTACACGGTATACGCCAGCACCGGCAGGCCGATCAACAGATTCAGCCATAGCATCGGATAAAGCAGCATGATGCCGGAGAGATAAAGCGGTGTCGCGGTATACGCCGCCAGCGCGATGCATTGGGGCAATGTCTGTTTGGAGCCGTAGGTCAGGCCCATCCAGTGAATCAGCTTGCCGATGGTGAACACCGCCACCAGGATCGTGAGGTAGGACAGGATGGCGATCGGGATCGCGCTCTCGGGGGTGAGCTTATGTACTTCGCGCGAAACCACCTGCCAACCGACCTGGGTGGTGCCGATGTAACCGGCGATGGGAGGAATGGCGGCCAGCAACAGTACGTGGGAACAGAAGCATTTGCCGATGGTGCAGTTTTCCTTGCGTATCGTTTTCCATTCTTCTTCCGGATGGAACAACATTCCCCACACGTGACTCAGGATCATGCTTTTTCTCCCGCCTGCCGATATTGATCGCGCGGCCAAGTTTCCTGCAAACCGCCGTGAACGTCAACGATGCGGAACGCAAAAAAAGCCCAGTATTCCGGTAAGCCAAAAGCCGCCAAGCCGTATTCCCTTGATCCGGACAATCGTTTGCCGTCGCGGTAAACACGCATCGCGCCATTGTGGGAATCGGTTAGAATGACTCTGCCTGAATCAGGCATTTCGTTGACCGCCATGTCCATCCCTGTCGCCCTGTCGTCCTCCGCCGAAAAAGCTGCCACGGCAGCCTGCTTCCACTGTGGCCTGCCGGTGCCGGCAGGTACGGATTTTACCGTGAATATTGATGGCGTGCGCCAGCCGATGTGCTGCCGCGGCTGCGAGGCCGTGGCGCGGGCGATTGTCGACGGCGGTCTGGGCAATTATTACAAGTTCCGCACCGCGCAGGCGCCCACGGCGCGCGAGATCGTGCCGGAATTCCTGCGCCAGACCGCCATCTACGATCACCCGGAAGTGCAGAAAAGTTTTGTCCGCGTCGAAGGCGAACACGTGCGCGAGGCGGCGCTGATTCTCGAGGGCATCACCTGCGCCGCTTGCGTGTGGCTCAACGAACGGCACCTGGCGCGCCTGCCCGGCGTGCTCGCGGTGCACATCAACTACGCCACGCAGCGTGCGCGCGTGCAATGGGATGAGCGCCGCATTCACCTGAGCGATATCCTGCAGGCGGTGAGCCGCATCGGGTATCTCGCGCACCCGTTCGATCCCGGGCGTCATCAACAACGGCTGGAACACGAGCGCAAGCAGCTGCTGCGCCGGCTGGGCGTGGCCGGCGTCATGACCATGCAGGTGATGATCCTGGCCGAGGCGCTGTATGTCGGCGATTGGGTCGAAACCGAAGCGCACTACCGCGTTTTTTTCCACTGGGTCAGCCTGCTGCTGACGCTGCCGGTGCTGCTGTATTCGGCGCAGCCGTTTTTCGCTTCGGCGTGGCGCGATCTCACGCACGCGCAGGCGGGAATGGATGTGCCGGTTTCGTTCGGCATTCTCACCGCCTTTGTTGCCAGCGTCTGGGTCACGATTACCGGTGAGGGCGCGGTCTATTACGACTCGGTCACGATGTTCGTGTTCTTCCTGCTGACCGGGCGGTATTTCGAAGCCGCGGCGCGCAAGCGCGCCACGGAAGCCTCCGAGGCGCTGGTGCTGGCCACGCCCGCTTCGGCCACGCGTATCATCGAAGTTGCCAATCCCTCCCCCTCATCCCCATCGGTTCCTGCCGGGGTGCGCCAACATGCGGCGCACCCGTTCGACGGCGCGGATGTCCACTGGACATCCGCGACAACCCCGTCTCACCTCCCAGAGGGAGAAGGGAGCGAGCCGAGAGAATCTATTTATATGACCGAAACCGTGGCCGCCGCGGAATTGCGGCCGGGCGACCGGGTGCGCATCCGTCCCGGCGAGCACATCCCGGCCGATGGCATCGTGCTGGAGGGCCAATCGAGCGTAAACGAATCGCTGCTCACCGGCGAAAGCCTGCCGGTGGTCAAGGCGCCGGGGCAGAGACTGATCGGCGGCACCATCAATATCGAAGGCCCGTTGGTGGCGCGGGTTGAAAAAACCGGACCGGACACGGTGCTCTCGTCGATCCTGCGGCTGCTGGATCGCGCCAGTGCCGAAAAGCCGCGCATGGCGCAACTGGCCGACCGGGTCGCCGGCGGGTTCGTGGTCGCGGTACTGCTGCTCGCGGGTCTCGTGGCGCTTTACTGGTGGCAACAGGATTCACCGCTGTGGTTGACCGCCACCATCGCCGTGCTGGTGATCACCTGTCCCTGCGCGCTGTCGCTCGCCACCCCCGCCGCGATTACCGCCGCCACCGGACAGCTCACGCGCCTCGGCCTGCTGGTGACGCGTGGGCACGCGCTGGAGACGCTCGCCCACGCCACCCATTTCATTTTCGACAAGACCGGCACGCTCACGCGCGGCCGGCTGCGGCTGCTGGAAACCCGGGCCCTTTCTCAACTGACCGGCGCGGAATGTCTGCGCCGCGCGGGCGCCCTCGAACACCACTCCGAGCATCCGATCGCGCGCGCGCTGATCGAGGCGGCCGGACCGGCCGTGGGCACGGCCACGGAAGCGATCAACACCCCCGGCGCCGGCCTACGCGGCGTGATCGATGGCCGGATTCTCTTTCTTGGCACTCCGGCTTACGTCGAGGAACAGACCGGCCGCGCCGCGAACCCGGGCATGCTGCAGGAACTCCGGCGGCGCGGCGATACCGTGGTGCTGCTCGCCGGGCGCGAGGCCCTGCACGCCGCCTTTGTGCTCACTGACGAGCTGCGGCCCGGCGCGCGTGAGCTGATCGATGAGCTCAAGCGCCAGGGCAAGTCGGTCATGCTGCTCACCGGCGATCATGAAATGGCCGCACGGCGCGTGGCCGACAGCCTAGGCATCGATGACCTGGCCTGGGATCTGCGGCCCAGCGACAAGCTTGAGCGGGTCACGGCCATGCAACAACAGGGCGCCGTGGTCGCCATGGTCGGTGACGGCGTGAACGACGCGCCGGTATTGGCGGCGGCCCAGGTCTCGATCGCCATGGGCGGCGGCACGGCGGTGGCGGCCGCGAGTGCCGACATGATTCTGCTATCGCAGAAATTACCGCACCTGGCAGACGGCCTGAGCGTGGCGCGCCGCACGCTCGCCATCATCCGCCAGAATCTGGTCTGGGCGGTGGTTTACAACCTGCTGGCCATTCCCGCCGCCGCGGCCGGCTATGTCACGCCGTGGATGGCGGCGCTCGGAATGTCGGCCAGCTCGCTGCTAGTGGTGGCCAATGCCCTGCGACTCACCCGTCAATCTCCCCGTGAGTTGACGGTGCCCGTGGCGGCGGTTCCGGGTTAGCCCCATGGAGATTCTTTATCTTCTGGTGCCGCTGGCCGTGGTCCTGGCCGGGGTGATCGTCTGGGCGTTTCTGTGGTCGATCCGCTCCGGGCAGTTCGACGACCTGGAAGGACCGGCACACCGGATACTGATGGACGAGGACGAACCGCCCCGCCACAAGCCGGGCCCTCCACCCGGACCGAAAAAGCCGCCACGCCGCCGCGGAAGGAACGGCCGCGGCGCGCGCTGAGCCGGTAGAGGTTTCCGGCGCGCTGGAATAAACTTAGGTCGCCCTGCAGCCGAGAAGATCAAGAGCAAAGACAAACAAAACTTAATCAAATGACACGACGAGCAGGTCGACAATAACGCGCACCACCCGTGACCCCACCCTCAAGGAGAGACCATGCGCAAGATCATGCTGCTTAACGCCAAAGGCGGCTGCGGGAAGAGCACGCTCGCGACCAATCTCGCGAGTTATTACGCCGCGCAGGGGAAATCGGTGGTGATCGCGGACTTCGACCGGCAGGGATCGAGCCTGGAATGGCTCGAGGCGCGTCCGCAGGACCGTCCGCCGATTCGCGGCATCGCCGCGTGGCGCGAGCCCCTGCGCGTGCCGCGTTCCACGGATTACGTCATCATGGATGTACCGGCGGGAGCCCACGGCGCGGACCTGACGGCGCTGGTGCGGCGCGCGCAGACCGTGATCGTCCCGGTACTGCCGTCACCGACCGACATCCGCGCCGCGGCGCATTTCATACACGAGGCATTGCTGGTCGGGAAAATCGTGCGGGATGAAACGCGTCTGGCGGTGGTCGCGAACCGCGTGCGCGAAAATACCTCGATCCAGAACACCATGGAAAGCGTGCTGAATCGCATGAGCATTTCCTACAGCACGCTCAACACCCAGATCTATCACAACCTCGAGCGGTTTCTCTCGCGGCTGCGGATTCCTTTTATCGCCACCCTGCGCGAGAGCCAGAACTATCTGGTGGCGGATGCGCGCGGGCTGGGAATCTTCGACCTCAACCGCTCGCAGGTCGAGCGCGATACCGAGCAGTGGGAACCGCTGCTCAAATGGCTGGAAAGCAAACGCAGCATTCCTGAACCGGTGAATTAAGCTGCTGGCGCCCGACAGCCGGCGCGAGACACCCACGTGGCGGGAAAACTGTTACCGTCGTCCCTTCCCAATCGCTGAGCACAACTCAGCGCCGCGCGCTCCCTGCTCGCGCTCGCGCGGCACGCTGACCGGCTTACACCGGATTATTGAGATTCGTGGTGAAATCTTCTCCCGGATGCTCGGTCTGGATTTCCAGGTACGCTTTCTTGTTGTCCTCGCTCTCAAAATAAATTTTGAGAGCGTTTTCCCCTTTGCCCTCGATGATGAACGGGCGTCCTTCGGGATTTTTAACGTCGGCCCCGGAGATGGGATCGGTTGTCGAAATACGCATCGCATGCTCCTTTACTTGAAAATAAAAAATCACGCAGCTACATCATTATCGGCAGCTATACACCTACTCTCGTCGCCAATATCTGTCAATGACATCACTCAGAATCTGGACAGGCTTTGATTAACAGATTGTTCTGCCGGGAGATATTTCTCGTTCCAATCCGGGCGGCGAGATACGCGCCATGTCTTGGGGCTATACAGAGAAACGGCAAGGATGGCATGATGCACGGCATCGCGGACACCGGCGAGGGACCGATCGGGTGAACCTGTTCTCCTTCACAAATCTGTCGCTGCGAACCCGTCTTCTGGTCACCATGGGCGTCGTTTTTATCCCCCTTGTCGTGGTGGCGATCGGTTCGGGTGTTTTTCTGCAACACGCGGCCGAGCAGTTCAACCGGCTGACGGAACAACCCGTCTACAAACTCCAGACAACCTCGCGGCTGCAAAACCAGATCCGCAAGGCATATTCCCTGGTCAAGGATTATACCGGCACGCCAAGCTATGCCCTGCGAAGCCAGTTTAAATCCGAAGCAAAGACCGTGGAAGAAATCTTTGTCGATATCATGGCAAAGCCGTTTCTCGATCCTCCTGAATACGCCTTGCTGGCACGCGCCCGGCGAGAGTGGCAAGACAGCATCGTGCTTGCCAACCTCATCTTTAACGCGGGCGCTTCCAAGACGACACTGATGCAGCTTGATCAAGGTGAGAACCAGGTCATGTTTTCCCTGGATCAGATGTATGCGGATTACTACGGCGAAATCAGCGCGCAGCGCGCACAGATTAATGATGCTGAAAGCCGTTTTCTGCTGATCATCGCCACGGCCATCGGTTTCGGTCTGGTCAGCGCCGTGGCGGGGGCCATGTGGCTCGCGCGTTCGGTGCTGGTGCCGCTGCGCGAATTCGAAAAAGGCATGACGCACTTCGCGAACGACAATCTTACCTACCGGCTGGACATGAATCACAACGATGAAATCGGGCGGCTGGCGCGCGACTTCAACACCATGGCCGAGAGCCTGATGGAGCACAAGAACCGGCTGGAGGAATTGTCCAGCCGCGACGGGCTGACCGGTCTTTACAACCGCCGGGAATTCGAAGCCCGGTTGCGCGAAGAGACGCAGCGGGCGCGGCGTTATGACAAGCCCTTGTCCGTGATGCTTCTGGACATCGACCACTTCAAGAACGTCAACGATCGCTATGGACATCAGGCCGGCGATGAAACGCTGATCGCCGTCGCGGACCTGATCCGTCTGAGCGCCCGCCCCATGGACGCGGTGTGCCGCTACGGCGGCGAGGAACTGGCCGTGATCCTGCCCGAGACGGATGCCAGCGGCGCCGGCATCGTGGCCGAGCGCATCCGCGCCAGCGTCGCGGAGTCACTCACCACTACCCCTCAGGGAGACGAAATCCAGGTCACGGTCAGTATAGGGTTCGCCACCTTTCCCCGGGACGGTGATACCGGTTCCGGACTCGTCAAGGCCGCCGACGACGCGCTGTATGCCGCCAAACAGGAGGGTCGCAATCTCGTGCGCAGTCATTAGCCATTGACGCCACTCGAACAAAAAAGCCCGCAGCGGCGGGCTTTTTTGTTTACGGAATAATCGCTCGACTTGTGGCCGCTAAGGAAGCTCTGATTAAGTTTCCCGTTCGCCCTGAGCCTGTCGAAGGGTGAACGGGAAATGCGGTAAATGGCAGGTGATTTGTCCGTCCGTGGTTCGACAGGCTCACCACGAACGGACTAAATCAGGCCTTCCTTAATTTTCCTGCCCGCCACGCAGCAGACGCAGGCGTTGTTCTGCCGCGGTAATCTCGTCGCTGGAAAGTGCGTGCTTCACGCGGTTGAGTGCCTCGCGCGCCGGTTGGTTGCCGGAACTGACCGCCACGCTGTACCAGACATAGGCACCAATCATATTGAGCGTAACGCCGCGACCGTTCTCGTACATCCGCGCCAGCGTGAGCTGCGCATTGCTGTCGCCGCTGAGTGCCGCGCGCCGGGTCCAGTAAAACGCCTTGCGCTCGTCGCGCGCGCGTTCCGGTCCATCGAGATACAGTCGGCCGACGCGCTCCTGCGCCGCCGCATCGCCCTGCTTCGCGGCCTGGAACAACTTGACCAATTCCTCCGGGACCTGATGCTGGTCTTGAAAATCCGTGGACACCGACTCCGTCTGAACCGGCGCCGCCGGTTGTGGCGAGGAGCTTGCCTGCTTCACGGTCATGTGCACCACCACAACTGCCAACAGGGCGACGGCCGAAATCGCCGCCAGCTTTCGCCAGCGTGGGGTACGTTCTCGGGATGACTCGCTCGGCGGCGTCAGCGCGCGTTGCAGTTCGGCGGCGCTGGCGAAGCGCCGTGACGGTTCCTTCTCCAGGCAACGCATCACGATCGCTTCAAGATGGGGAGGCGTCGCCGACAGCAACTGGCGCGGCGGCACCGGACGTTCCTTGATCTGCTTGAGCGCAACTTCCACCGGCGTGGCGCCGGCGAACGCGCGGCGGCCAGTCAGGCATTCGTACAGAATGAGTCCCAACGCGTAGAGGTCGGTGCGCTGATCGACGCTCTTCCCCTGCGACTGCTCCGGCGCCATGTAACCGGGCGTGCCGATGACAGTCTGCGCGGTCGTGGTGTTGCCCCCCAGGGCGCGGGCGATGCCGAAGTCCATGAGCTTCACCATGCCGTCGCGCGCGAGAATCACGTTTTCGGGTTTCAGGTCGCGGTGCACCACGCCCTGCGCGTGCGCCTCGCCGAGACCGGACGCGATCTGGCGCGCGAGATCGATGACACGTTCCGGCGACAGCTTGCCGGCGCGCTTGAGATAGGCGCGCAGGCTTTCGCCATCCACGTATTCCATGGTGATGTACACCAGATCGTCAACGCGATTGAAATCGTAGATGCGGCAGACATTCTTGTGGGTGATCCGGCGCGCCAGCCGGATTTCGTCCTTGAACCGCTCCATCATCGCCGGGTCGCGGGCGATCTCCGGACGCAGCAGCTTGAGCGCCAGGATTTCATTGGTCTCCCGGTCACGCACACGGTAAACCAGCCCCATGCCGCCCTCGCCCAGCGAGTCCAGCACTTCGTGGCGTGTCGCGAGGATGGCGGCCACGTCCGGAGCGGGGCCGGCCGCGGCTGACCCTGGCGATGCCAGAACCTGGGTTTTGAGATCGTGAGATTCCATTTCAGAAAATACCAAGGGCGCGGAGGGCGCCGTCACACATTTTCAAAGTATAGGCAAAGCCTCGGGGTTTGCCGTCTCGGGTAATGGTAATGCGGGGTGGCCAGGTGCCGCAGTGAGCCACTAGGCAATAAAAAAGCCCGCTTTCGCGGGCTTTTAGATACGAAATGTCGATGATTTTTTACTTCTTTGCGGGTTTGGCCGCGATCTCCTCGAGCTGGGTGGCGCGCACGATGTTACCGTCGAGAGCCGCTTCCTTGGCAGTCGCCCCGTAGGCCACCGCCATGAGCTGGGAGTAGTACACCACCGGGATCTTGAACTTGGTGCCGTACTTTTTGTTGATCTGGCCCTGATACACCTCGACGTTCATCTGGCACACCGGGCACGGCGTGACAATCATGTCGGCGCCGTGGTCGTAGGCCGACTCGATGATCTTCTTGATCTGCACCTGGCTCTTCTCGGGCTCGGAAAATGCCAAGGCGCCGCCGCAGCACGTGACCTTCTCCTCGTACTTCTCGAGCGGCGTGCCGCCCACGGTCTCGACCAGCTTGTCCAGATACTTCGGGTTCTCGAACGACTCGCCCAGCACGCCGAACGGGCGGTTGGTCTGACAGCCGACGTAACCGGCGATCTTGATGCCGTCGAGCGGCTTCACGACCGGCTTACCCAATTCCTCGTAGCCCAAGTCTTCGATCAGCACTTCGACCATGTGGCGGATCTTCTGCTTGCCCTCGTACTCCAGGCCGACCTCGGCAAGAATGCTCTTGATGTCCCCCAGCAGCTCGCCGGAATGCGAGATGCGCTCCTGCGATTCCTTCGCGCCCAGCCAGCAGGCGGCGCACGTCGCGACGATATCCTGACCACCGTTATGCTTTTCGGACAAGGCCTCGTTGCGCGCGTTCATCACGTGACGCGGCAGCTCGCCGCCCTCGGCGTAACCGATGGACGCGCCGCAGCAGTTCCAGTCGGGGATTTCGTTCAGCTTGATATCCAGCGTCTTGCACATGGACTCGACCGAGGTCATGTAGTTCGAGGCCGAGGCCTTGCGCTCGGAGGAACAACCCGGATAAAACGAATATTCTTTTCTCGCCATATCTACTCCTTACACCGCAAAACCTTTGCGCTTGTCTTCGATCTCTTTGGCTTTCTTGATCATCTTGCGGATGTCGCCGGCACCCTTGCACTTCCCGGCGGTGAAATAGCCGAAGGGGTCCAAGCGGCCGGTCTTGAGCATACCCAGACCGACCGGCAGCATCTCCAGGCCTTTCTTGATGCCGGAGGCGAAACCATCCATGAAGTACAGCCCGACGGACAGTTTGAGTTCATTCACCCGCCCGCCACTGGTGATGCTCTGCCAGAACAGCTTGGCGAAGCGCCGTGTCGGATTCATCTTGGGTGCAATACCGATCCGGTGCGCGTAGTTCGCCAGGCCGTGCATGATGTGGGTGATCGGGAGCTCGCGCGGGCAGCGCACGACGCAGTTGTAACACGAGGTGCACATCCACATGGACTCGCTTCTCAGCACCTCGTCGCGCTTGCCGGCGCGGATCATCATGAAGATTTCCTGCGGCGGGTGTTCCCAGGCGGTCCCGAGCGGGCAGGATCCCGAGCACACGCCGCATTGCATGCACATCTTGACCCAGTTGCCCTCTTCGACGTTCGCCTCGACCTCCTTGAGGAAGTCGTTGCGGTACTTCTCCACCATCACCTTGTTGAGATCGGTCATAAAGGTAGCCCTACTCGCTTCGTTCGTTCGTCTTGACGCATGATATGGCTCCTAAAACTTCAAGGGAGACATGCCGATCTTCTGGATCGTCTCGGCCATCTCGTTGATGAGGGCGGGGGCGCGCTGAATGTCGGTGATCGCCACCTCGTAGGTCTTCACGCGCTCGACCTCGAGCGAAAGCTGTTTCAGCGTGTCGTCGATCTTGCTCATGCGGGTGTGGGCGATCTCCGAACCCTTCACGAAGTGGCACTGGTAGTTCTCGCCCTTCTGGCAACCCATGAGGATCACGCCGTCGTAGCCGCTGTTAAGCGCATCAGTGACCCAAATGGTATTGACTGAACCAAGGCAGCGCACCGGAATCACGCGCGTGAAGGCGCTGTACTGGAAGCGGTTCATGGCCGCCATGTCGAGCGCCGGATAGGCGTCGTTCTCGCAGGCCAGCACCAGGATACGCGGCTTCTCGGAGAACTGGTCGGGCATGTCCACGCCCTTGATCTGCGAACCCACCGTATCCACCGAGTAGTTCTCGAACGAGATCACGCGCACCGGGCAGGCGCCCATGCAGGTGCCGCAACGGCGGCAGCGGGATTCGTTGAACACCGGGTAACGCGCTTCGTCCTCGTCGATGGCGCCGAACGGGCACTCCACGGTACAACGCTTGCACTGGGTGCAGCCTTCCTTGCGAAACTCGGGGAACGACAAATCGCCCGAGCGCGGATGCGCGGCGCGGCCGAGGCCGGCGTTTTCCACCGCCTGGATCGCCTTGAGCGCAGCGCCGGTCGCGTCCTCGATCGCCTGCGCGATGTCCATCGGACGGCGCACCGGACCGCAGGAGTAGATGCCGGTACGGCGCGTTTCGTACGGAAAACAGATGAAGTGCGAATCGTTGAAGCCGTACTTGAGGTGCGGCAGGTCCGGCCCCTGACGATACGTCAGGTTAAGAATGGAAATTCCCTTGGTTTTTTCCTTGTGCTCGGCAACCGCTTCACCAGCATCCTTGGCTGCCTTGTCATCGTCACGCTGCGCGGCCTCGGCCAGCAACTGCGCCTCCATGTCGATGCCGGAATTGGCCACCTGGCCGGTGGCGAGCACCACGAGGTCGGCCTTGGCAATCGCGTCTTCGTTCAGGATCTTGTCCTGGAACTTGACCTGCAACTCGGAACCGGGGACGACTTCGCTCGCCACGCCCTTGGTAAAGATCACGCCCTTCTTCTGCGCGCTGCGGTAAAAATCCTCGCCGTTGCCCGGCGTGCGCAGGTCGGTGTACATGACCACCGTGTCGATGTCCTTGTTCTGGTCCTTGAAGTACATCGCCTGCTTGATCGAGGTGTTGCAGCAGTGACCGGAACAGTACGGCAGTTCGCCTTCCTTGTCGGAACGCTGGCCGGCGCACTGGATGAATACCACGCTCTTCACTTCCTTGCCGTCGGATGGCCGTTTGATCGCGCCGCCCTTGGCAGCCTTCGCCAGCGCTTCCAAGCCAAGTTGATCTACCACGTCTTTGCTCTTGCCCGCGCCCAGGTACGGCAATTTGTTCATGTCGTACGGCGTGAAGCCCGAGGCCATGATGATGCCGCCGACGTTTTCGGTGGCGGTGCTGCCGGACTCGGTGGAGATGTCGACGCTGAACTGTCCGGGCGAGCCGCTGGTCTTGCTGAGGGTCGAATTCAGGAACACCTTGATGTGCTTGTCCGATTCGATCTGCTTGATGAGGTCGGCGATGCCGGTGTCGACCGGCTCGGCGTAGGGCTCGCGGTTCGGCACGCGCTTGTGCAGTTTTGCCGCCCAACCGCCGAGGCTGCCGGTCTTCTCCACCAGCAGCACGTCGTAACCGGTCTTCGCGGACTCGATCGCCGCGGTCATGCCGGAGATGCCGCCGCCGACCACCAAAATGCGCTTGTTGTGGCCGAGGCTGGGATTGGTCCGCGGTATCAGCATCTTGATCGATTCGGCGCAGCCCATGCGCACGTAATCCGCGGCCATTTCCTGCACGATCTCTTTCTTGTCTGCGTCCGCCGGAGTGGCCCAGATCACACCCTCACGCAGGTTGGCGCGCGAGATCGCGACATTTTCAAAATTGAAGGTCTCGGCCTTGGCGCGGCGCGAGCAGGCGGCGATTACCACGTGGTTCACACCGTCGTTGGCGATGTCGTTTTTGATCATCTCCACGCCACTGGCGTTACACAGAAATTCATGTTCGCGCACGACCTGCGCTTTACCCTCTTTCTGAGCGATCATCGCGAGCTGCGCGGTGTCGAGACGCTCGCCGATGCCGCAGCCCTTGCAAATATATGCGCCAACTTTCATGTCCGCCATGGGAATTAAGCCTCCGCCCTGGATACGCGGTTAATCACTTGAATCGCCCGCAGCGCACCGGCCGTGGCGCTTTGCACCGAGCGATTGACATCGAGCGCGTTGGACGCGCAACCGGCGCCGAACACCGCTTCGGTGGTTGCATTGATATCGATAAAGCCGCTCACGTCCGCGGCCACGCCCTTCATGATCTTGCTGGCGTCCACGCTCGGCTCCATGCCGATCGCGAGCACCACGAGGTCATGCTTGTTGTCGTAGCGGTGATAGCCTTCGGTGTCCACGCCGTGCAGGATGGGGTCGCCCGACGCCTTGTCCTCGGTGATGTTCGCCACCTTGGACTTGATGAACTTCACCTTGGGATCGGCCTGAACCTTCTTGTAGAAGTCCTCGAGGCGGTCGATGGCGCGGATGTCGATGTAGTAGATCGACACATTGGCGTCGTCGCCGAACTTCTCGCGCACGTAGGTGGTTTGCTTGAGCGAGGCCATGCAGCAGATGCGCGAACAGTGTTTCAAATGATTGCGGTCGCGCGAACCAGCGCACTGGATGAAGGCGACGTTCTTCGCCTCCTTGCCGTCGGAAGGCCGCACCAGCTTGCCAGCGGTCGGACCGAACGGGTCGAGCATGCGCTCGAACTCGACGCTGGTGATCACGTTGGCATAACGATCGTAGCCGTAGGGCTGGATCTTGTTCGCATCGTACGGCTTCCAGCCGGTGGCCCAGACCACGGCGCCGACTTTGAGCTTGACTGTCTCTTCCTTCATGCCGAGATCGACGGCGTTGTACTTGCACGCGCTCTTCGCCTTGTCGGCGTCCGGCGTGCCGATGATCGAGGGGTCGATCACGTAGCGCTGCGGATAGGCCATGGAAAACGGCAGGTACGCCGCCTTGATTTTGTCCATGTTGTAATTGAACGGATTCGGAATCTCCGCGCTCACCGCCGTGGCGCATTCGCCGCAGGCGGTACAATTATCGTTCACGTAACGCGGTGATATTTTGATGCTGGCGGTATAGTCACCGGGCTTGCCAGTAATCACGCTTACCTCGGCCAGCGTCAGCACACGGATGCGCTTGTTCGCCTTGAGGCGCTTGAGGTTGATCTCCAGGCCGCACGTGGGATGGCACAGCTTGGGAAAATATTTATAGAGCTGGCTCACCCGGCCGCCGAGGCTCGGGGTTTTTTCGACCAGTACTACGTCCTTGCCACATTCAGCGGCTTCGAGGGCCGCGGTCATGCCGCTGATACCCCCGCCGACCACCAATATAGTCTCGTTCGTCGCGACTACATCCGTCATTGACATGCCTCCACCGCGGAATTGTTCAGAAAATACACCGCCTGAATTACGGGACGGCAACAATACCCCGCAATCGAACGGGGTGCCATAAGCCAAGCAGTATATCTGGATTGAAATTTCGTATGCGCGGATAGAACGCTTATATATAAAGCGGGAATCCGCATACGAAACGGGCGCACTATCCGCAGCATTTTCGGCATGCCCGCCGTGAGCGTCAATATCTTTCTTGTGCCGGCAAGCTAATTTGGCATACTGGGTCAGTCAACGATTAACGGATATCCATGCCACCCATGTCAGTATCAAAAAATTCCGCCCCCGCTCGTGCTACCAAGGCCGAGGAATACCTCATAAAAGATGAGCCTTACTACGAGCCGGTCGGCGACGAGGTGGCCGTGTTCGAGGCGGCGTTCCGGCAGAAACTGCCGGTGCTGCTGAAGGGTCCCACCGGCTGCGGCAAGACGCGCTTCATGCAGCACATGGCCTGGCGCCTGAAGCGCCCGCTCATCACCGTGTCATGCCACGACGATCTCACCGCTACCGACCTGGTCGGCCGCTATCTCATCACCGCCAACGAAACCGTGTGGGTGGACGGACCGATGGCGCGCGCCGTGCGCATCGGGGCCATTCTCTATCTCGACGAGATAGTCGAGGCGCGCAAGGACACCACCGTGGTCATCCATCCGCTCGCCGACGACCGGCGCGTGCTGCCGGTCGAGAAAACCGGCGAGCTGCTGACCGCCGGCCCCGAGTTCTGTCTCACCATTTCCTACAATCCCGGCTACCAGAGCGTGCTCAAGGACCTGAAGCAGAGCACGCGCCAGCGCTTCGTCGCCGTCGAATTCAACTACCCGGCGGCGGCACTCGAGAAGAAAATCGTGCGGCGCGAAACCGGGGTCGATGAGCCCATGGCCGATCGGCTCGTCAGATTCGCCGCCATGACGCGCAACCTGAAGGGCAGCGGTCTCGATGAAGGCGCGAGCACGCGGCTGCTGGTGCACGCGGGCAAATTGATGAGTGCGGGCATCGCCCCGCGTGCCGCCTGCCGCACCGCGATCGCCGAGGCGCTCACCGACGATCCCGAAATGATCTCCGCGGTCAACGAACTCAGCGCTTCTTTGTTTTAATTTTGATTCGCCCGGCAAAGGGATTAGCCGGCGAACAATACAAGCGAGCAATAACGATCAACCGATCTTTCCAGGTCGGAGGGTTTTTATTGCCATGGAAAATTGTCGGGGCTTGACTCAATTCTCATCCAATGTGACGCTGTAACCGGCGGCAGAAAAATCAACACCAATCGCCGCAAAATAACTTTCACCATTCACATAGGAGACTAGCAATGAAGGCAATTCGGATCGCCGCGGCCGTCATCGGTTTGGGTGGCGCCATTCTTTCTTATCCCGCATCCAGTACGATGCATAACGTGGCTTCAGATGCTGCGATTGTTTATCTGCGCACCAGCTGTATCGAAGGCGCTTCACCGCAAGTTACTCTGAGCAACTGCTTTGATGGTTCAAATGGAGTTTCTGATTTGACTGCGTGGATATCTGGAACGAGACAACCTACTGCATCGAACACACTCCTGGTAGAAGTCGGACCCGGATCTTATGCGCCCATCGTATGCGGCAACTGGGGATACACGACCTTCCGGGGCGCCGGCAAAGCGAATACAGTTTTTATCTCAACGGGTTCCTCCGGAGCGCTCTCTGCCTCCAACAGTTGCACAGAATTGGAATTCCAGCACCTGACCTTGAAGTCATCGGGTTTTTTATCGAGGGGAGTTGGATGGAATACCAATGGCAACTCACGCTGGCTGGATGTCGACGTGATTGGCCAGATGTATGGCTGGTATGACACCGTGGGGGGCGGCAAACATTACTGGTATTCGAGCAGAATCATTGCCACTGGTCTTCCTGGAGCGTTTTCCAAGGCATACAAAACGGTCGCAGAAAACTGGTTCTTTGGAAGCGAGCTTCATGCCCAGGCCTCCGATCAGATAGTGGATGTGATTGCATTGGAGCAGGGTGGCGCGGCTGAGACGCATTTTTATGGATCGGTTGTGCGCGTAGACGCCAGTGCGAGTGCGGACAATATGGTCGCTCTTGGCGTAACGGGCAGCGGATCAGTTCACGTCCATGGAACCGGAATCGATATTATCAGCACGGCGACTGGCAATAGCGTTACGGCGATAAGCGCTTCGAGCGGCACGATGGTTCATGCGAATGGTGCCGCCTATAATCTAAGCGCGCCGGGAGGAACAATTACACGCATTGCGAACAACGGCGGCCATGTTCACGCACCCTATCTTTGGGAAGAACACCCCAACCCGCCGAACGTCACCTCTGTAGATGGCGCCGATATAGCGGTAGTGACTACATCAGGCGGCACGCCGAAATTCGTCGTCTATAGCACCACGTGTCCCAGCAAGTGGTATGACGTGGGCGCGAACGCTTGCCGCCCCTGACCCTCGCTTATATATAAACGCCTAACCTTCCACACCCTTCCCGCTTAGTCGGGAAGGGTGTTTTTTATACAGAAAATTTCCCTGGCGTCCAGCTTCCTGGCAGTAAACAATAATATTCATGTCCGACAATCCATTGACCGCCGCCGAACTCGAAGTAAAACTCGACGAGTCGCTCGACCCGGTTCTGTCCTCGCGCCGCACCGCGGTGGCGCTCGCCAAGGCGCTGGCTGAATTGGAACGCGCGCAACAGGATTTCGTGCTGCGCTGGGTGGACATCATCACCAAGACCAATTCCGAGATGGCGTATCAGTTCGCGGCGCGCGTGCCCGAAGCCTTTCGCCTCATGTCCGCGCCGACGATCGAAGCGTGGATCATCCACGCCATGGACGTGTACGACAACCAGGGGTTGTATCCGGGCTGCGCCGCCTTCGGCCAGGTACAGTACTTCGCCGCGGCGGCGGCGGAAACGGATCGCAGCGTGGCGCTGGATGAAATCCACCACGTGCTGGAACTATTCATCCAGGGGCTGGCCGGACGGCCGCTCAAGATCGAGGCCGCCGCGGAAACCGGCACCGACACGGCCACGTTGTTCCTGCCCGAGCGCCTCAGCGGCTTCGCCGGACGTCAGGACAATTTCCGTCTCTACAAGATCATGGCGGCCTACCTGTGGGCCCAGACCTGGTACGGGACGTTTCGCGCGCCGGACAATGAAGCGCCGCTGGCCGAGTGGCTCGCGAGTTTCGACGCTCCGGACACGGCGGCGCGCCGGTTTCACGCGCTCGAGACCACGCGCCTCAACGCCTGTCTGGCGCGCGAGCTTCCCGGGCTGTACCGAGACATGCGGGAAATCCAGCGGCTCGCCGGCGACGTGCATTACCCTGCCTCCTGGGACGCGGCGATCGCGCGGCTGCAAGAACCCGACGCCACGGTCGCGGAGTCGCGCGTTTGGCTGACACGGCTTCCCGGCACGGAAGTCCCGCCGTCATTCTGCTATCAAGGCCTGTTGCTGGCGGAGCGCGCCCGGCAGGTCATGCAAGAACGCATCGCGCGGGAAAAGGAACAATTCCGCCAGGCACTGAGCCAGGCCGGCAACGAGGCCGCCCACAAACGTGACGGGGCGGAGACCGCCACGACACCGGATTCGCGGCGCTACCGCGTCGAGACGATTCCCGATCCGGATCACCCGGGACAATTCATATTCGCGCTCAGCATCGACGGCCAGCCGATCCAACCGCCGGCCGACGTGCGCGGCCTGATGGGTTCCATCGTCCAGGACCTCGGGCATATTCCGGAAGACTATCTGGTGGCGGCGGGCGCCGGCGGCTACCGCCAGGCCACGGAGGAAAAACGTCCGGAGGACGTGTGGAAAGGCACCTATCACGAGGAAGGCGCGTTTCTCTACAACGAGTGGGATCACCGGCGCAATCATTATCGCAAACACTGGTGCGTGCTGCGCGAGCTCGACGTGCACCCGGACAGCGATCCATTCGTGGCGCGCACACTGCGCAAGTACCACGGCGTATTGCCGGCGCTGCGCAGGACCTTCGAGGCGCTGCGTGGGGAAAACAAGCTGCTCAAGAAACAGATGAACGGGGATGACATCGATTTCGACGCACTCGTCGAGGCGCGGGCCGACATGCAAAGCGGCATGGAACTCTCCGAGCGGCTGTTCACCAAGCTGCACAAGTTCGAACGCGACATCGCGGTGATGTTCATGGTCGACATGAGCGGCTCGACCAAGGGCTGGATCAACGACGCCGAACGCGAGGCGCTGGTGCTGCTGTGCGAAGCGCTGGAAATTCTCGGCGACCGTTACGCGATCTACGGCTTCTCCGGCATGACACGCAAGCGCTGCGAGTTGTATCGCATCAAACGCTTCGATGAAATATACAGTGAAGAGGTGCGCCGACGCATCGCCGGCATCCGGCCGCAGGACTACACGCGCATGGGCGTGACCATCCGCCACTTGACCAAACTTCTGAACGACGTAGAGGCGCGCACCAAGCTGCTGATCACGCTCTCAGACGGCAAGCCCGACGACTACGACGGCTATCGCGGCGAGTACGGTATCGAGGACACGCGCATGAGCCTGATCGAAGCCAAGCGCGCCGGCATCCATCCGTTCTGCATCACCATCGATGAGGCCGCGCGCGACTACCTGCCGCACATGTATGGCGCGGTGAACTGGGTGCTGGTGGACGAGGTGCGCAAACTGCCCCTGAAAGTCTCGGATATCTACCGGCGTTTGACGCTGTAGACCCCCACTTTCTGGAACATGTTAGGATGGCATCATCCCGCTTGCGTTCAGGCCCGCCTACACCGAAATAAAAGGGTTGATTATTGCGGCGGCATGAAACCATATTGAACCGTTTCGAAGGAAATTCTGGCACGTGGCCTCGGGTTTTATCACGTTAAGCCGCCGCAATAATCGGAGCTCTTATGATTTTCCGTTATTGACCCGGCACGACCCTCTCATCGCGAACGACATGCAGCCACGGCGGGGCGTGCCTGCGTTCAAAACAATTGTGCCGGGTCAATAACCGTCCTGCTCAGCGGGCACTACCGACATGTTTAAACTGGACAAAAAAACAGTCCTCCTGCTTCTGCTGCTGGGAGTGATCATCGCCGGCATAACTTATGCCTTGTTCGCCACCGGCATGATCGACTTGCTGACGAGCAAAAACCGTTTGCTGCAATTCATCAAGGAGAACCGTACCCACGCTGCGACGATATTTATCGGCCTTCAGATCGTGCAGGTGGTGGCCGCGCCGGTACCCGGCGAGGTAACCGGCTTTGTGGGCGGCATTCTGTTCGGGCCGGTGTGGGGCGTGGTTTACTCCACCATCGGGCTGACCATCGGCTCGTGGATCGCGTTCATGCTGGCGCGGCTGCTGGGCCGGCCGGTGGTTGAGCGTCTCGTGAGCGCCGAAACAATTCAGCGATACGACTACGTGATGCAGCACAAGGGGTTGTTGCTGGCGTTTCTGATGTTTCTCATCCCCGGCTTTCCCAAGGATATTCTTTGCTACGTGCTCGGCTTGGGCCACATGCAGCAGCGTGACTTTCTGATCGTCTCCGCTTCCGGGCGTCTGCTCGGCACGGTGCTGCTCACCGTCGGCGGAACGTTCTTCCGTGACGAGCACTACATCGCGCTCTTCACCGTCGTCGGTCTCAGCCTCGCGGTCATTCTGCTCGTCATGATCTATCGCGATCGCGTTGAACGGGTGCTGCGGCGGATGTCGGGCGCTCTGCGCAAGGAACCCAGGGATAAATCACCCCCGTCCGACTAGAGCGAATGAGCCGATATTAATATCGGGCGTCCAGCGGCTTGCAAACAGCCTTGGCGCACCGGACAATCCCACCCGGTTGGCAGTCCGCCCTTAATTCGCAAAGACAACAGGATCACCCCATGTCAGCACTGATCTGCGGCTCGTTCGCCTACGACACCATCATGGTCTTCCAGGACCAGTTCAAGAATCACATCCTGCCCGACAAAGTGCATATCCTGAACGTCTCGTTCCAGGTGCCGGAGATGCGCCGCGAATTCGGCGGCTGCGCCGGCAACATCGCCTACAGCCTGAAGCTCCTCGGTGGCGAGCCGCTGCCCATGGGCACGGTCGGCAAGGATTTCGGGCCTTACGCCGAATGGATGGACCGGCAGGGCATCAATCGCCGTTACATCAAGGTGTGCGACGACACTTATACCGCACAGGCCTTCATCACCACCGACAGGGACGATAACCAGATCACCGCGTTTCATCCCGGGGCCATGAACCGCTCGCACGAGACTCGCGTGCAAGACGCCAACGGCGCCAAGCTCGGTATCGTTTCGCCCGACGGGCGTGAAGGCATGATTCAACATGCCCGGCAGTTCGCGGAGGCCGGCATTCCCTTCATCTTCGATCCCGGTCAGGGCATGCCGCTGTTCGATGGCGACGACCTGATGGCCTTCATCGAGCAGGCCACGTGGGTCACACTCAATGACTACGAGGCCGAGCTGATGCAGGAGCGCACCGAAAAATCCCTGAGCGAACTGGCCAGATACGGGAAGGGATTGATCGTCACGCTCGGCGCGCGCGGCTCTTGTGTTTATACCGACGGGCGCGTGATCGAAATCCCGGTGGTACCGGTGACCGAAGTCAACGACCCGACCGGTTGTGGTGACGCCTATCGCGCCGGCCTGCTCTACGGCCTGGCGCGCGGCATGGACTGGGAAACCACCTGCCGCGTCGCCTCGCTCATCGGTGCCATCAAGATCGCGCATCATGGCACACAGAATCACCGCTTCACCCCGGACGAATTCGCCATCCGCTTCCGCGACAGCTTCGGATATAGTTGGTAGCCACCGGCCGGATCTGACTCCTTCCGCCGGCTCGTGGAGGGAGGTCACGACGTGGATAACAGACTTCCGCCCCTGATTCAGGCGTTGCTCAAGCCCGCCGGCCACGATCATGCGGTGCAGAACGTTCACGTGGTCGAAACGCATATTTCCTGGGTCGTCCTCACCGGCCGTTACGCCTACAAAATCAAGAAGCCGGTTAACCTCGGGTTCCTCGATTTCAGCACGCTCGACAAACGCCGCTTCTATTGCGAGGAGGAACTGCGCCTGAACCGGCGTCTGGCGGAAGCGCTCTACCTTGGCGTGATTCCCATCACCGGCTCGCCCGCTTCCCCCCGGCTCAACGGTTCCGGCGAGGTCATCGAATACGCCGTCAAGATGGTCCAGTTTTCCGAGGCGGCGCGGCTCGATCGAATGCTCGCGCGCGGCGAACTGCAAGCGATACACATCGATCTGCTGGCGCAGGAGCTGGCCGGGTTTCACGACCGGATTGCGATCGCCGGAGATGACAAGCCTTTCGGAACGCCCGAGCGTGTCTACGAACCGGTACACCAGAATTTCGAACAGATCCGCCCGCGCATCGAAGCGCCGGACCAAGTCCAGTTACAACACTTGCAGAGGTGGAGCGAGCTGACTTTCGCCGAACTCGAGAAAACGTTCGAGGACCGCAAACGCCGCGGCTTCATACGCGAATGCCATGGCGATGCGCACCTCGCGAATATGGTATGGCACGATGAACGCGTGCTGCTCTTTGACTGTCTCGAGTTCAGCGAGAACCTGCGCTGGACCGACACCATGAGCGAAGTCGCTTTCCTGACGATGGACCTCGACGATCGCGGGCGCGCCGATCTCGCGCGCCGCGCACTCAATGCCTACCTCGAACATACCGGCGACTACGAAGGTCTCGCGGTGTTTGGCTTCTACCAGGTCTACCGCGCGCTGGTGCGCGCCAAGGTTGCCTGCATTCGTTCAGGCCAGAGCGATCTGACTGATGAAGAAAAACGGCGGGTACGCGAAGAGTATCTCGGTTACGCGAATCTCGCCGAGCGTTACACCCGGTCACGACATACGGCGCTCATCATCACCCACGGTCTGTCGGGCAGCGGCAAGACCTGGCTTTCGCAGCAACTGCTGGAGAGTCTTGGCGCCATCCGGTTGCGCAGCGATGTCGAACGCAAGCGCTTGCACGGACTGGCGCCGCACGCACGCAGCGGCTCTGCCATCGACAGCGGGATTTACACCGCCGAGGCCGGCCAGCACACTTATACGCGGCTGGCGGAACTGGCTCGTGTCATCCTGCGGACGGGACATCCGGTGATCGTGGACGCCGCCTTTCTCAAACGCCACCAGCGCGACCAGCTGCGCGTCGTGGCCGATCAGATGCGCGTCCCTTTCGTGATTCTCGATGTGCAAACTCCGGAAAGTCTCCTGCGCGCGCGCCTGCAACGCCGTGTCCAGCATGAACGCGAGGCTTCGGAGGCGGATCTGGCGGTGCTCGATCGCCAGCTCGCCAGCCACGAGCCGCTGACGGCCGATGAACAGCGTCAGGTCCTGGTCGTCGACGGCGCGGCATCGGCCGATATCACGGGTCTGGCATCAACGTTGCGCGCGCAGATCGGCCTGGCGTAGCGGGATTCTCCCGCGCGGAAGGCTGTGTAGTTAACCAGCTATGCTGCAACGGGTTGACCAAAACACCGTTACACCCTCATCAGAGGCTCCGGAACCTGCCGAACATATATAAGGAAAGACCCACGGCTTTCGATTCAACACGCCATAAAAAATTGCAATCTTGACATCACCTGCCTTATGGGTCTAAAACTACAACATGTTGTGGTTGGCCGATGTCGCAGGCCCATTACCTAGTATTTAACCAGAAGCTGTCTCAAATAACCGGCACCGCGAGTGCCCCATAAGACAGGCACCGGAGGACAGGAATCAATGAAGGTCGTCCAATTACAAGCACAAGACCCGGTTGTCACCGAAATCCCCATACAACCGGCTTCGCAGGATATCTGGGATAAAAAATACCGCCTCAAGAGCAAAACCGGGGAAGTTATTGACCAGGACATCGCCGGAACCTATGCCCGGGTGGCCCGGGCCCTGGCTGACGTGGAGGATGCCCCGGAAAAACGCGAGCAATGGTTCGANAAGTTCTTCTGGGCCCTGCAAAACGGGGCGATTCCGGCCGGGCGCATTATCTCCAACGCCGGCGCCCTCGAACATAAACCCGCCACCAGCACCATCAATTGCACGGTCTCGCGGACGGTCCCGGACTCCATGGACGGAATCCTGTCATCCGTCCATGAAGCCGGCCTGACCCTGAAGGCCGGTTGCGGCATCGGTTACGAGTTCTCTACCCTCCGCCCCAAAGGGGCGTTTGTGAGTGGGGCCGGAGCTTATACCTCCGGTCCCCTCTCTTTTATGGATATCTTCGATGCCATGTGCTTCACGGTTTCGTCCGCCGGCGGCCGGCGCGGCGCGCAGATGGGCACCTTCGACATCGCGCACCCGGACATCATGGACTTCATCAAGGCCAAGCGCGAGAACGGCCGGTTGCGCCAGTTCAATCTCTCCTGCCTGATCACCGACGAGTTCATGCAGGCGGTGAAAAAGAACGGGTCCTGGGATCTGGTGTTCCCCACCAGCCGCCATGAATACGAAGACCCCGAGTCACGCATTGTCTGGCGCTACTGGCCGGAGACTAAGGGTTACATCACCAACAACCTCGGCCAGGTGGCCTGCAAGATATACAAGAGCCTCCCGGCGCAGCGCCTGTGGGACCTGATCATGGCCTCGACCTACGACTATGCTGAGCCCGGGTTCATTCTGATCGACAAGATCAACGAAATGAACAACAACTGGTTCTGCGAGAACATCCGCGCCACCAATCCCTGCGGCGAGCAGCCGTTGCCGCAATACGGCTCGTGCCTGCTCGGCTCGGTGAACCTGACCAAGTTCGTGGAAGAACCTTTTACCGACGGCGCGCGCTTCAACTGGGAGCTCTATCGCGAGGTGGTGGCAGTGTTCACCCGCATGCTCGATAACGTGGTCGAGATCAACGGCCTGCCGCTCGCGCAGCAGCGTCATGAAATCCACCATAAACGCCGCCATGGCATGGGCTTCCTGGGTCTCGGCTCCACGCTCACCATGCTCAGGATGAAATACGGCTCGCCCGAGTCGCTCGAGTTCACCGGGCGCGTGGCACGCGAGATGGCCGAGGTCGGCTGGGAGGTGGGCATCGGGCTCGCCGAGGAAAAGGGCCCGGCCCCGATCATGGAAGACGAGTTTACGGTCACCGAAGAGATGCTGGTCAGGCGTCCGGAGATGTGCCGCGACGGGCACAAGGTCGGCGACAAGGTCAAGGGCAAGGTGTTGCTCGCCCGGTACAGCCGTTACATGCAGCAGTTCGATGCCGCGCTCACCTCGCGCATCGCCGAGAAGGGGGCGCGCTTCACGCACCACAGCTCGATCGCACCGACCGGCACCATTTCACTGTCGCTGGCCAACAATGCCAGCAACGGCATCGAGCCGTCGTTCGCCCACAAATACAGCCGCAACGTGCTGCGCGAAGGCAAGAAGAGCAAGGAGAAGGTCGAGGTGTTCTCCTACGAACTGCTCGCCTACCGTACTCTGATGAATCCCGACGCCGACCCGGAAACCGAAGACGGGAAGAACCGCCTGCCGGATTACTTCATCACGGCCGACCACATCAACCCGCGCGAGCACGTGGACGTGCAGGCCGCGGCGCAGAAATGGGTGGATTCCTCCATCTCCAAGACGGCGAACGTCCCCACGGACTATCCCTACGAGGATTTCAAGGACATCTACATGTACGCCTTCGATCAGGGACTCAAGGGCTGCACCACTTTCCGGTTCAACCCGCAGGCGTTCCAGGGCGTGCTGGTGAAGGACAAGGACCTCGAGAACACCACCTACCGCTTCCAGCTGGCGAACGGCGAGGTCATCGAGGTCCGGGGCAACGAGGAGATCGAGTACGACGGCGAGATCCATAACGCCGCCAACCTGTACGACGCCCTCAAAGAGGGCTATTACGGCCGGTTCTGATCACGGACGCGAAAAGGTAGAGAAATAGAAATTTAAGGAGTGTTGTCATGACCATCAAGATCAACGAAAAAATCACGGGATACGAGGTCGTCAAAGAGGAGCCCAAACGCGCCGCCGAGAGC